>Ga0194063_10001278_pt1 | contig 16546 bp, 14 predicted proteins | sample SepL3720m_MetaG_FD_155459 | JGI IMG/M metagenome (GOLD analysis project Ga0194063, IMG submission 155459) | Anoxic zone freshwater microbial communities from boreal shield lake in IISD Experimental Lakes Area, Ontario, Canada - Sep2016-L373-20m | ecosystem: Environmental > Aquatic > Freshwater... | reverse complement strand
CGGGAGTCGCGGGCGCGCACACTTTCAAGCCAGGGAATGCAGCAAACAGTCCTTCAGGAATGTGGGAGTGAGTCGCGCCCACACCGGTTCCACCATTGGCAGGGCCACGGACGACGATCGGGCAATGGCAAAGACCACCGGACATATAGCGCACACAAGCGGCATTACTGACGAGTTGGTCGAAGGCTACCGAATGGAATGACCAGAACATCAGCTCCATCACTGGGCGGACACCCAGCATCGAGGCACCGACTCCCATGCCGATGAAACCCGCTTCGGAAATTGGGGTGTCGACGACGCGTTTGTCGCCCCATTTTTTCCAAAGGCCTTCGGTCACTTTGTAGGCACCGTTGTACTGTGCGACTTCTTCGCCCATCAGGACGACATTGGGATCACGAGCGAGTTCCTCATCGAGACCTTCACGAAGGGCTTCACGGTAGGTGAGAATGCGAGACATGGAAAATTAGCGGAATAGGGATTGCAGATTGCGGAAAAAGTGAGGATCGGCGGCTCAGTCGTTGAAAAAGTGGCGGCCGATTTTGGATGCCGGGGTGTCATTGTCAGATTCCCAGTAGACGTCGGTGCTGATGTCGGCGATCGTCGGCGCGGGTGACTCCTCCGCGAATTTCACCGAGGCGGCGGCTTCCTCAGCGGCAGCTTTGTTGATCGCAGCAGCATCTTCTTCAGTGAAAACTCCTTCGTCGATCAGACGGCGGCGAAACACGGCGATCGGGTCGTGGTTCTGTTTGTAGTTTTCGATCTCCTCGGGAGTCCGATATTTTTTGTGATTGGCGTCCGCAATGCTGTGGCCGTAGTAGCGGTAGGTGCTGATCTCAAGGACCGTCGGCTTGTGCTGTTTCTTGGCGCGCTCCATCGCGATTTGGGTCTTGGCGCGGACTTCGTACACATCGGAGCCATCGATGACATCCCATTCGATCGCATATCCTTCGGCGCGTTGGGCAAGGCAGCCGGTGTAGGCCGAAGAACGCTCTTGGGAGGTTCCCATCGAGTAACCGTTGTTTTCGATCACGTAAATGACAGGAATCCCAAAAAGGGACGCAATGTTCAGCGATTCGTGGAAAGCACCTTGGTTGACGGCGCCATCGCCGAGGTAACACAGGCAGCAACCTTCGCGACCGAGATACTTCAAACCGTAAGCGAGGCCCAGTCCCAGGGGGGTTTGGCCAGCCACAATGCCGTGGCCACCCCAGAAATTCTTGTCGGGAGCGAAGAAGTGCATCGAGCCACCCTTACCTTTCGAACAGCCCGTCTGCTTGCCGTACATTTCAGCCATGCACTCGTTCATGCCCATGCCCACGGCCAATGCATGACCGTGGTCGCGGTAGGCGGTGATGAAATGATCGTCTGCACCACCCAAAGAAATCGTACCGACGGCGACCGCTTCCTGGCCGATGTAGAGGTGGAGGAATCCGCCGATTTTACCCGCCTGATAGTATTTCAACCCCGCTTGCTCGAACCTGCGGATGCGAACCATCTGCGTGAAAAGTTCGATCTTCCGCTCGCGGGTGAGTGATTGGTTGATCGGCGAGCTGGCGAAATCAGGTTTGGTGGAACTGGCGCTGGTCATGATGGCGATAAGAAAAAATAGGCAGGAGGCGGAAGGGTAGGAGTCTGTTACTTCGCAAAAACGGGATTGGCAGTAGAAGCCATCGGCTTAGGCAGGCGGATTTGAGCCAGAGCAAAGATCCCGGTGAAAAGCACATTGGCTGCGGCTAAGTTCCGCAGGAACACCCACGATGGCAAGGATGATCCGACAGGGCCACTCCAAACCGATTGCCACAGGCCGCCGAGAGATTTCTGATACATCGGATCACCCAGCCAGGCGGCACCATTGGTGATCAGGTGAAAGACCAGCGCCGCCGCCACGGAGCCAGTGAGAAGGATAGGCAAGCTGCGCGATGCCAGACTCTTGCCGAGCAAAAAGGTCACGCCCAAAGCAATCAGCGTGGTCATGAAAATCGAAACATTTGCCACCGGGCCGATTCCCAAGGGATAGGTCAAGGCCCAGATCCCAAAAGGAATTGCAAAACCCCGCCAGCCGGGTGCCAGCAAGGCCCCGCAGAAAAACAAGGCCACCAGTGGTTGGAAGTTTGGCTGACTCTCCGGCAACACACTGCCCACGACGCGAAAGGCGATGAGAAGTCCGATAATGAGACTGAGCGGGAGGTAGCGGTGCATGACAGTGGGAGAATTGAGGATTTTGATAGGCGCGGCTAGGCCAAAATCTCAGTTTATATTAGGTTTTTTCAAGCGCGGGAAGATCGATCAAAAATGACTGGCGTGGAATGTTCCATGTGGAACGCCACAGTTTCCGAGCTTGAGCACGGGCGGCGATGCGCTAGCTTGGGCTTCCCGAGATGTTCCGATACCCGAAGTTCTATGATGTGATTGTGATTGGTGCCGGCCATGCTGGCGTCGAGGCCGCGATGGCTGCTGCCCGCTTGGGCGCTGAGGTCGCTGTGCTGACCCAGAACCTGGACACCATCGGCCAGATGTCGTGCAATCCTGCCATCGGCGGATTGGCCAAGGGCCACATGGTCCGCGAGATCGATGCCCTCGGCGGCGCGATGGGACTGAACACCGATGCGACGGGTATCCAGTGGCGGATGCTGAATGCCTCCAAAGGTCCCTCGGTTCGGGCGCCCCGTGCCCAGTGCGACAAAAAGGCTTACCAGTTCCGGATGAAGCGCGAACTCGAAGCGATGCCGGGGGTGGAGATCCACCAGGGCAATGTTGCGGATCTCGTGGTCGAGAATGACCACATTGTCGGGATCACGACTTCGCTCGGGATGCAGATCAATGGCAAATCCGTCATTCTCAGCGCAGGCACTTTCATGGGCGGGCTGATGCATGTCGGCCTCCGCAATGAAAAAGGCGGCCGCATGGGCGATGCTACCTCCAATGTCTCCGAGGCGCTCAAGCGCCTTGGTTTCGAGGTCGAACGCTTCAAGACCGGGACTCCATGCCGTCTCAACGGCCGCTCGATCGACTTTTCCAAGTGCGAGCGCCAGGATGGGGACAGCCCCGTGCCGAAGTTCAGTTTCATGGCAGATACCCTCCAGCGCGAGGCAAACGACATCTTTACCCTCAATCCCTGGGGGGATTCCCGGTTCCACGTGGAACAAATGCCCTGCTGGATCACCTACACCAATCCCGCCACTCATGCGGTCATCGCGGCCAATCTCCACCAGTCGCCCATGTACTGTGGCGTGATCGAAGGGGTCGGCCCGCGCTATTGCCCGTCGATCGAGGACAAGGTCGTGCGCTTCGCCGAGAAGGAGCGCCACCAGGTATTCTTAGAGCCGGAAGGCCGCCACACACTGGAATATTATGTCAATGGTGTCTCCACCTCCTTGCCTTACGAGGTCCAGCTGGAGTTTCTGCGGTCAATCGTCGGTCTCGAACGGTGCGAGATCCTCCGCCCGGGTTACGCGGTGGAATACGATTACTGTCCTCCCACCCAGCTGCGGCCCACTTTGGAGACCAAGCAGGTCGAAGGATTGTACTTTGCTGGCCAGATCAACGGCACTTCAGGTTACGAGGAAGCCGCGGGACAAGGCCTGATCGCGGGAACCAATGCCGCGCTCAAAGCCCTCGGCCAGTCCGAGTTCACCCTCGGTCGCGACGAAGCTTACCTCGGCGTGATGATCGACGATCTGGTCACCCGTGGCTGCACCGAACCTTACCGCATGTTCACCAGCCGGGCCGAATACCGCTTGTTGCTGCGCCAAGACAACGCCGACATCCGCCTCACGCCCCGTGCCGCCGAGATCGGCCTCGCCACGGGCGAGCGGGTTCGGCGGGTGGAGGAGAAACTCGCGGGTCTCGAAAAGGCCGAATCCTTTGTCCGCCAAGCCGTGCATGAGGGCGTCAAACTCGACCAATGGTTCCGCCGCGGCGAGAATTCGTGGGAAACTTTGCCTGAAACTTTGCTCCAAGAGTTCCACTTGGAACTCTGGCCACTGCTGGAAACCAACTTCAAATACGAAGGCCACCTCGGTCGCCAACAGGCGCAGATCGACCGCATGTCCCGCCAAGAAGGCCGCCGCTTGCCCGAAGGACTCGATTATCTGGCCATTCGCGGCCTCAAAAAGGAGGCGCAGCTGCGCTTCAGCGAGATCCGTCCTGCCACTCTCGGCCAGGCCTCGCGCATCCCCGGCATCACTCCCGCCGACATGGCCATGCTGGTGGTGTGGATCGAAAAGCTCGAAAGGAGCGACGACATTCCTGTCGTTGTGGAATGAGGTGAAGCGAAACGCAGAGGCGGGGAGGGCGCTGAGGAAGACGCTGAGGTGCAGGAAACAGGAGGAAGAAGACCACTGATTTCACGGATTTACGGATTAACAGAGAAGAGGAATACGGTTTTATTCTTCAATCCGTGGAATCAGTGAAATCTGTGGTCCTCTTTTTCTGCGACAATAAGTCAGATTCTTCGTTAGATTTGGGACGATTCGGATTCCTTGTGAGTCCAGATGTGCCATTTCTATTTGTCCCGTTGGGACATCTCATCTCAGCCCAGCATGAAATCTTGGGATCAGATCCATCCGATTCTTGTGTCCCGTCAGGACAAATCCAAAAATTGAGCGGTTTTATTTGACCGCAGCCAGAGAGCGGGTTGCAGGGTCGAATCTTTCTAAAAAGCCAAAATTTCGACAAAACCCCAAAAAATCATGTCGCAGAAACAGTCCTAGAATCGCTTTGAATGGATTTTTCGATAGTGAGTAGCCCTGGAATTATCGATCGCCTGAACAAGCCATTATGCGCAAATGAAGCCATTTTTTGAATTCAGAATCTTTAGTGAGGCATTTTGCGCGCCTAAAGCAGGATCTTCATCCAAAAAACCTCCGCGTCTTTCTCAGCGTCTTCTCCGCCTCTGCGTTTCGCTTCAATCGAAAGAGCGCCTCGCGCAACGGCGCAGAGCCGCAAAGTTTTCAGATATTTTTTAATTAGGCAGATATTCGGGCTCGAATTTGCCGACTTTGAGTTCGATGGCGACGAGGCAGTTCAACTCGCGGTGGAACATGAGAAGATCGAGCGCAAAATCCTGTTTGCCGACTTGGATCGGATGTTCGGTGCCGATGAAACAAAAGTCGCGTCCCAGCTCGGCGAGGAACTTGCGCAGGTTGGCGAGCAGGCCGCGGTGGAGATCTTGCTCGGAGTGGACTTCGGGAAGGTCGAGGAATTCCATGACGTAGCGGTCTTTGAAAAGATCTGTGGCATTGGGGTGGAGATGTTCCAGCGCGGCAGAGGTTTTTTGCGGATGGAGAATGGTTTGTTCGAAGCGGGCGAATCTGAGCTGGCGCTCTAGCTCCCGCCTGGACCATTTTTCGCGCACGGTCATGTGCAAGTAGAATTCCCGTTCTTCAGGGTTTTTGGACTGGGCGATGATGAGGCGGGCGATGGCGGTGAATGTGACCTGCTCGTGCCTGGGAAGGTTAGCACTTCTGCCATTCTTTGAAACTCGGGGGCGCTTCATTCAAACAAGCTAGCCGATCAACCGCCGAATGCGAGGAGGTAAAGCGGAAATGGTAAAGTAGAAAGCTGAAATGAATAGGGGGAGCAGGGTGCTTGAAAGTAGACCTGCCTGCCTGCGTGGTGTTGCTAAAACGCCCTTTTCTTTTTGGCCTGTGAGGATTAGGGTCTAGCCATGAGTTTGGATCAGATTATCCCGGCCGCTCTCCAGTTGCCAGCTAAGGAGCGGGCGCTGCTGGCGGCGTCGCTCTGGGAGAGCATCGCGGACCCTTATGCGCACGGTGGCCAACGAAGCGACGAGGATGCGGTCACACTGGCATTGGCACGGGATGAGGAACTCGAAAATGGGATGGTGTCGCCGCTGTCTCACGCGGATCTGATGCAGCAGCTGCGGGCATGATCGTGGATTACCATCCCGCAATTGCGGCGGAACTTGAGGAGATCCGCGATCACTACGAAGCGCAGTCGGCTGGGCTTGGCTCGGATTTTGTCGATGAATTTGAAAAACAAATTCTACGGATTGCCGCGATGCCGACGCGCTGGATGATCGTCCGCGGAGATATTCGCAGGGCGTTGATGAGGCATTTTCCGTATGTCGTCTTTTTTCGGATCGTGGGTGTGGATCACCTTTGCGTTACGGTGGTGAAGCACGAAAAGCGCTACCCGGCGTTTGGGCTTTTCCGAAGATAGCGGGCATTTTCACGGGTCGAGCAGCCAGGCGATTGGAAATATCGGCCGTTGCCTATAGGACGAGCCGCCTCAGTTGGCGACGATATTGAAGATCTTGCCGGGGATGAAGACGATTTTGCGGATGGTTTTGCCTTCGAGGTGTTCGTTGACCTTGGGACTGGCGAAGGCGGCTGCTTTGGCTGCATCCTCGTCGGCGTCTTTGGAGATCATGAAACGATCGCGGAGTTTGCCATTCACTTGGACGACGAGTTCGATCTCGTTGCGGATGAGGGCGGCGGGGTCGTAGGCCGGCCACTCGGTTTCGGAGAGCATGGTGCGGCTGCCGAGACGGGCGTTGATTTCCTCGCTGAGGTGAGGGGCGAAGGGGTTGAGGACGCGGAGGAGCTGGGTGAATTCCTGCAAGGGCACGACTTCGGCCTGGGTGAAGGCGTTGGTGCAGATCATCATCTGGGAGATGGCGGTGTTGAAGCTGAGCTTCTCGATGTCTTCGCCGACTTTTTTGATCGTTTCGTGCACGGTGCGCAGCAGGGTGCTGTCACTGCACGGGACGTCTTGGATTTTGGCGGAGATTTTGGATTCGCCATCTTGCTCTTCGATGGCGAGGCGCCAGACGCGGGCGAGGAACCGCGAGACGCCTTCGACGCCTTTCATTTGCCACGGCTTCACTTGTTCGAGCGGGCCCATGAACATTTCATAGAGGCGCAGGGCGTCGGCTCCGTATTCGGAAACGACGTCATCGGGGTTGACGACATTGCCGCGGGACTTGGACATTTTCTGGCCGTCTTCGCCAAGGATCAGACCTTGGTTGACGAGCTTTTGGAACGGCTCGGGGGTGCGGACGTGGCCGAGGTCGAAGAGGACTTTGTGCCAGAAGCGGGCGTAGAGGAGGTGGAGGACGGCGTGTTCGGTGCCGCCGACGTAGAGATCGACCATGCCCGGTTTTTCATCGGTCCAGTAGTCTTCGGCTTCGTGGGAGATGAAGCGATTGGTGTTTTTCGGGTCGCAGTAGCGGAGGTAATACCAGCACGAGCCGGCCCATTGGGGCATGGTGTTGGTTTCGCGGATCGAGCCGTCGGGCAGCTGGATCCACTCGGTGGCTTTGCTGAGGATTGGTTCGGGAGTGCCGCTGGGTTTGTAGTCTTCGAGCGGCGGGGCGAGCAGGGGCAGCTCGGACTCGGGGATGGCGTGGTGGTGGCCGTCTTTCCAAACGATCGGGAAGGGTTCGCCCCAGTAGCGCTGGCGGGAGAACAGCCAGTCGCGGAGTTTGTATTGAATGCGGCGCTGGCCGAGGTCTTGGCTTTCCAGCCAGTCGATCATCTTGGCCTTGGCATCGGCGGTGGGCAGGCCGTCGAGGAAACCGGAATTCACGGCGGTGCCGTGGGCGGTGTAGCCTTGCCAATCGGAGTCATCGAGCGGTTGGACGACTTGTTGGATCGGCAGCTTGAAGCGCAGGGCAAATTCGTGGTCGCGCTCGTCATGGGCAGGGACCGCCATGATGGCACCCGTGCCGTAGCCCATCATCACGTAGTCGGCGATCCAGACGGGGATTTGGGTTCCGATGGCGGGATTGATGGCAAAAGCACCCGTGAAAACGCCCGACTTGTCCTTGTTGAGATCGCCGCGATCCATGTCGGACTTGGACGAGCAGGCCTTTTGATAGGCGGTGACGGCGGCTTGTTGTTCGGCGGTGGTAATTTCCGCAACGAAGGGATGCTCGGGCGCGATCACCATGTACGTCGCTCCGAACAAGGTGTCGGGGCGAGTGGTGAAGACGGTGACGGTATGGCCTTGGACGTCGAAATTCACTTCGGCGCCTTCGCTGCGGCCGATCCAGTTTTTCTGGAGCATCTTGATGCCGTCGGGCCAATCGAGCGTGTCGAGCTCGTCGATGAGGCGCTGGGAATATTTGGTGATCCGCAGCATCCATTGGCGCAGCGGGCGGCGCTCGACGGTGTGGCCTTTGCCTTTCCACTCTTCGACTTCCTCGTTGGCGAGCACGGTGCCGAGGTCGGGCGACCACCAGACGGGTGTGTTGGCAACAAAGGCGAGGCGGACTTCGTCGATCTGATCGCGGGTCCAGCCTTTGGCTTCGAGCTCAGCGACGGGCTTGGCTTTGCCCTCCGCTTCGTCGAAGTAGGAGCCATAGAGCTGGAGGAAAATCCACTGGGTCCAGCGGACGTATTCGGGATCGGTGGTGGCGATCTCGCGGTCCCAGTCGTAGGCAAAGCCGAGGGATTTGAGCTGGCGGCGGAAGTTTTCGATGTTGGCCGCGGTGGTGATTGCGGGGTGCTGGCCGGTCTTGATGGCGTATTGTTCGGCAGGCAGGCCAAACGAGTCGTAGCCCATCGGATGGAGTACGTTGAAGCCTTTCATCCGCTTGTAGCGGCCGATGATGTCGGTGGCGGTGTAGCCTTCGGGGTGGCCGACGTGGAGGCCCGCGCCGCTCGGATAGGGGAACATATCGAGCACGTAGTACTTCGGTTTGCTCGCGTCAAAGTCGGCATCGCCCGGGCCGGGGGTGCGGAAAGTCTTTTCGTTTTCCCAACGGGATTGCCATTGGGGTTCGAAATCGCGGAAAGGGAATGGTTTACGGCTGTCGGACATGGTCGGGAAAGGGCGGCGAAGGTGATGGATTGCGTTGGGAATGAAAAGAAAAACCCCGCCGCGACGCGAAGCCGGACGGGGTGGATGAGTGGTGAGGATCGAGGTTTACTCGGCTTTTTTGGGTTCCAGCGCTTGATCGATGTGCTTCAAGAAGTCGTCGATTTTGGGGAATTCGGAGGCGTAGAAGCGGGAGAATTCCTTACCCGATGAGTCGAGCAGGATCACAGTGGGGAAGCCCTCGATCTTGTATTTCTCGGCGAGCGGGTCGTTTTTCGCTTTCACGGCTGGATCGCCCTTGGGGAAATCCAGTTCGACCAAGATGTATTTTTTCGAGGCGGCATCGACGAATTCCTTTTTGGAGAAAACATTTTTGCGCATCGCGATGCAGGGCGGACACCAGTCGGAACCGGTGAATTCGACGAGCACGGACTTGTTTTCCGCCTTGGCGGTTTCGAGTGCTTTATCGAGGTCTGTGGTCCAACCTTCGGGGGTAGCGGCAAAGGCCGTGGCAGTGAGTGCGACGACACCCAAGGAAACAGAAGCGAGCCAAGTGATTGCTTTCATCTCCCTATAAGTGCCACCAAACCGCAAATTTGCCAAAATAATTTGTCCAATCTGAAGAAACTCTTCAAGTAAAGGCCATGCAATCGCTGCCCCGTTTGATTCTTGCCACCCGCAATGCCCACAAAACCGCGGAGATTCGATCCATGATCGGGGATCGATTTGAAGTGCTCGATGCCACGGCGTTTCCCGATTTCCCCGAGATCGAGGAGACGGGTACGACCTTTTTGGAAAACGCGCGATTGAAGGCGGTGGGGATCAGCCGCTGCATTGAAGGCTGGGTCTTGTCGGATGATTCTGGGCTGGAAGTCGATGCGCTGGATGGTGCGCCCGGCGTGTGGTCGTCCAGTTATGGCGGGGAGGAAGGCAATCACGCAAAAAACAACGCTCGCTTGCTCGATGAGATGGCTGGGCGCTCGGATCGGGCGGCTCGTTTTCGCTGCACCATGGTGCTGGCCCGTGGCGGCACAGAGCACGCACACTTCAGCGGTCATGTTGAAGGAAGGCTGGTCGAATCCCTGCATGGGACGGGTGGCTTTGGCTACGATCCGTTGTTTATCCCCGATGGCTACGATCAAATATTCGCGGAATTGGGCGATGCGATCAAAAACAGCCTCAGCCATCGCTCGCGGGCTCTCGATCAAGTGCTTTCCTATCTGAGCGCGTCGCGTGAATCATCAATTTGAAAGTCTGAGCAACGAAGTATTTTCTGGCCGCCGAGATTTAAACGATAGGATTGAATCGAGAGGCGACGCTGCAAGGCGTCGCCTCTTTGGTTTGAGCTGGACATGGCACGCGCCCAAGCAGCAGGCAGAACAGCTAAGGAGTCGCAAAGAAGAGGGGTCTTTAGGTGGGCGGATGGAGTCCCGACTTCAGTCGGCTTGGCTTTGTGAGGGTTCAGAAGGATGGAGCATACAAGACGCCAAAATCGCCAAGAAATCTTTCAATCGTGGCGTCTTCGATGGATCCAAAGACGCAGACTAAAGTCTGAACTCCTTACCCAGCCCATCACTGCTCTGCGATCCTCGCCGACTAACAAGTTTACACATCTTAACAAATTTGGAAGGCTGAGGGCATGAAGCGTTTGCTGTTTTTACTGATAGGCCTCCTGCCATTCTTTGGCGGGTTTGTTTCGTGTTCGAACCAAGTCAAAGCAAGAAAGCCAGTTTCGTATCATTTCCAAAGTGGCCGCACGGTTCTCTTGAGAGACGGCAAAGCCTATGCGCCGAAAAATGCTCCCCTTGCGGTGAAGCGGGCGGTGGCCGCGGGGAATCGCTTGCAAAACATGCCGTATGTGTGGGGGGGTGGCCATGGTGACCGGAATGACAGGGGCTACGATTGTTCGGGCAGCGTTTCCTACGTGCTGCGGGAGGCGGGATTGTTGAAAGGCTCGATTCCTTCCAAAGATTATTTCCGTTTCGGCAAGAAGGGTGAGGGCAAGTGGATCACGCTCTACATTCGGAAAGGCCATGTTTTTATGACGGTTGCTGGGCTGCGTCTGGACACGGGTGGCCCCGGTGAAGGGGTGGGGCCGCGTTGGAAACCGGAAACACGCCGCAGCATCGGCCACGTGATGCGCCATCCGGATGGGTGCTAGGGATTTGGATTTTTAGCCGCAAAAAGGCGAAAAAATACGCAAGAAAGAATGAGGGGAGGATTTGGATGAATTTTATTAAACCTCCTTCTTGCGCCCTTTTTTGCGCCTTTTTGCGGCTGAAGATTTTTCCCTTCTAGCAGAGAGCGGCGGCGAGTTCGACCAGCGACGGGAAAACCCGATCCGCCACGGAAAAATCCAGCCCTGCGGTGACTTGGTTCGGTACGACCCAGACATTCATGCCCGCGGCTTTTGCGGACTTCACCCCGTTGAGGGAGTCTTCGATCACCAGACAAGCGGCGGGTTCCAGCCCCAGACGTTTGGCCGCTTCGAGGTAGAGATCGGGGGCGGGTTTGATTTGCGGCGCATCACCGCGGCAGACGACCGTCTCAAAATGGTGGGCAAAGGTCAGTTTCTCCAGCCAGCCATCGACCCAGTGATGCGACGAACTGGAAACCACCGCGCGGCGATGACCCGTTAAAGTGAGTTGCTCCAGCAGTTCGAGCACGCCTGACATGGTGCCTTCGCCCGTCAAATCGCGCAGGATTTCCTCTTGCCGCTGTGCATCGATCTGATGCCAGTCGAAGGCAAGCCCCGAGATTTCCTCCAAGTGGGTCTTTGGCGACCAAGTGGCAAAGTCCGAACCGATACAGCGCGTGTAGACCTCCAGCGGCAAGTCATGACCATGGGCTTGGAACGTCCGCAGCCACGCCTGATAGATTGCCCACTCGGTGTCCACCAGCACCCCGTCGAAATCGAATAACACTGCGGCGAAGCTCATGCACGAGGTGATGCCCCGCTGCCAAGGATTCGGCAAGTCCGATTTGGATGGCGCGTCGCGTCCGCTCCCGTCAATTTGTCGGCACCCACGCTGCCAGCCTGATCGGTGACAGCGCTCCATTCGCCATTCAACTCATCCATTCAATCATGTCGCTCGCGATTCCTTCGGCTTCCTTCATCACGTTGGTGCTCGCCCAACCGTGGAACTCGGCGCCTGATTCCGGATTTATGCCCACATGGGTGGAGCTCACTTGGCGGCCCGAGGCGCTGCTCATCCAGGCCATATTGGCGGACGCGGAAATTATCGCCACGGCAACCGCCGATCACCAAAAATTCTGGATGCTTGGCGACGTCTTTGAAATATTTCTCCAAGTCGAAGGTCGCGAAGATTACCTCGAACTGCACGTGGACCCTAACAACCATCGCTTGCACCTTCATAAGCCCAACGTCGAGGGCAAGCCAGCGCCCGCGGCCGAGCCGCTCAGCTTTGAAGAAATGCTCATCTCGCCCGTGGGTTTTTCCAGCGAGGTCGGGCGAACTCACGACGGCTGGACGGTGAATGCACGCATCCCCGCCTCCATTCTCGGCTTGGATGCGTACGTGGCCGACCTGAAATTGCGCGTCAGCTTCTGCCGGTACGATGCGGCCACTCATCGCCCGCCGATTCTTTCTACCACCGCAGCGCATCCGATCATTTCATTCCACCGACCCCAGGACTGGGCCATCTGCACGTTGAAGGGCGAGTGAGCCGATGTGGAATGATCCCGCCCAGAAAATTTAAGCAATATTGATAAAATACGCTTGCAGGCTCCTCAAATTGAGTTATCCAAAAAGCCGATGAAAAGAATCTTCACTCTCACCGTAGTGGCTGTCACCGCCGTACTTTTCAGCTCCTGCAATACGATGATCGGATTCGGTCGCGACATGCGCATCGGCGGCGAGGGCCTTGAAAAGGCTGCCAACAAGTCGGTGGGCGATTCCTCCAGCAGCGATGCCTCGGGCGCTCCGGTTTACTGAGCCGTTGAAGTGAAAAACCGCCGCCCGCCAGCGGGAAAACGGCTGCGTCTCATGGGAAATCGCATGGGATGGATAGGAAGTTGCGTTCGCCGACTTGGAAATCGCTTTTTCTTAACCGGGAAATACGTTCGCCCAATCGGAAAAGACGATTTCCCAATGGAAAAGGGCACTTGTCCAATGAGAAAAGACAATTTCCCAATGGAAAACAGCGCGTGATCCATTCGCCCGCCCGCCTCAATAGCCGCGCCAAAAGGTGAAAGCGCAGACGGCTGTTGCGATTCCATAGCCCAGACCGGCCACACAGGCCAGAGTCCAGCGCCGTTGATCCGCCGTGATCCAGGTGATGGCATCGCGGAAGAGATACGGCATACCCACCCAGAACAGCGAAGCAGTCAACATCGTGTAGGCAAAAATCGGCACCAACAGCCGCGAGGTTGGATCCTTCAAAAAAGCAGCCCCCAGCAGCGGCGCAGCAGCCATCAGTCCGAGCAAGCCCAGCGCGCGGACCGCGAGGAAATCCCGGACGCTGATGCAAACGAGCACCAACGAGATAGGTACCAGCACTTGCAAGAGCCCTTTGGCGTTATTGAATTCACCCAGATCCATGGCCAAGGCGCTGAGCTTGCCAAGACCGGGCGGCGCAATGAGCAACCAAAACCAGCCGAGACCCACACCCAGCAAGATTTGGCCAAGCGTTTGGTTGCGCGGAAATTTTTTCAGAAAGTCCTGCATCGCCGCCGGCTTGGCCAACATCAGCGCGTGGACGCCGATCAGCCAGACGGCCAACAGCAAGCCTGCGGTGAAAAGCGGCAGGCGTTGGTAGGGGTGCAGTGGATCCATGAGGCACCTGAACTAAGGCCAAGTCGTTGAAATTTCAAGCGCCAACTTTGGTCGGGTGCGGCGGCTGGATGGTTAATTTAACTTTTAAAAACAATTTGCTTTTTACTAGCCACCTTGTTCAAATAACATTTTGTTTGTCAGTGCAATAGTTTGCCGCAAATATTCGTTTTATGGATCTCAATCGATAGGAATCACGATCCGCTCTTCAGCCCAATCCCTCACTGCAACGCTTCATCCATGAAAGCCAAACTCAAACGCATTTTCGCTCTTTTACCAGTATTTGCGGCAGCTGTGGTTTTTTTTGTACCTGAGGGGGTCCACGCTGGGGTTTCAACAGGCCAGCAGTCTATCTGGATAAACTTTGCGGGTAAGCCTGCGGGAAACGGCAATGTGGACGGCACGGGCAGCGCCGCGCGGTTCGGGTCGCCTTATGGCGTTGCCGTTGATAGTAGCAACAATGCCTACGTTGCAGACACGGACAATCATGCGATCCGCAAAGTCAGTCCAGCTGGAGTGGTGACGACGCTCGCGGGTAGCCCAGGCAGCTCCGGAGTTATGGATGGAACCGGCAGCACGGCCCGGTTTTCATCGCCCCAAGGTGTGGCGGTCGATGGTGGTGGCAACGTCTATGTGGCAGATACGGGCAATCATGCGATCCGCAAAATCAGTCCAACTGGAGTGGTGACGACGCTCGCGGGTATCCCAGGCAGCTTTGGAGCTACAGATGGAACCGGCAGCACGGCGCGGTTTTCATCGCCCCAAGGTGTGTCGGTCGATGGTGGTGGCAACGTCTATGTGGCAGACACGGGCAATTACACGATCCGCAAAATCAGTCCAGCCGGAGTGGTGACAACGCTTGCGGGTAGCCCGGGTAGCCCCGGAAATACCAATGGTACGGGCCGCGCGGCGCTTTTCAAGAGGCCCGTTGGGATTGCGGTGGATGGAAGCTTCAACGTCTATGTGGCGGACTCTCGCGATTACACACTTCGCAAGATCACGTCGGCTGGGGTGGTGACGACGCTTGCGGGTAGCGCGGGTAGTTCCGGCAGCACGGACAGCAAGGATGGTGCCCCGAAGTTTTATTCTCCGGGGGGAGTTGCGGTGGATAGCAGCGGCAACGTCTATGTAGCGGATACAAATAACCACACCATCCGCAGAGTCACATCGGCGGGAGTGGTGACGACGCTCGCGGGAAGTCCAGGCGGCTCCGGAATGATGGATCAAACGGGCAGCGCTGCGCGGTTTTCATCACCTCAAGGTGTGGCTGTGGATGGAGGTGGTGCTGTCTATGTGGCGGACACCAAAAACAATGCGCTGCGCAAGATCAATTCAGATGGGGCAGTAACGACGCTCGCGGGCAGTGCGGCTAACATCGGCAGCACCGATGGAGTCGGCGATGTCGCACGGTTTTATTCCCCCCTTGGGGTTGCGCGGGATGGCGGCGGCAACGTCTACGTGGCGGATTCAGATAACCATACGATTCGCAAGATTACGTCGGCTGGGGTGGTGACGACGCTTGCGGGTAGCGCGGGTAGTTTTGGTAGCGCTGACAGCAAGGATGCTGCCCCGAAGTTTAATTATCCGGGGGGAGTTGCGGTGGATAGCAGCGCTAACGTCTATGTGGCGGATACGGATAACCACGCGATTCGTAAGATTACGCCAGCAGGCGTGACGAGCACATTCGCGGGCCTTGCCGGTGACTACGGCAGCACGGATGGAGGTAGCGATGTGGCGCAGTTCAACTTTCCCAGCGGAATTGCGGTGGATGGAGCTGGCGCAGTCTATGTGGCGGACACTTACAACCATAGTATTCGCAAGATAACGCCGGATGGGGTAGTCACAACCGTCGCGGGCGCTACCGGTGACAATGCCGGTGATGAAGGCGCCACTGATGGTAATGGCGCGGCCGCTCGGTTTTACTACCCTCAAGGAGTTGCGGTGGATAGCAGTGGCAACATCTATGTGGCGGATTCAGGCAATCACACGATTCGCAAGATAACGTCGGCTGGGGTGGTGACGACGTTTGCGGGCAGCGCGGGTAGTTCTGGCAGCGCGGATGGCGTGGTTAGCGCGGCTCGGTTTAACTCGCCCCGGGGGGTTACGGTGGATGCCAGTGGCAACGTCTATGTGGCGGACACTCTCAATCACACGATTCGCAAGATCACCTCGGAAGGAATGGTATCCACGATTGGCGGTACCGCAGGCCTCATCGGTGGTGCCGATGGTGCTGGCGTCGCCGCCCAGTTTTCGCAACCGTCCAGTCTTGCCGTCGCAAGTGACGGCACCTTGTTCGTTGCGGACACCGAGAACCATCGGATCACCCGCTTAACGCGGGTGGATCTTTTCCAGCCCATCCTTGAGCTGGCGGCGGTTAGCGCACTGGGCGGCAGTGGTGTGACACTCAATGGCAAAGTCAACCCAAACGGCCAGGTGACCACGGCGCAGATGGAGTATGGCATCACCAATGCCTACGGCAGTACGGCCTCTGTCAGCCTCTCACCGAACAACGGCGACGGCCTGCAAAATGTGAGTGCCGCACTCAGCGGATTGACGAGCGAGACGACTTATCACTACCGACTGACGGCAACGAACAAGGACGGCACCAGTGCTAGCGCAGACGGGACTTTTACCACGCTTAGCAGGAACGCCAATCTCAGCAGCTTGGCACTGGGCAGCGGCACACTGAGTCCGACTTTCACTCCGGCGACGAACAATTACACGACCCGCGTCACCTATGCGACGAGTTCTCTCACCGTCACTCCCACCCGCAGCAATTCGACGGCCAGTGTGAAGGTCAACGGAACCCTTGTCGCCTCAGGAGCAGCCAGCCTTCCCATCTCGCTGGTGGTGGGAAGCAATACGATCACCGTGCAGGTAACGGCACAGGATGGTACTATCAACTCATACACGGTCAGCGTGACACGTGCGGCCCAGACTTTCCCGCCTACGCTTGAGTTGGCGGCGGTT
>Ga0194063_10001277_pt1 | contig 16550 bp, 18 predicted proteins | sample SepL3720m_MetaG_FD_155459 | JGI IMG/M metagenome (GOLD analysis project Ga0194063, IMG submission 155459) | Anoxic zone freshwater microbial communities from boreal shield lake in IISD Experimental Lakes Area, Ontario, Canada - Sep2016-L373-20m | ecosystem: Environmental > Aquatic > Freshwater... | reverse complement strand
TTTTCCTTGTATTCAACAGTAAGAGGGAAGAAGTCCTGGCCTTCTTTGATGCTGGTGGCAGAAACTGCAGTGACGATGACGATCGTGTCGCCCGAGCGCACAGTGACGGCGCCGTCGGCAAGTTTGGCAAGCTTGCCAGTTTCGATGGTGAGGGACGTTTGCCCGACTTGGGCGGTAACAGAATGGAACATAATTTGTCTATCTAATGGATTGCGCCGCCGGACCCCGGCGGCAGTGAGATACGAAAAAGCCCCGAATCAATGCCGGGGCTTTCCGTGGGTAGATTGCGCTACTTGCGCAGTTGAAGCTTCTCGATGACCGCCTGGTAGCGGGCGACTGCGGTCCGCTTGAGGTAGTCGAGAAGTCGCCGCCTCGTGGCGACGAGTTTGAGCAATCCGCGGCGGGACGAGTGGTCCTTCGCGTTGGTTTTCAGGTGCCCAGTGAGCTCGTTGATGCGTTTCGTGAGGAGCGCGACCTGAACGTCCGCACTGCCGGTGTCTTTTTCGTGAAGTCGAAGTGTTGCCACTTCGGATGCTGCTGCGTTTGCCATGTTTTCTTATTTGAATTAAAGGGGGAGACTCTCATGCGTCACAACCGCTGGCAAGCGCAAACTCACAAAATTCCAGCAATCAGAAAATCCCCTTGCGTCCGTGACCTGATGCGAGTCCATTCGCCGGAATGAAACATATGAATCCGGCCGACCTGATTGAAATTTTAAACTGGCGCTACGCCACCAAACAGTTTGATCCCACAAAAAAAATTCCATCCGATGTTTGGGAGGCTCTTGAAGACGCTCTCGTGCTCTCGCCCTCATCCTACGGCCTCCAACCCTGGCAGTTTTTTGTCATTACCGACCCCTCGGTTAAAGCCGCACTGCGGCCATACTCGTGGGATCAGTCCCAGGTCACAGACTGCTCGCACCATGTGGTCTTTGCTTCGCGCAACGTCATCGATGAGGCGTTTGTTGATAAATACATCGACCGCATCGCGGAAGTGCGCGGAGTGACACCCGAATCGATGAAATTTTACAAAGAGATGATGTCCTCAGATATCCTGAACGGGCCACGATCGAAATGGGTGCAGAAATGGGCCGCCCGCCAGGTCTACATCGCCCTCGGAAATTTTATGACCTCCGCTGCGCTGCTCGGAGTGGATACCTGCCCAATGGAAGGGATGGATCCTGCAAAATATGACGAGATCCTAGACCTCCCCGCGAAGGGCTTCTCCTCCGTGGTCGCCTGCCCGGCCGGGTATCGTGCAGAGACTGATAAATACTCGTCCCTTCCGAAGGTCCGCTTCGATAAGACCGATCTCATCCAGTATATTTAAACAGTCACCATACGGACGCTGATATGCACTGGCTCTTGGCAACAAGATCTCGGCCGGTCCAGAAAAACGTCACGAAAGTTGTAATTTTTAAAAAATAAAAGTTTTCCCTTGCCTGCGAGCAAATGCTGGATAAGTTTGCACTCCAATCGCGGGGTGGAGCAGCCCGGTAGCTCGTCAGGCTCATAACCTGAAGGTCGTAGGTTCAAATCCTACCCCCGCAACCACTTTTTAAAACCCGCAGAGGCTCTTGAATAAAGACTCTGCGGGTTTTCTCTTTTTGAACAATCCCGCAGAGCCGCTTAAACACAGGGTTTGCGGCCTTCTGAAGCTAGCCAAGCCGCTAGAATCCTTAATTTTGCTGGGGCTATTTTACCGCACGATGCGGATGAGGCGTCCATTGAGGTCGCCCAGAGTTTCGACCGCTTGGTGAATCCGTTGGGCTAGAGCGGAAGAATCCCGATCTTGGGTGCAGGCGATGATGCCCGAATGCAGCGCTCCAATATCCCGGTGAAGGCGGAAAAAATCCAGCCGGTTAAGCGTAAGGACTGCCCGGTTTTGATCGGTGGCGTAACTGAGCACTTCGACGTCGGGGATTTTTTGGTTTGCTCGCCCGGATTCATGAGACGTCAACACGTCATGGCCAAGAATCCGGAGTTCTTGAACCGCACGCAACGGAAAGTTTTCGTTTGAGTAGCACCGCGCCATTACACTTCGTGGTTGGCCCGAATGGCATTTTCGATTTCTGTCGCGTGAACCGCAACGAATGCCCATGCGGCAGCGAGATCGGAGGCGCACAAACCGGGGTAGTCTTGAAGCAGTTCGACATCGCTAACCCCCTGCCTCCGAGCCTCTTCAAGCATCCAAACAGCAATGCGGGTCTTGCCGATGCATGCCTCTCCACCACAAACACCCGGAGTCCGTTTTATGGCTACTCCTGCGTGACGGGACTTCACAAATAAAACAAAATCAAGGACCTATGCCTGGATTGGCTCAGGGGCTGCCTCGATTTCTTCGTGGATCAATTGTGTGAGGACGCTCATAATTGTATCCCTATCGGGATAGCTAAAAGGTTGTGCATGGGGGCAGCCCCGTCAATGGCAAAAATGGAAAGTCACGTCAGCGCCGTCAGAGCGTTTTTGCGGGGCCGGAAAGTTTTTTCGAAATCGTGCACATTTGTTCGATGAATCTTAGACGGTTGACAAAACATCTTCTGCCCACCAGGGGCTTCGCACAAGTTCTGCCAAACGCTTGCTGAACTGCAGGCAGAGTTCCGGCACTATCCCAGGATCCCGGCTAGCCATGGCGCACCCGGAATGGGTTCGCGGCGAATTGGTCGTTTTCCGTCATCCTTGGAATCGAATTATATTGGAGATACAAAAAGCGGCCGTGGGTTATAGGCACATTAACTTACTCGTCTGTTATTCCTTCTCGATTCGACCCACATAATGATGAAATGGGGGGTTAACTGAGATTGAAAGTGACAGCCTATCCTCATGTGCTGTTAAAACACACAACTTCTGGTGAATGTGCAGCGTGTTCGATTACGAAAAATCGAAATATCCTTGGAAGTTCTGTTTCGCTGAGGCTGAATGGACGGCGAACGTTTTTCACATGATCTCCCCCCAAAAAAAAATTCTTCCTGCCCCCTCCACTGGGCCCGTGCCGCAGCACACCTCGGGAGGACTGGAGGACAAACCGCCTGCCAAGACCTGGCATTGCGGGACGCTGACCTATACAAAAATCGGCCTTCTTTCGCTCTTTGCGTTCATGATCTGCGGCGATTTTGCCAACTCTATGATGCAGACGGTCGTCCCGAGCATCATGCCTTTGAAATTCAAGGACCTGGGGGCTTCGAACGTGCTGATCGGCCTGTTTGCCAGCTCGATTCCGTCATTTCTTGCGGTGTTCATGAACCCATATATCAGCTTCAAAAGCGACCGTTACCGAAGCCGATGGGGACGCCGGATCCCGTTCATTTTTTGGACACTGCCGCCGCTGTGTGTCAGCTTGGTCGGCCTGGCCTTCGGAGAGGAGATCGCGAAGTTTCTGATGCCTCACATCCAGGCGCTATCCGCCTCTTCTCCCGCCACGCTGGCCGTGGTGATCCTCGGTGCGCTCCTTGTCGTCTTTTTATTCTTCGACCAGTTCGTCAACGCGGTCTTCTGCGGGCTTTTCAACGATGTGGTCCCGACCCCGCTCATGGGGCGGTTCATGGGGACGATGCGCATCGTCGGGAGCAGCGTAGGATTCTTCTACAACTATTTCATCTTCCAATATGCGGAAAGCCACATGCGGGAGATCTTTCTCGGGGCTGCTGTTCTATATTTCCTTGGGGTGGGGCTAATGTGCCTTTTTGTAAAGGAAAGCGCATACCCTCCACCGAGCTCGGCGGAGCAAAAGGCTTCCCGCGGATTCAGCGGAGTGAAGTCCTATTTCCAGGAGAGCTTCTGCCACAAGTTCTACTGGACAAAGTTTTCCTATACCGCATGCGGGGGCATGAGCTACGCAGGCATCGGGGCCTTCATGGTTTTCTTCTACAAGGAGATGGGATTGACCCTTGGAGATATCGGCAAGGTGTCAGCCATCACCTCCCTGGTCGTCGTCGGAACCGCCTACTTCGGATCCATCTTCATCGACCGGTGGCATCCGATCCGGATTATCACCTACTCGACAATCCTCAGCCTGATTTTCACCGTCTCAAACTTCGTCTGGCTTTTTATCACAATTTCGCCCGGTGCGTTCTTCTGGCTGCACATGATGGGGGCGGGGCTCATCGGCGCATTTAGCAACAGCGTGACCTATGTTGCCGGCCTGCCATTCGACATGCGTCTGCATCCGAAGTCGAGGTTCACCCAGTTCTGTTCCGCACAAACGCTCCTGCGAAGCTTATGCACCATGTTCGCAGGAGTTTTGGTCGGCCTCTATTTTGACGGATTGAAATCCATTTTCCCGAATTCGGATTATGCGTATCGCTTCTGGTTTGTCTGGGTTGTCGTCTGGAGCGTGGCCTCCGCTGGCTTCGTTTACAGCCTCTATCGTCAATGGCAGGCGCTTGGTGGCGATAAACATTTCCACGTGCCGGCTCCCTGGTCGGAAACCGGCTTCGAGGAGCAGGAGCAGTCGCCATTTGTCGGCCCGCAGACAAAATGGCTCAGGATCGACTTGTGGATCATCCATGCAGTGATGCTGATTTCGATCCTCTATCTCATTCCTCTTTGCTATTGGCTCTCGAAATTGGGGTGGTCGCTCGACCTCAAGTGGCATCTCCTGGCGATTATCCCGTGCTCTATAGTTATCTATGGATTCTGGCTTCGGACGGAGAAATCCATCAAGGCCGATCTGGACCGCTGCAAGGCCGGCGAGGTTCCGCACAACGGCATCCTCCACCATGGCGTGCTCTTCCTGAAATCCCTGGCTCTTCTGCTGCTCCTCGGGATCTGGGTAGGAATGACCATCGTGGGGGTTGCCGATGGGCTGCAGGGAGGCGTCATCGTGCTCGGATGGGGCAATTTGCTGACAAATACGCTCTTCCTCGTTGCGATCTTTTTTCTTCGTCGCATGGAACGCGGGCACGCACCCATGCTGGACTACGACGGCCACGCTTCAGCACTCAGCGGCATGGAGGAAATCCCCCTGCCTCCTGCGTGTTCCATCTGAGAAGGCGATATGGAAAGCCTCTCGGCGAGGCAGATGTTACGACGTCAGCCTTGGCCGGGATCACACCGCCGGGGTGACAAGGCTCATCCCGATCGCTACAGTGAAGGATCGATGGACCTTACGGAAAAATTTCTTGTCTCGATGTGCGGGTGGCCTGTGTTCAAAGAAGCGCGGGCGATCCACGCTGCCGGCCGAGTCGCCGAGGCTTCGTTCAACCCGCCCATCCTCCGGGGAAAAATTTCCACTGGCGGAAAATCTCATCCGGCCGGCCTGAAGATCCTGAGCGCGTCTGATGTCGAAAATTTGTGTCCCTGCCGCGACTCGCAGGTCCGGGCGATGATCTGCGCGCATTCGATCGCCGTCGGGCTGGAGATCCTCAAGCCCTCTGGCCACGCCTCGCGCACCGAGACCTCAGCGAGGCCGCCGCAATCGGCCCGACCGCCACTCGCCCCGACCGGCGAGCCCCCGCAAGTTGAGGTAACGCTCGAGGGCTCGCTCAACCACCTGGAAGCGGATATCCGGTTCCACTATACCAAGCCTGGAATTTCCAACCCTTCAGCGGAGGCGGAAGCCCTTGGCGAGCTGATCCGATGCGGGTTTGAAGATATCCGGGGGAAGGCCGCCCTGCGTGGAGAAGATGCCGTCATCCGGTTTTTTGCGACAGAGATGCCACGCCTGAAATCGCGTTGGACGGTTCGCGAAGGCGAACGGTTCCAGCATGTGACCCGCGATTTCGTCCGCTTGGAACCAAAATTTTCCCTTCGCGAGAAAAGCGACGGCTGGCTCGACTTTCACGTCCATTTCACGGCGGGGAGCGAGGCCGTGCTCTCCGCGCAGGACGTGCAAAAACTTCTTCAAAGCGGGACTCCCCGGCTCCGTTTGGCAGGCGGGAAAATTGCCGTTCCCGACGCCGCCCTTGCGGCTGATCTCGAAGAGGTCCTCCGCGATTGCAACCCTTCGCAGGAGCGTGGAGCCTATCGCATCCGGGAGATGCAACGGGCCTATGTCGAGGCAAGCATGGCCGCATGGTCTGGCAAACAGGAAACGCCTTCCGCTCCCCTGCCCCCTCAATCGCTTGGCCCGCTTCGCGAGCGCCTCAGGCATTACCAGGTCGACGGCGCGCTCTGGCTGCTCGCCCTCGCACGCCGCAAGCTCGGAGGCCTCCTTGCCGACGAGATGGGCCTCGGCAAAACCGTTCAGGCTCTGGCGATGATGGAGGCGCACCCCGGCCCGCACCTCGTCGTCTGCCCCTCGTCGCTTGTTTGGAACTGGAAGCGCGAGGCCTCGACATTCTCCCCCACCCTCCGCGTGCTGGCTCTTGACGGATCCAGCCGCTCGGCCCGCTTTGCTTTGATCCCCGAGCACGACCTCATCGTAACAAGCTATGCGCTCCTGCGGCGCGACATCGCCCAATACCGCAGCCACACATTTTCCACAGCCATTCTCGACGAGGCCCAGCACATCAAGAACCCGGACAGCCAAAATGCCAAGGCCGCCTGCACACTGAACGCGGACGCACGCTTTATCCTCACTGGCACGCCGCTCGAAAACTCGATCCGCGATGTCTGGTCGCTCTTTGATTTCCTTCTGCCCGGACACCTCGGCAGCCGCAAGGACTTCCAGGAACGCTACGAGAAACCCTTGCTGGATGGCGAACGAGGCCCGCTCTGGGAACGGCTCGGACGCAGGATCAGGCCCTCAATGCTCCGCCGCCGCAAATCAGAAATCCTCACCGAGCTCCCGGACAAAATTGAGCAGGTCGTCGAGGTCGAGCTGACCGCCCCGCAAAAGGCAGCCTACACCCAGCTGCAAATTGCAGCCCGAGCCGAAGTCGATGCCCTGAAGGACAAAGGCGGCGCCGCCCGCATGAAAGTGCTCACCGCCCTCCTGCGGCTGCGCCAGGCGTGCTGCGACCTGCGGCTCCTGGGCAGCGAAAGCCCGGAACCCTCGGCAAAACTCGACGCCCTTCTGGAGCTCGTTGGCGAGGCCGCCGACGGCGGCCATCGCACGCTGGTCTTCAGCCAGTTTACCTCCATGCTCGATCTCATCGCCCCAGCGCTCGACGGCGCGGGCATCGCCTGGTGCCGGCTCGATGGATCAACAAAAGACAGGGAAGCCGTCGTCGACCGATTCCAATCCGATGACTCAATTCCGGTTTTCCTTATCAGCCTCAAAGCTGGCGGCGCAGGGCTCAACCTCACCGCCGCCGACACCGTCATTCACTTCGATCCCTGGTGGAACCCGGCCGTCGAGGCACAAGCCACCGACCGAGCCCACCGGATCGGACAAAAAAATGTTGTCACCTCGATCAAGCTTGTCGCCCGCGACACCGTCGAACAGAGGGTCATCGCAATGCAGGACAAAAAACGCGAGCTCATCACCGGGCTCCTCGATTCCGACGCCTCTCTCGACGGCATCGGCAACGACGACCTCCGCGCGCTCGTCGGGTGACTTCAGCCCAGCTCTTCGTACTCCGCCCAGGAAGAAGAAGTCTCCCACACGCGAACGCGCACGAGTCGGACTCCCGCGCGAAGCTTGTAGCGGGTCTCCGGGTGGGCGGCATACGCAGCGAGCTGGGCGCGGCACGAATCGAAAAATGTTTTTGCGAGCACTTCGGTCGTTGGCTCAGTATCAAGAAACTCAATGACGCGGTCGCCGTAAGCCTCCTTCAATATCGCGAACATCGGATCCGATGTATTGACGCAGAGCGAATGGTCGAAGGAATCGAGAAAATCGCCAACGGCATCCTTCACAATTTTAAAATCACAAACCATGCCGTTGGCATCAAGGCTGTCGGATTCCAGCACAAGCTCGACCTTCCGGCTATGCCCATGCGGAAACCGACATTTGTCCGGATGGAGCGTGAGCATATGTCCATTTTCGATTTCGAGAGTTTTGCAGATTCGGTAGGGCATCAGGTTCCTTTTGTATTTCCGAAGAGGTGGATGTGGAGGCGGTCGCAGTAACGGTAGCCGCGTTCCCGGCAGATGGCGAGAACGTCGGACTGGCGGCTTTTCAAAACGGCAGCGTCAGTGCCTTCCGGCATGAGGAGAACGCGCCAAGGCGGAATCGGGACGCCAATCGAGGCGACCGTCGCTTCAATTTCAGGAAGGTCGTCCAGTGAAGATATGACAAATTTGAGCTGAAACAGCCCCCCCTCGATCCATTCGCGGAGGATGGCCGTCCGCATCCGGGCGCGCTCATGGCGGCCAATCCAGGCTGGATCAATCGCCCCTGGTGCCGGAGTCGAGTTTGAAAGCTTCGGGCTCAGCGACGCAAGATCGCAGGCAATGCCGCCCGGCGCGATCGTTCCGGCGGTTTCGATCGTAAGATGCAGTCCCTGCGAACGGAGGGCCGCAGCAAGCTCGCGAATGTCCCGCGCGATCATCGGCTCGCCCCCGGTCAGCACACAATGGCTCGCAGGAAACTTTTTAACCCCCTCAATGATCTGATCCACGCTCATCTCCACGCCTTCCGGATTCCATGAGGCATAGGGAGTGTCGCACCACCGGCACCGCAGGTTGCACCCCGAGGTTCGCACAAAAACCGACGGGACGCCGGTGAGTTCCCCCTCGCCTTGCACAGAATAAAAAATCTCCGAGATGAGCATTCCGTCAGCCCTGAGGTCGAGGTGGGAGCGGGCTTGCAGCCAGGTAAGCTGTGGGATCGGAGATCCCTGTCAACAGGAAGGCTTCGCGCCGCTCAACACACGTGCCGCATTCTCCGCAGTGAGTTTCGCCACCGACATAACATGACCATGTCTTAGAAAAATCCACTCCAAGCTCATGGCCGCGCCTGGCAATTTCTGCCTTCGTCATTGAGATGAACGGCCGGAGGAGCTCGATCTCCGCATACGTCCCAAAGCGGAGGGCATCGCCCATCGCGCACATGAAGTCCTCGCGGCAGTCCGGGTAGATGGCGTGGTCGCCGGAATGCGCAGCGATCACAAGCCCGTTCGCTCCCCGGCTCTCAGCAAGCCCTCCCGCAATCGAGAGCATGATACCGTTGCGAAACGGCACGACCGTCCGCTTCATCGATTCCTCTTCATAATGGCCCTTCGGGATTTCTCCGCCGTTTTGGAGGAGGTCGGATTCGAAATGATCGCCGATAAAGCCTAGCGGAACCACCAGATGTTCGATCCCGACAGATTCCGCATGCCACTTGGCGAATGCGATTTCACGGTCGTTGTGCTTCGCTCCATAATGAAAGCTGACCGCGGCAACGACCTCGTGCGATGCGCGGGCATGATAGAGCGCCACCACGGAATCCATCCCTCCGCTCAAAAGCACAACAGCCTTCAAAACGGGATATCGTCAACCTTTGAGTGCTCCGCATCCACCGTCACGCTCACCCCTCCGCGTGGCGAGAATTCCCCGTGAACCTCCATCTGCCTGGGATCGCAGGCCGCGACCAGATCATCGAGGATCCGGTTCACAATCTCCTCGTTGAAACAGCGGGTGTGCCGAAATGAGGCCAGATAGAATTTCAATGACTTTGTCTCAATGCAAAGCAAATCAGGCACATAACGGATATGGATCGAGGCAAAATCCGGCTGGCTCGTCACCGGACACATCGACGTGAACTCCGGACAGTCAAACGTGATCCAATAGTCCCGGCTGGGATTCCGGTTTGGAAACGTCTCCAGCGTCTTAAATGTCGGACTGTTCGGATAGGTCGACTCCGAGCTCCCCAAAAGCCGGAAACTCGGCTTCGTTGTTGTACTTTTCTTTGATGCCATGACCGTGCAGTGTGCCAGATATCTCATCTCTTGGAACCAGTTTTTGAGCAGAATCCATAGGGAAAGCAAAAATCCGCCCGGATCGTGCGGAGGGGACTTCGATTTTTCGCTTCAATTTCCTGCTGTTAACGTCACAGATTCCGGGTAGCTTCCCCGCATGACAACTCAGCAAGTTCACGGCCACGAAATCATCGGCATGGTTGACGCACACCCCGAGGGGATTTCGACCGAAGATCTCACCAGGATGGCAGCGGAGAAATTCGGTGCGGACGTCCGCTTTTTCACATGTTCAGCCGAAGACCTGGACCTCCCTTCCCTGCTGGCCTTTCTCGGCGAACGCGACAAAATCCAACTCCGAGAAGGACTGATCATCCCGGGAGGATCACCCGCATGCAATCACGACCACCATTGACCCCGCTGCGGACAAATCCTATTCTTTAAGAACCGATCTGCGCCCGTAGCTCAGTGGATAGAGCACCGGTCTTCTAAACCGGCGGTCATTGGTTCGAATCCAATCGGGCGCGCTTCTTTTTTCTCCCCCATTTCACGATAGAAGCCTGCATTTATAAGGCTCTACGGGCGACACCGGAGAAAAGCCCGCTTCGCAGGCAATCGCACGGTATTGCATAAAATTGTTGTCTATCGGGTAATTTGCGGGTAACGGGTAACGCATGAGAACGGCTAAAACAGGCATCACCGAAGTTGCGATCAATGGCGTTACCCGATATCGGGTAACTTTTGCGACTCCAGCAGGCAGAAAACGCGAGCACTACGTTGACCGCAAAAAAGCAGAGAAGCGGCTGAAAGAAATCCAAGCCGACCAAAAGCAGTTTGGGCTTTCAGCGTCGGCCATGACATCGACGACCAGAGCGGATGCCGTAGCCGCCGAAAAGATTCTGGAGGGAACCGGATTGACGTTGGTGGAAGTGGCACGGGCAATGGCAGAGCAGAAACGGGAGGCAGAGGCAGGCGTTCCGATTGCCGAGGCCGTGGAAGCGTTCACGCAATCCCGCGAGGGCAATTCCAAGGATTACCTCGTCACGCTCAAGGGGCGCATGGCCTACATCGTCAATTTTTGGGCAGGCCGGTCAACCGCCAGCCTCTCCCCTACTGATTGCCAGCAGCTTTTAGACAGCCTGACATCGACGCACTCCCCGCGCACGGTCCACCATTACCGCACGCATTTGAGCGTTCTGTTTGGATTCTGCGAAAATCGAGGATGGATCAAGGGCAATCCAGCGAAGCGAACCAACTCGGTCAAGGTCGTATCCGAAGAAGTGGAGATCCTCACGCCAGCCGAGGCCGCGACCTTGTTGTCGTTTTGCCCCAATGACATCCTCCCCGGCGTCACTCTCGCCATGTTCTGCGGATTGCGGCAGGCCGAGGTTGAACGCATTGACTGGAAAGCCGTTGATCTCGCCCAAGAGCACATCACCGTTGGCGCAGGTGTGGCGAAAACGAACTCCCGAAGGGTTTGCACCATTCCAGAGAATGCAAAGGCATGGCTGGCCCCATACGCTCAGGAATCGGGCAACGTGTGGCCCAAGAATCAAACCCTTGCCCGCAATCTTTGGACGCTGGCGCGCATCAATGCCGGATATGGGCCATTCTTCACGAACTACACGCCAGCGAAGAAAGCGCAGACGGATCCGACCCCAGAGAAGTTGAGAAAAGACCTCAGACCGTGGCCGGACAATGCGTTGAGACATTCGGCTATCAGCTATCGCGTAGCGCAAGAGCGCGACCTTGCAAAAATTGCGTACGAATCAGGAAACTCCCCGAAGGTTATCCAATCGCACTACAACGGGCTGGCAAAACCCGAAAATGCCAAGACGTTCTTTTCCATCCTGCCAACCGTGGCGGGGAATGTGACGCAGTTCAGAGCGGCTTAGTCTTGGCTTTCATCCGCTCCCGAAGCTCTTCCGCCTTGGCTCGAAAAGGCGCAAGTTTTTGCTCGATCAGCTTGGACTCCAGATTGAGAACTACCGCCTGCCAGTTCGGATTGCCAGCAGCCTGCTTGGCATGCTTTACCATCATGGCCACCTTGTGGATCAACGCCCATTCTTCCTTTGTGACGCTTGGAGGGAGGGCGATACCTTCCCGAGTGAAAACGTTGAAATCGATTAGACGCATCATTTCCACGAACTCTTGATCGCTGACATCGCTGGGGCTGTTGCCAACGCGAGCAGGCTCTCTTTTTTCCCACCCCCGCTGGAATCGCTTTTCACGCCAGCTTTCAATTTTCTCCCGCAACTCGAACCATACTTTTTCAGTTGGCGGGGGTGTGATTACAAAGTGCCCCTGTGCGTTTTTCTTAATCCAAGCCGACGGGATTACCTCCGCCGAAACATATCGGCGAAATTGCCGAGGAGAGACCGGGGTTCCTAGCTTGTTCTGGAAGTCGGACAGGGACATGCCAGACAGGTCTAGAGGCTGGCTTGAAGGCTTTTTCTTTGTGTTCATGGTAAAGGATAGACGAGGACGCACCATAGATTCTGACATGCCCCCCTGTGTTATGCAAGTAAATACCAGCATACACAACGTCACGCCGCTGCCAGTGAGCGAGCGCGAGAAACCAGAAACGAAACTTCTATTCAGCCGACAGGAAGGCCGAGCAATGATTGGCATCTGCCAGCGATTGTTCGACGAGCAGGTGGCCAGAGGTGCCATCGGATGCGTCCGCATCGCTGGCCGGGTTCTCTTCCGGCAATGCGACATCGACGGATTTATCGCCCGATGTGCTGTTCCAGCGAAACCCCGTAGCGGAGCCATCTAAACGAAAACGGGCGCACCCCCTCCCAAGGAAACGCGCCCATTTCGATCTACAACAATGACGAATACTTTATCTTCATTAGGCGCGGAGTCAATCGAGAACTCAACCCCGATCCGCTTCCAACGCAAAAGGCAAAAGGGCTGGAAAATGCCAGCTTGCTCTCGTTGCGTCACAAGACCCGGAAAGTATGGGAACCCTCATAATCTGGGAACCTCTCCAGAGCAACGCGACGAAGCCACCAGACTTTTCGAGGCTGACCTTGTGGCCGGCCGATTGCCTTACACCGTGGCCGACCTCCAGCGGACGCACAGAGGCTATAATCTCGGATGCTTCTGCCGTATCGACGGGCATGGATGCCATGCCGACATCCTCTTGAAATACGCCAATCAGGAGGCCGCACGATGAAACTCTCTATCTTCACCAACGGGTTTTCGCACAAGCCCCAGATTGTCACCCTGGACCAACTCGCCAACGACATCAGGACAGGCAAGTATAAGGTCGGCATTGAGAAATGCCGCATGATATTGGCCGAGAAGGGGAAGAAGGAATACAAAGATTTCCGGACGGAAAATGTTCCTCACTTCGCCTCGCACGTTGTCCTTAAGACTCGCGCAGCAGGAACAGATGCACAGCGTATCATCCGATTCGCTGGCCTTTGCCAGATTGATTATGACGGTCTGGCCGAGGCCGATATGCGACATATCCTTGCGCTGGCGGCAAGGGACAACCATGTTGCGCTGGGCTACGTCTCACCATCTGGTAAAGGCGCGAAGATTCTCCTTCGTGTTCCTGAGGCAAAGGATCGAGCGGAATACCTCGCCATTGCTGGCGCGGCTGGACGGTACGCCTTCCAGTCATTCGGGATTATTCCGGAGAATACCACGCTCATCGACCCGTTGCGCTTGTGTGTGGTTTCCTTCGATCCCGATTGCTACGACAATGCAGAGGCCGAGCCGATCACGATCACCATTCCAGAGGGAACCCGGCATGAGACGATCAAGCGCATCGTCGCATCAGGCGTTGCTCGTGGGCTTGATGATGCGGACATCTTCGATGAAGTCCGCCGACAGGTGGCAGACCCCGACAAGACGGATAAGGAAATCCAAGATCTCATTGATTGGTGCCGAGCCAAGGAAGGCGAACAGCCGAAGAAGGAAAAGCAGCCAACACCGGATGAGATTATCAAGAGACTTGATGACCGTAGATTCTCGATCACGTCACCACCGGAAAAGCCTGTTCCATTATTCAGCATCGGCGATTCGGTTATCGCCACCGCTGGAAATATCGTTGTCCTATCGGCTCAGGCTAAAACAGGAAAGTCCGCATTTCTCTCCGGCTTGATTGGCGCGGCATTGGCCGACGATGTTGATGATGACCTCACGTTTGGCGTGAAGGCCCGCAACACCACCGGCAAGGCGATTCTGCACTTCGACACCGAACAGAGCCGCTATGACCACTATACGCTCGTTGCAAGGGCAATCCGGCGCGGAGGGCTATCGACCCCGCCTGTGTTCCTTCGCTCGTATTGTCTGACAGATGTGGAGATCCATGAACGACGGGAAATGCTGCGGCAGGAATTGGCGAGAGCTGGAAGCGTCTATGCCGTCATGCTCGACGGTGTGGCCGACTTCGTGACCGATCCAAACGATCCCGAAGAATCCTTTTCCTTCGTGGCCGAGATCCACCGGCTGGCGATCCAGTACGATTGCGCCATCATAGGCATTCTGCACGAAAACCCCGGCACGGAGCATGGGAAGACGCGAGGTCATCTCGGCAGCCAGCTTGAGCGCAAGGCGGAAACAAATCTCCGCATGGTGAAGGATGCGAACGAGATCACGACAGTCTGGACGGAGAAGGCGCGGCATTGCTCGATCCCGAAGACGGGAGGCATCAGGTTCGCGTTCGATACGGGCAAAGGCTATCACGTCCGCGTAGAGTCTGCGAATGAGGCCAGGTCATCGGCGGCACAAGATGAGCTGACAGCGTTTGCGGCGTCATGTTTCGAGAATGCGAAGCACGGTCTGACATGGGGCGAGCTACTCCGCAAGATAATGAACCTCGCCGCTCTGAAAGAAGCAGGCGCACGGCGCAAGATAGAGCGCATGTGCGAAGCTGGAATCATTCAGAAAAACCTCATGCACAAATACGAATTCAACGCATGAACGCTACTACGCTACAGGCACGCTACTCCAACGCTACTGTAGCCCTTACGCTACTACGCTACTCCCCCTTATATAGGGAGTAGTGTGGTAGTAGCGTAAAACCACCCTCGCAACCACCTCAACGCTACTCGACATTTTATGACCACCCAACCCACCACCAACGACAGCAACAACACAATGCACACCATCGACAACAACCCCAACAATACCGGCATGGACTTCATGACCGTCTCCGACATGCTCAACCTTCACGATCCCGACGCATCGGGCATCACGATCAATGCCGGATGGATCACGCTCAACTGGTCGTATCCTTACGAGATCAAGCTATCCCGAATCAGGGATCGAGGCGACTTGCTCAAGTGGACGCTTCACCTTGCGGAAAAGACATGGATGACATCGACTTGCCTTCACCATTTCATTTCTGCCGTTATGGACGTTAAAGGGTGGGATAAGCATCAAGTGGAGTAATGACATTGCCGAGCGATCAGAATGTCATGCGGATGGCATTCTGGCGCAAGGCTGGCCTGTCTGCGTAATAGGCATGAGGGGGTACGCCGTGAGGAGGCTTCCGTTCGTTATGCTTCCAATGAGGTTAGCGTGGAGGCGACCTCCGTTCCTGAGGCTGGCATTCAAATCTGACACCTTCCCACTTCTCAGATATATGCGCACAAACATTTCCCACCTCGCCGAACGCTTTGGAGTCAGCCGCCGCACCGCAACCACATGGAAAAGCAAAGGGGCCCCGATCCACAACGACAAGCTCTTGAAGGATTGGCTCGCCAGCCGCCAGAGAGTCAGCCCCGGCGCGATCAGGGCAATCAAACCAGCATTGGCTCCCATGGGGGCCAAACCAAAAACCGGAACCGTGGTTCCTAAACCGCCGAAGAAAAAGCCAACTCCCGCCACCGCCCCCGGTATCGCAGGCGCGGCCCAAGCTCTGAAACGGCTGGAGTCAGCCGAGCTTGCCGCATTCGACCGCATGGAATCCGCCACCGACGAGGGCGCGGATGCCGTCACTCTGGCTGAACTTCGCAAGAGCTGGCTGGCGATCTCGGAAAGCCTGCGAAAGTTCGATTTGCTCGTCGAGCAAAACCGCCGCGAAGCTGGGGATCTCATCCCCCGCGAAGTACTCGAAACCAGCATCGACCGTTTTTGTCATGGCGTGTGGCTCACCTTTCGGTTGTTTCAATCTTCCATCGTCGGTCGATTGATTGGAGAAAATGACCCGTGCGTTATTTCTCGCCACATGGACGGCATGTTGAACACGAGTTGGATTACTGGCGCGATTGGGATGATGCCGATGGATCGCACGATGGGCGTTACGATCAAAAAGCGGATCATGAATAAATTCACGATGACCGATGCCGAGTTTGAGCACCGCAAGGAGCAGGTTGACGCGATTCTGGCGGAATACGCCAAGCGACTGGTTTGACATTGAACATTCAACGTAAATCATGAAGACCCTTTCCCAAATATCCCGCGACCTAGGCCGCCCAACATCGCAACTCGTTTCCGCCTGCAATCGGTTAAGCCTTTTCACAGAACGGCTGGGCGAGCACCGCAATGCAACTCGGCTTGTCACTCCAGAGCAGGAGGCGAAGCTTGTTGCCCATTTCGCACGTCCCGAGCCAGTAAGGAAACAGAGCTTAACCTTGAGCTTCCACCGGCCGGCCGTAACCAAGCTGGGCGACCCCCGCGCCAACTTCGTTTCCGGCCTGCACGTGAACAAAGCCGTGCTTTTCCAGCCAAAGACTCGACAGGAAGTTATTCGCCTGCATGAAGAACTCCGGCAGCAAGGGACGGTTAAGCTATTCTCTGACCCCAAAGCGGAAACCGTGAACGACTGCGTAGGCGGAGTAAGCAATTTCAAAATTGCAGACAGCCAGAT
>Ga0194063_10001275_pt1 | contig 16561 bp, 1 predicted proteins | sample SepL3720m_MetaG_FD_155459 | JGI IMG/M metagenome (GOLD analysis project Ga0194063, IMG submission 155459) | Anoxic zone freshwater microbial communities from boreal shield lake in IISD Experimental Lakes Area, Ontario, Canada - Sep2016-L373-20m | ecosystem: Environmental > Aquatic > Freshwater >... | reverse complement strand
AAGCTGGCGCCACTGCCGGGGGCGGCGGGGGATTCGGCTTCACGAACTACATCAAGAATCCCATAACAATACTGGAGAACCTGGGGCTGTTTCCGGTTCGCTATTCGCTGGGCACTGCATTGGGACGAACCCTTAGGGACCAGGGGGTAGAACCAACCGATCCCAATTGGTTCACCGCGAGCATTCTTTCGAATAACTCCAGCTTTGCGGATGACAACCCTGTTAACAGTCAGTTGTTATACACACTGTGGGACACGGAAGAACAGGAGGTCCAGAACTTTGATTTAGCAAATCCGGAGAACAGACGTACTCTTCGGGAAACCCAAAAAGCGGGGGGTATGGCCGTAAATCCAGCTTCGGCTGTTAAGGACTCGGAAGCTGCCAAGATCGTAGAGCTGAAGAAGCCTGGGGAAGATGCGGCTGACTTTATTTATGCCAAACCGGCGCAACGTGAGTTCACGCTCTCGGGCGTCTACGGTGGCCTGCTGGCTGGCCTGGGAGGGTACAGCGTCGTTAACTTCTCGACCTTTCGGTATGGCAGGCCTGCGCTGGATTCAAGCCAAGCAGCAGCTTCCGATGCTTACCGCCCGTCTAACCTCCTTTTAAGAAAATCCAGCGTTGTCTCAAAAAACTCAATTTTAGACGGAGGATTTTCTCCTGAGTGGAAGATTGGGCAAGGCTTGGCTGGCAGCTTCAAGACCCTGTTCCAATATTCCAGCCCTGGATCATCCGGTGGCGCCAAGACTCTGATTGGCTTCACTGCTCAGGAGTCGCTGGGCTGGAATCTGCTGGCGCACAAGGCAAAATACTTTGACAATGGCGCCCGATTCACCCTCGATCTCTCCCTGATCGCAGGCTTTGTGATGGAGCAGCGCTATGCCTCAGCCGAAGGTAGTCTCCCCCAGTCCCTCGCGGATCTGGGGTTGGCGGTCGGCTTCCTTGGGGATGCGCTCTCTCTCTTTCAGAAAGGGCAAGGCATTTTCGGTGTAGGCGTTGGGTTGGGGTTTGCATCGAAGGATTTATCGCCGCAGCAAACCAATGGTTTATTCATTAACAATGGCCAGATAGCAGAGCCAGGGAATCAGCAAGCGATCCGTCGAGCAGCCACCGCCGGGGGCCTCGCTTCGCTGGGCCTGGCGGTAGGGATTCCGGTGGGCGTGGGCGCCTCCCAGATGAACGCTGATGGCACCTACAGCTTCGGCCTGGGGCTGCAGGAAAACGTTCGGGCGCGGCTGCTGTCCAAATACGGCGTCGGTCTGGAGGTGATCGCCGGCTCCCAGCAGAACCTGCTGTGGACGATTGGAGAGGGATTCGCCAATCCTTCGCTGCAGTTGTTGGCCTTCGCCAGCGCCGGTGCGGCCCTGCCCCTTGGCGCCTACGTGCCGATCATCCCCAACATCAGCTGGTATTTCGAGAGCAATCCGCCCAGCACCGGCACAGCGGCGCGCAGCGCGGCGGCGCCTGCCGTTGCTGCGCCAGACGATCTTGGTGGCCCCACCCCCTTCGCTGCTTCCAGCACGCCCCCGGTGTCCAAGGGCACTTACATCGTGGCCCCCACCGGCAGCTCCTATCCGATGGGCTACCTGCCGGCCTCGGCCACCGATGCCCTGCTCGCCCTGCCCAAGGGGCCGATCGCCCCGCTGCTCGATGCCCCCGCCACGTTGGAGTGGCATCAGCTGCGCTCCTTCAGCGCCTCGCAGCTGAGCTCAGGCGTGCTCGAGTGGAGCAAAAACAACACGTTCGTTGGTCTCAACGACGGCACCTACACCAATGTGCCCCTGGTGGGCCTGGGCCTGCCCGGTTCGTCGCCGGCCACCGCCAGCTTCACGGCCAGCGGCGGTGTGATCGACAACCTGGTGGTGCAGGGGGCCCGCTCCCTCAGCCTGAGCGGCTGGATCAGTGATGGCGTGCTCACCCTCCAGGCCGCCAGCGATCCTGGCCTGCAGATCGGGGATGTCGTCACGGGGCCTGGAGTGACAGCCCTGGCGCTACCCGCTCCGCTGCTGATCAGCGGCCTGGCGACGCCCTACGACGCCACCAGCCAGTCGGTGAGCTACCGGCTCAATCAGAGCGTCAGCCTCGGCGGCTCCAGCAACCTGCAGCCGATTGCCGTCGAGACGACCCAGGGCCAGTATCTGGGCTTGCCCGAGCCGAAGTCGGGCCGCTATGTGTTCGGCCTCGATGTGTTCCAGGCCCAGAGCGGCAACCCCGCTCCACCTGCCGTTTCATCGGCCGGTTCGGTGCTCGACGGCCTGCCGCTGTTCTCCCTGCAGACGGCCACCGGCAGCAACGGCTCGCCCCTGAGCAGCGCCAACATCCAGAGAATCCAGGCGCAGCTGCCGATCAGCTCCCTCAATCAGGGCGGCGCCTATCCCAAGGCCGATGGCAGCGCCCCTGCTGCCAACGATTACAGCGTCTACAGCTACAGCCAGGTGCCGATCGAGCTGCTCCGCAACGACGGCTCCGGCACGCCGATCACGCCGCTCAATGCCGGTGTCACCGCCACGGTGAAGCTCAGTGCCGGCACGATCGTGGCCGTCACCCTTGATCAAGCGCTCTACTTCGCCCTGCCCGCGTCCGCCTATGCCGGGCTTCCCTACACCCTGGTGGTGGATGTGGAGCAGGCCCTTGGCAATGCCAATCTGGTCAACCCGTCGTTGATCGTTACTCCCCAGCAGCAGGCGCTCAACAACTTCACCGATCAGGACAACTTCAGCGCCAACGCCAGCATCGTTAATGCCGGCGTCTTTCTCTCCTCCGGGGTCTCCGATCAGCTGCCGCTGCTTGCCAGCTACGGCCGCTTCCCGCTGCAGAACCGGGTGTCCTATGTCGATGGCGACACGGTTGTCTACCTCAACAACACCGGCGGCAGCAGCGCCAGCTGGCAGGCGGTGTCGTCCAGTCAGTTGACGCTGGAGGCGATCTACAACGCACCCGGCAACACCCACTTCACCGCCGCCAACAATCCCACGGCGATCACCGATACCGCCTCCAACACCACCTATGTGTTCTGGGTGGAAGCCTCCGATCCCGTCATCCCCTTGACCGGCAGTGATGGCGAGGCCAACTACCAGGCGTTCATGAATGCGCTTTATGGCCACCAGCGCATCAATTACAGCTATGCCACCACCAGCCAGGCCAGCACGAATACGAAGTGGAACTATGTGAATGTCAAGGATCTCTATGCCCCGGCCGACACGCTGATCACCGATCTGCGCAGCTTTGTGGTGCAAGTCGATGGTGTGCAGCGCTCGCTGCTGGTCTGGACCGAACTGCCGATCAGCGCCCTCAAAAATGCTGAGGCCAATCCCAAGGATCTGATCACCAGCCAGCTGGCGGTGATCAAGGTGGGGCTGATCAATCCCAACGCCGCCTCCACCCTCAGTGGTTACACCTGGAATGCGCTGTTCAACGACGCCAGCGGCCACTCCACGATCGCCACGATCCCCTGGAGCGAGGATCGCGGCTCCGGCCTCTCGATCGCCGATCTCAGCGCCGCCACCCTGCAGGTGCAGGTGGAGCCGGTGGCCCGCTTCAGCGGCATCATCAACGGCACCACCCTCACCGTCAGCCCGCTCAGCGCCGGTTCGCTGGCGGTGGGTGATCTGATCCTCGGCGCCGGCGTCAAAGCCGGCACCACCGTCACCGCCATCACCAGGGCCGCCACCGCCAGCCGTGCCGGCAGCTATCAGGTGAGCACCAGCCAGACGGTGAGCAGCAGCACCAACCTGGCGGCCGTGCCCCTCACTGGCGATACCGCCAGCAACGCCATCGCCTTCGCCGGCAGCTTCAGCGGCAGCGGTAACACCACGCTGACGCTCAGCTCCGGCGCCAGCGCCCTGCAGGTGGGTGATCAGCTCTTCGGCGTGGGCATCGAGCCGGGCACCTTCATCACCGGTGTGATCAGCGTCAACGCCGCCACCGGTGCGGGCAGCTTCCAGGTCAATCGCGGCCCCGCCAGCACCAGCGGCAGTGCCGCCCTGCTGGCCCTGCCGGCCGGCAGCCCCTCGCCCGAGACCAGCCAGACGCTGACCACGCCAGTGCTCAGCTGGGGCGAGGCGGTGCGCACCCCCTACAACGAGGCGGTGCTCGACAGCGCGCCGCTGCTGTTTGTGCCGATGGCCGGCCTGCAGTCCGGCATCAACAGCCTCAACCTCGGCACCGCCTCCAGCAACACCGAAACCTTCGTCTCCAGCACCGGCCTCAACACCTTGATCGCCGGAGCCCTGCCCAAATCCAGCGCCTGCGCCGTGCAGAACGTGCTGGGCCTGGGGGTGCTGGCCACCGGCCTGGGCAGCAACAACAGCGCCACCCTTGATGTCCTGCGCAACACCCCGCAGACGCCGGTCATTGCGGCCGACAGCCCGGTGGCAATCTTCAACGGCGCCATCAATGGCACCAGCCTCACGATCGCCAGCGTCAGCCAGGGCAGCCTGGCTGTGGGCGAGCTGCTGGTGGGTGAAGGCATCCCCGCCGGCACCACGATCGCCGGCCTGCCCAGCTCCCCCAACGCCGACCAGAGCGGCGTCTACACCCTCGCCTACGCCCCCGGCGCCGACAGCAGCACAGTGCTGGCCGCCACCACGCTGCGGACCCTGCCAGAAACCGGCGGCCTGCCGCTGGTGAGCTTTGCGGGCAGCTTCAGTGGCGCCGGCGGCGCCAACGGCTACACCACCCTCGCCATCACCGATCTGAGCGACCCGCTGCAGGTGGGCGACCAGGTGCTGGGTCTCGGCCTGCCCGGCGGCTCCACGATCACGCAGGTGCTGTCCCTCGATCTCAACAGCGGCAACGCCCAGGTGATCGTCAGCCAGGGGCCCCAGACCACCGGCGGCAGCTATGGCCTGGCCTCCAGCTCCGGCGGCTCCTCCAGCCCTTACACCATCGAGTTCTGGACCCAGCTGGATCCGAACTCCAACCCGGCCGGCGCCGGCCTGGTGGCCCTGGGCCAACCCACAGGCAGAGCCCTGCCTGATCGGCCGGTGGAGCTGCCTAAGGGCTGGCTGCTCAGCTCCAGCTTCGGCGTGGAGCAGCTCAGCTGGCAGGACGCCCTGAATCTGAGCCTCGAAACCAGCCTCGATGGCAACAGCGCCAGCGCTTTCTATGGCTGGCGCTGGGCGCTGGTGGCCGATGGCACCAACACCACAGCGATGGATGGCAGTGGCGGCAGCAATCTCTACCGCAACGCGCTGCTGCTCAACAATCTCCTGGTCGGCGACACGATCGAAGGGGTCAACAGCTTCCTGGCTGCCTATGGCCTCAGCAGCAGCGATCTGACTGGTTTCGATGGCACGCCCGCCGATCAGATCGCCTCCTCGCCCACCACCCAGTTCCAGTTCACCACTGGCTTCAGCCCCAATCAGGCGCTGGGCGGAGAGGTGGTGCCCAGCACCTCCCTCAACGGCGTCGCGATCGCCACCAGCACCGCCGAGATGAACGGCGGCATCGTATTGGCGGCGCAGGCGAATGCCAACGCCAATCTGAATGCGATGTTCCAGAACCTCTGGAATTTCGAGCAGACCTACGGCCAGACCAAGGTCAACTTCTCGCTCAATCCGCTCACCCAACCGGTGCCGCCGGTCCCCAGCAATCCAGCCACCCCGCCGTCGACCACCAGGATCGAACAGTACGGCGGCTATCAACTGCAGTTCGTGCTGCAGCCGGGCCCGGCGGTTTCGGTGAATGCCACGGGTCAAATCGCCTTCGATGTGGCGCCGGGGGTGTCCCTGGTCTCAGCTGATGGCGTCGATTACCGCGACAACGGCTGGCACTATGTGGCGGCCTCGTTCCTGCCGGACTACTTCACCTCTTCAGCTTCAGGTACGACACTCGAACTGCCGCGCAATGTGGGCACCGCCAACCTCTATGTCGACGGCAAGGTGGTGGCCACCCAGGCCAACGTGATCAATCCCTATGCCGCCAGAAACTTCAACGATGCCGCCCTGCTGCTGAGCGACAATGCCGGCGGCGCCATCGATCTGCTGGCCATCTACGGCCAGGCCCTCACCACCAGCCAGCCACCCGCCTTTGCCAGCGACTGGCCGCTGCCCACCAGCACCAACGCCCTGGCGCTGCTCCAGGAAGCCGGCTTCGAGGTGGCCAGCAAGACGCCCAACCCCGGCCAGCAGCCCGGTGCGATTTCCAACCACTACCTGGCCCACACCGTTGATCCCAACAACGCCGTCAAGAACACCTTCACCTCGGCGTTGTTGCCCGATGCCAAGGGCGGCCTGAGCTGGAGCGAGGCCTCCACCCTCAATCCCCAGGCGGCGATCACACCCACCACAGCCAGCGCCAGCAGCCCGTCGCTGCAGGACGATCTGCTGATCCCGATCGTCGCCGGCGCCTGGAGCCAACAGGGCTGGTACACCAACACCGCCCCCTCCACCGCCGTGGTGGCCAACCCCGCCGGCCAGACGCTCAAGGGGATCACCGTCACCCTCACCCCCTCCGATGGCAGCGCTGCGGTGATCCGCCAGCTCAGCCCAACCGAGGTGCTGCTGGGAACCACCGCGCTGGCAGCGCTGCAGCCCAAAGCGCAGAACGCCAATTTCGCTTACACCTTCCTCTCCAATGCACCGGCGCTGAACCTGTTGATCACCCGCCAGCCCAGCGGCGGCACAGCCGACAGCAACAACCTCGATCCCAAGGCCACCTACAACGCCAGCGTCAACCTCCAGTTCGAAGGTGGCAGCAGCGTCAGCAACACCGCCGCCAATGGCAGCACCGGGGTGGCCCTGGGCTTGGGCGGCAGCCTGGGCACCAGCCTGGCCGCCACGCTGAAAACCGACAGCATCGCCAACAGCAAGGCCCTGGCCACCGCCGATGTGCTGGAGGAAGCGCCGTTGCAACTGAAGTACATCGACAGCGGCGTGCAGTTGAGCAGCCAGAACGCGCCCAGCGATCCGACGCCAGCCAGCAGCTTCGGCAACTCCCAGGTGTATGGCTCCTTCGCCAACACAGACGGCAGCACCAACAGCGGCTGGCTGGCGATCTCCCAGCCCCGCTCCAGCAATGCCGTCAGCGATCCGGCAGGACGGGTGTGGGTCAATTTCGCCGGCGCGTTCACCAGCAGCACCGACAGCCAGGGCAACCAGCTGAGCAGCGCGGTCAGCGATCCAGCCCAGGCCCCCATCACCTGGCTCAACGCCCTGGCGGCCTCCGAGTTCTCCCCCAACCGCGCCAACCTGCCGCTGCTCCATTCGGCGCTCTATCAGAGCAGCGTCGGCGGGCTGCTGATCAAGGCCGATGCCAGCGCCGGCTGGGGACAGAACTTCGGCAACACCATGCTGGTGGCCGATGTCAACAACGATGGCACCGACGATCTGGTGATCGCCGCACCCCAGGCCAACGGTGGCGGCGCTGTGGTGATCATCGACGGCAGCTGGATCAAGAACAACCTCACCAGCAGCACCGGCCAGACGATCCTCGACCTCTCCAATCCCGGCAACCTCGGCTCCTCCATCACCGTGCTGCGGCCCGGTAACGCCAACACCGGCACCGACATCACCACGGCGGCCGGCTTCGGGACGGCGATCGCCTTCCAGGGCGGCAGCAGCGGCACAGCCGGCACGCTGTGGATCGGGGCCCCCAACTATCTGCGCACGCTCGATGCCAGCAATGCGCAGGACTCCACCCAAGCGATCGGAGCGCTGTACGCCTACAACACCAGCGCCTACGCCGGCAGCTGGGGCAGTGCCAACCCCACGCCACTGAGCAATCCGATCCTCGGCAGCAGCGGCACCGTCACCATTCCGCAGGCAGGCAACAGCAGCTCCACCAGCTGGTGGGGCGCCCAGTTGGGCACCGCCGTGGCGATCTCCAGCAGCGGCGATCTGGCCGTCTCCGCCCCTGGGGTGGTGGGGGTGATGGTTTACACCGGCACCCAGGCCGTCACGGATGAATTCAACAAGTTCAGCTTCAATGCCAAGCCCGAACTGAGCAGCGGCCTCCTCTACAAGCTGCAGCTGGGGGAAAGCCCCGATGCAACCCAAGGGGTTGACAGCCCCCTTTACACCGTCATCTCCGGGCTTGCGGCCGACAACCTGAGCAGCCAGCAGAAAAACTTCCTGACCACATTCAAGAACAAGATGGTGACCCAGGTGGCCGGGGCCACCATGCAGAACAACCAGGCCATTCAGGCCGCCGCCATCGGCGCGGTGATGGTGCTCAACAGCCACACCAATGTCGCCAGTCTGGGCAACAAGGTGTTGACAGCGACCAGCGTCAACAGCCTCAAGGGCCGCACCTACTACGGCGCCAATCCGTTCAACACCCTCGGCGACAGCGGCTTCGGCAGCAGCCTCAGCTTCGCCGATCTCACCAACAGCAACAGCGATCAACTGATCGTCGGTGCCAGCCAGAGTGGTGGTGGCGGCATGGTGTACATGCTCGATCCGAGTGCCAGCTACAGCGACAACTCGCTGGGCCTCAATCAATATATGGCCGTTATGGCCGCCACCAACGTCGTCACCGCCGCCGAAGCCACGGATTATCTCGGCAGCGGCCTGGTCAATCTGGGCGATGTCAACAGCGATGGCATCGATGATCTGCTGATTCAGGCCTACAACGCCGCCAGCAGCGCCGGCAATGGCTATGTGCTGTTCGGCGGTGATCAGCTCCAGACCTCCAATGCCGATCAAGGGCTGATTGCCCTAGCACCTGGTTCCATTGGCAGCATTCCAATATGCCAACGGCAGCAACTCCAGCCTGCCATCCTCTCGGAACTCGGCAGCGCCGGCGGCCTCACCGGCCAGGGCACCTACGGACCCGGCGATTACAACGCTGATGGCCTCAATGACATCGCGCTCGGCTCCGGGCCGAACGCCAAGGGCTATCTCACTTGGGGCCATCCTTATCTGGCCTCAATCAGTGACCTGCAGCTCAGCAAGCTCGCCAGCGACACCGGTTTCCTGCTCGATGGTCTGGCCACCACCACCCAAGGATCCCTGCGCTCGATTGGTGATTTCAACGGCGATGGCTACGGCGATTTTATCTCCATCAATCCCGGCTCGATTCTCACCACCGTGCGCATCGAACTGGGTGCCAACACCCAGGAAATCCTCGCCGATGCGCCCTACAGCTACTACACCTTCACGGTGGCCAACGGCACCCAGGTGCTGCCGGCGGGCGACATCAATGGCGACGGCATGGCCGACATCGCCCTGTTCCTCGATCAGAACCTGAGTACCAGCGCCGACGGCAACCAAGGCGCCGGCAGCACCACCGGCATCCTCTATGGCCGCGCCAGCACCGATCTGCCACTGGGTTCGGGCTTCGGCTTCATTGCGCCGGTGGATCCCACCACCAGCGCGCCGCTGACGCCGCCGCCCGGGTTGCTGCTGGAAGGCAGCGATGGCGAGAAGGGCCTCACCGATGCCACCCCCAGTGTGATCGCAGTCGGCAACACCCTCTATGCGGCCGTCAAGGGAGCGAACGACAACACGCTCTGGTTCAACCAGAGCCTCGATGGCGGCAGCAGCTGGGACGACTGGAGCGAACTGAGCACGATCAGCAGCGCCTTCAGCACCAGCACCGGCCCCTCGCTGCTCAATTTCGACGGCAGGATCTATCTGAGCTTCCTCAACAGCGGCGGCACCCTCTCGCTCAGCAGCTGGGATCCGGGCAGCAACAACCCCCTGGCCTGGACGGCCCCCGTCGCTCTCAGCGATGGCGCCGGCAGCGCGGAGTTTGCCAGCGCCACCGGCCCCCAGTTGGTGGATCGCGGCGATTCGCTCGGCGTGCTGTGGGTCAAGATCGGTTCCGTCTACGCCTCCACCAACACCAACCCCAGCAGCAGCAGCTCCACCTGGAGCACGCCGCTGCAGCTGCAGCAGATCGCAGACGGCGCCGGTGCGCCGATCGCGGCCAGCGATGCACCCTCCTTCACCTGGCTCGGCAGCTCCGCCGTGCTGGCAGTGCACGAGGGCGGAACGATCAACGTCTATGCCGCCCTCGGCGGCGGCTCCAGCCTGCAACTGGCCTCCAGCTTCTCGGCGCCGGTCGGCGGTCCGTCGATCGTGTCCGCACCGGTGCTGGCCAGCACCGACACCGGCCTAGTGCTCACCTACACCAACAGCGACGGCTCGATCAGCCTCAATCGTCTCGAACTGCTCAGCGCCAATGGCACACCCCTGCCGGGCGTGCAACTCGCCGCCGATGGCAGCCTCGATGTCAGCCAAGCGGCACTGCAATGGCAGACCACCAGCCTCGATGCCACCAACGGCGGCATCAGCTCGTCGCTGGCCAGCACGCCGGTGAGCGTCGATGGAACGCTGCTGCTGGCCAATGTGCGCAACGCCAGCAACCCCACCAATGAGATCTGGCTCAATGCCATAGCCAACGCCAGCGATCCGGCCAGCACCACCTGGCTGAACACAACGGTGCAACTGCCCGATGGCAACGGCGGCTCGATCCTCAGCCAGCGGGCGGGGATTGAGAACAGCATCGGCGGCCTTACCGCCGGCACCTGGCAGGACGTTGGCGGCGGTGCCGCCCTGTCGGCAGCCGCCCTGACCCGCAACGGCAACACCGTGTATATGGCCGTGCGGGGAACGACCAATAACCTCTACTGGAACAGCAGTAGCGACAACGGGAAAACCTGGAACAGTTGGCAGGGACTTCCCAGCGGCATGGGCACTTATACAGCCCCTTCAATTGCCTATTTCAACAACACTCTGTATCTCTGTTACGTCGCCGCAGGCAGCAATGATCTCAACATCACCTATCTGAATGGCAACACCTGGAAAACCCAATATAAGATTCCCGGCCAATCGGCCACCGCAGCATCAATGATCGCCGAGGGTGACAATCTTGCCGTCTATTTCATCGCTAACGACGCCTCAGATCGCATTCTCAAGAGTTACAGCAGCCAACCGAGCGGCACGTCCTGGACCAACACCTCGGTGCTCTACGGCGCTGGCTCCATTCAGACCGCCAGCAGCAACCTGGCCCTCACTCGCTACAACGGCCAAACCTATCTGGCCTACCAGGGCGGTACCTACGGCAACCCCAGCACCACGACCTACCTCACCACCGCCAGCGATACCATCGCCAATGGTGGCTCGCCCAACTGGAGCCTGCTCAACACGCCTGCTGGCATCAACCCCGTAAAGCAACGAGGGGTGGGCTTGACCAACAACAACCAGGGTCTGGTGCTCACCTACACCGACAACAGCCAACCGAATCAGGTGGCTGTACAGCTCAGCAATGCCGAGGTCAGCGACTGGCTGGCGCTGAACGATGGCCAAGCGCTCTCCTCCAACATCGGCTACACCCCCCTGATCACAGCCGATACCCAGAATCCGCTGTTGATTGCCGGCATGGGCCCCGATCCCAAAAATCCGCCGACCAACGTGCAGCTCAATACGTTGGATGTCCAGGTCCTCAGCAGGGCCCAGACCGGATCAAGTCTCAGCTCCATCGGCGATATCAACGGCGACGGTTATGACGATCTGGCGATCAGTGCCAACAATGTGGCCTATGCGCCCTCGGGCAACTTTGGCAGCAGTGATGCTCAACTCACCACCGGCGTGCGGCTGGTGCTGGGTGCGGCAACCGCCACGGCGTTCAGCAACGCGAATGACCCCAATGCCAGCCAGCAGACGGTTCAGATCGCCGATCTCTACAGCCAGCCGGGCACCACTGGAACGGCCTCCTCAGACACGCCGTTGGCATCCCTGACCGGGCCCTCCCGCCTCACGCTGAATGGCAGCCAGGCTGGCAAGGTCGTGCAGATCACAAGCACAGAATCGGGGCCAAGCCTGAGCGATGCCAGCCTCAGCGCCAGTGCCAGCGACCCCAACAGCCTCAAGCAGCTGTTTGCCGGCGCCAGCGTCAATCGGACGTCGATCCCCACCTCGTCTACGGCCCAGGGCACAGGCACTCCATCTCTGCAGACCCTGGCCGGATACGGGGATCTCAACGCAGACGGCTACGTTGATTACCTGGCCCCTGATGGCCTGCAAAGCGTTTACAGCGGCGATGGCGCCATCGTCTACGACGTCTGGAGCATCCGGGCGGCGGGTGATGTGAATGGCAACGGTGTCGACGATGTGATCGTGACGCTCAGCCCGGCGGAAACCAAGGGCCAGTGGTTGCAAACGGCGCTGCTGGATGGCGCCCTGTTCCATGTCGAGAACAATCAGTTCAGCCTGGCCCAGGCCGAGGGCTCAGCCCAGACAGGCTGGACCACGTCTGGCCTGAAGGCGCCGCTGAATCCCTATCAACATGCCTATAGCGAGAATACGCCTCCGGGATTGCAGCAGTGGGTGCAGCCGATCCTCGACTACAAGTCAGGCAACACACTGACCGACCTGACGACAAGCAATTCAACCAGTCTTAATAGCACGAATTCCAAAGCACTGGCCGCCGACTTGAACTCAACAGTCGGTCCAGATGGTACGACTTACATCCTTTCTGGCATCACAGGAGCCTTTACATCAACTCAAGCAGCTACCGGAGCCAATAATACGACATCTCAGCTCTTTTACGGAAAACCTGAATCACCAGCCTCGGACTGGCAAAGTGCGATTGTCCCCGTGCCCAACGGGGGCTATCTGTCCAGCATGGCCATCTACGACGGCTATCTATTCGCAAATTACTACAACCGAGGGACTGGCGTCCAATCGATTTGCAGCGCGTCGCTGGCAACAGACCTCTCCAATTCTACGAACTGGAGCAACTATGTTCTCAGTACCCCGGGGTTCGGGCAACTCGTCAACGAAGGAAACCGACTTGCTCTTTATGTCTGCAATGCACAAGGCCTGCTTACCGCACTTTACGCCACTAGCCAGGCTCAAACTCTTGATGGAAGCATTGCCTCCCCAATCACCAGCGCTTCCTGGGGCGGCACACTCCATGATGCCGGCTTCAGCGGACCGCCTGTCACCATCAACACCGTCATCGATAACAGCGGGAGCAGCGCCCCGCTGAATGCGGGGGACGGCCTGGCAGCGACCCGCTTTCAAGGCAAGACCATTCTTGCCTACTATCAATACCCTAGCAACAAAAACAGCTATACTCTTTATACCGCCCAGGCCGATTCCGATCAGGCCGGCGCCACATTCAGCAGCCATTCCACAGGTCTTGGCAAATGGTTAACATATGGTAGCTACGCAGCAGTAGGCAAAATTTCCCTGGCAACATCCGCGATCCAGATTTACCTCCTACAGCAAAATCAATACCCCCAATACCAAACCTACCTTTCTACAGGCAACAGCTATGAGGAGTGGTCCAACGCCACGTCTTGGTCTAACGGCCCCGCATCTTATCTCACCCCCGCTGTTTCGCAGTGTGAACTTTACCTGACGACTTATATTAACTCAAGCACAGGCTTCTCGATCGCTCAGGCCGATGTAGCCCAATCCGCCCCCCAGCAGATCTCCCTCGCCGGCTATTCCATCGATGGCAACATCGACATCAACGGCGATGGCTTCAAGGACATGCTGGTCTCGGATCCAACAGATCCCGCCAAGAGCGTCGACAACCAGTACGCCCTGTTCGGCGGCGATTATCTCAACATCGCCTCCCAGGTGGGCACCCCAGGCAACGATGTGATCGTGGGCACTCCCATAGCCGATGTGATCTACACGATCCAGGGATCCGATCGGGTGAGCAGCCAGGGCGGGGCTGATGTGATCTACACCGCTGCCGGTGATGATCTGATCTCAATTGTCGACAACGCCTTCATCCGCATCGATGCCGGCTCCGGCTTTGATGTGCTGGCGCTGGAGGGCAAGGCGAATCAGTCCTATGACTTCCGCCTCAATGTGGCCGCGCCCGAGTACTTCGCCGGCACCAAGCTGCGCGACATCGAACTGATCAGCTCCCAGGACTACGGCGCCAACACCCTGCGTTTCGATGCGGCGGCCGTCAACGCCATCAATCCTGATCGCATCCTGTTCCTGACGCCCGATGCGGTGGACACGGTCGTGCTCACCACCGACTTCCAGCGCAACAGCGCCTTCGACACCACCTACGGCGGTTCGCTCTGGAATGCCTATGCCGCCGGCGTAGCGACCACCCCCGCCGATTCCAGCCCCACCTTGGTGTATGTGCTCAATCCCAAAGGAGCCTCAGACAGCGATTGGCTGAACGCCCATGTGTTGTGCCTCGACACCCCGGCGGAGCCTGTTGCCACCAGCCTTCAAGCCGGTGCAACGCTTGACGCGACGCGCTCGGCCTTGGAGACTCCAGGCGCGGCTGTCAACAGCAATCGGGGCAACCCCACGACCTTCGGCAACGGACTGAAGGTGATGGCCTACGCCACAGAGTCCGGCAGTACCTCGGCACGCTTCTCAATCCATCGCGATGACGCTTCCAAGTTTCAGGTGGTGACCTATTACACCAGCCCAGAGAATGCTTTGGCCAAAGCAGGCGTGGATTACAGCGTTGCGGCTGGCCAGATAGTGTTCAAGCCTGGCGAGACTGACAAAGACATTCTGATCGCTTTGAATCCGGACAGTCTCGAAGACAGCAGGAAAAGTTCGCTCTCCCTGGCAGTCGTAGAGCGACTCTTCTCTGATCAGAAGGAAGTCCATGTCCTGATCCAGTCGCTCAAGGATGCGCTCAGCGGTCGTCGTCCCGTCCTTTCCGGCGTCAGCCTCGATGTCAATGAGTCAACCGGAACCGCCCAGCTCTGGTTGCGCGCCGATACCAACAACCAGGACCAGAGCAAGCTCAACTTGCGGATCGGCATCCGCAGCAGCGCCGACACCCTCGCCGTCGCCAAAAGCCAAGTGGTTGCCATCAACGACTTCAGGAAAGATCAAGGAATCAACCAGCCTGATGGCAACCTGCAGAACCTGGATCAAGATGGCCGCGACAACAAACAGGTCAAGGTCAACCTGGCGCTCAATCTTCAGGCCAAGGACAACGACCCCCTGGTCTCCGTCCTCGGTCCCGATCTCATCTGGCAGACCTCCGTTCAATTGCTGAACGGCAACCAGATTCAGTTCTCCCAGAACGCCCCTCTCACCAGCTGGCGCGCCGACAGCGGCTCGGGACGGGTGACCTTCGGCCTCCAGTCGGATACCGGCAACCTCACCTTGATCACCGGCGCCAGCGGCGGCGTCAGCGGCAGCCTCAATCCCACCAACGCCAACGACGACAACCCCGCTGGCGGCTGGCAATCCACCGAATACAAGGCGATCGGCAGCCGCTCGATCACCGCGGGGCAGAACCTCAGCGGTAGCGACTGGACTCCCACCGCCAGCCGCGACGGTGTCTCCCTGGCCCTGCTCAACCTGGCGGTCGATGGCAACCAGGTCACCGCCAGCTTTGCCGGTGGGGTCACCGGCGTCTTCTGGCAGGCCAGCGGCAACGCCCCCACCGTCCTGCCGGCTCCGGCCGCCGTCGAGGTGCAGCGCCTGGCCGGCGATGCCAACAGCCTCGGCTTCTACAAGGTGGATTCGATCACCGGCAGCGTCGGCGACTTCAATCCCGGCGACACGGGTTATCTACAAGCGGCCCTGGCCCGCTCCAAGAGCGAGGGATTGCTGCTCGATGCCACCTCCTTGCCCGATTTCGGGGCATCCGCCACCTTCAACGCCCTGCCGCTCGACACCCGCGAGCGCTACGGGCTGTTGTTGCTGCAGAAGGGCGAATCCGCCGTGATCTTCTCCTCCTTTGCCGCCGCCAACCAAGGCGGTGCCACCCAGATGGTCAGCCTCAGCAACAGTGCCAACAACCTGGTGCTCGGCATTGAAGACCGATCGGTGGCGGGCGGCAACAGCGACAGCGACAGCGACTTCAACGATCTCATCGTCCGCATCCAGAATGTCGCTGTGCAGGTGTTCTGAGGCGACGTACTTCCACTGGTGGCTGACAACGAACCTCAGCGGCCTGAGCTGACTGAGCCGCTGGCCCCGGCCAAGCTGGCCCCGGCCAGACTTGCCCCAGCCAAGCCGGCCCGCCTGCCCGCCCGGAGCGCCTCGGCCGACGGACAATGCCCGCATGATCATCCTCGGCATTGACCCCGGCCTGGCCCGGGTGGGCTACGGCGTGATCGAGGTGGAAGAGCGAAGCGCGACTGGCGGTGCGGGCAGCCAGCGCATGCTGGATTGCGGCATGATCCGCACCGAGGCCGGCCGCAGCGAAGGTGATCGCATGGTGGAGATCGCCGCCGATCTGCGCTCCTTGATTCGCCGCTGGCGACCCGATCTGGCCTCGGTGGAAAAGTTCTTCTTCTATCGCTCCAGCAACACGATCGCCGTGGTCCAGGCCCGCGGCGTGCTGATCATGACCCTGGCCCGCTTCAAGATTCCGGTGGTCGAATACCCGCCGATGCAGATCAAGCTCGCCGTCGCCGGCCACGGCCACGCCGACAAGGAGGCGGTGCTCGAAGCGGTGATGCGCGAACTCGCTCTCGATCAGCCCCCCCGCCCCGATGACGCCGCTGATGCCCTGGCGGTGGCCCTGACGGGCTGGTTTCAGCGATGAGTCAGCCGGCGATGAACAGCCCGGCGAGCGCCACCGACGATTCGGCCAGGGCGGCCGAAAAGATCAGGCTGCGGCGCCATTTCCGGGCGCTGCGGCTGGCCGCGTTGGCCGACAGCCAGGC
>Ga0194063_10001274_pt1 | contig 16562 bp, 7 predicted proteins | sample SepL3720m_MetaG_FD_155459 | JGI IMG/M metagenome (GOLD analysis project Ga0194063, IMG submission 155459) | Anoxic zone freshwater microbial communities from boreal shield lake in IISD Experimental Lakes Area, Ontario, Canada - Sep2016-L373-20m | ecosystem: Environmental > Aquatic > Freshwater >... | reverse complement strand
ATTAGTAGCAGTTACTGTATAAGTAGTGGTTGAAGTAGGGGTAGCCGTTACCGTTTTACCTGTTGTACTATTCAAGCCCGTTGCTGGGCTCCAACTATAGGTGACCATTTCTGGTGTATATAAATAAGCAGAAGAAGAAGCCCCCCAATTAGCTACATTGTTTTTACCTGGTGATGCTACTCCCACCGTACCGGTACTGTTTTCAATTCCCTGTGTTTTTGCTAGAGTAGTGTTGGTGATGGAGCTGGTATGAATTTCAATTGTATTGCTACCATAGTTTAAAATAATTTCAACATCGCCTGTACCGCCACCACTAATAAAGTGAATGCCAGAGAATAAAACCACAAATTTTAAATTAGGATAAGAACCATCCGTAAAATACTCTATAGTACCTCCACTGGCGGTTTTAAAGGTAAGGTCACCCAACATGCCGAATATGACATTGTTTGCAATACTCGCGCTTGGAACGGTTTGTCCAAATCCGGTTGCAGTAGAAGTAGTACCACCTAATCCTACCCATCCATTGGTGCTTATACAAACTTTTGAATAATCGGTACCAAAGTAGCTAAAAGTAAAAGGCAGGTCAATATTATCCCAACGGCTATCATCCAGAAAATTAACACCACTTGGATTTACAGCTGGAGTAATGGGTGTTACCGGATCTAATGCACCAGCACTGCATAAAATATTTATACCCATGGAAGGAATAGGGTTATACGGAATTACTGTACCCGTATAACTCAAGGGTGAAGCAGTTGCGGTCAATGTAGTACTATTGCCCAAACAAACGGTTGAATTAGTGGCCGAGGCTGTTACCGAAAATGATTGTCCAAAAAAATTATTAGAAAGACAAAAAAATATAGGTAGGAGTAGGCCTAATGGTTTACACATGATTATTGGATTTTATACGATCAACTTCCTAAAACGGCCCTTTAGAACAATTATTGTGTTTTTTTCTATTATAAGGGCTTATCAAAACCTTATTGCCTTATTTTTGTTTTCCATTTATGCCTCCCATTATTACTGTTCATCAGTTATCTAAACAATTTGCAGAAATTCACGCTGTTTCTGATCTTTCCTTTACGGTGAATGAGGGAGATGTTTATGGTTTCCTAGGACAAAATGGAGCAGGAAAAAGTACCACCATTAGGATGCTACTTACGCTCATTAAACCAAGCAGTGGACAAATTAAAATATTTGGCAAAGATCTATCTACACATCGACACGAAATTCTGCAAAAAATAGGGGCTGTAATCGAAAAGCCAGATTTGTATAAATATTTAACAGCTTATCAGAATCTATCCATATTTGCCCGTATCAGTGGCATCAAGGCCAACCGAACCATGTTGATGAATCAACTGGAGCAAGTAGGCTTGGCAGAAAGAGCTCATTCCAAAGTAAAAACATTTAGTCAGGGAATGAAACAAAGATTGGGTATTGCAGTAGCACTCATTCACAATCCCGATTTAATTATTTTGGATGAACCCACCAATGGCTTAGACCCACAGGGTATTGCTGATATTCGACAGTTGATTCTTCAATTGAGTAAGGAAAAAGGGAAAACCATCTTGGTTTCATCTCACCTATTGAGTGAAATTGAATTAATTGCCAACCGAATCATCATTATTGACAAGGGCAAAAAAATTGTCGAAGGATATTCAGCTGAATTATTAGATCCTGCAAAAACAATTGTTCAAATAGAAACCACCGATAATAAAGTAGCCATTGAACAATTAGCCCTTTCTAAATGGAAGGAACAAATAGTATCTTCTCCCAATGGTATTCGCCTACAAATGAATAAAAATGCTATTCCAGACCTGGTCAAGGATGCTGTTGAAATGAATATTAATATACTTGCTATTCAACCTCGTCATTCTTTAGAAGATTATTTCCTGTCACTTACAACCCGGCCTCATCATGTGGACACTACTGCAAATTGAATTATTCAAGATATTTAAAAAGCCAAGAACTTATCTGGCCTTTGCCATTATTGCTGCTTTTATTTTTTTAATACAAGTAGGGTTAATGGTAAATGGCAAGGATTGGATGAAATTTATATTAGCTGGCCTCGATGAGACGATGGATATGGAATATGACAAACTCATCAACGGATATGCAGTTTGTTTTTTTGTGCTCAATTTATTACTTGTACATGTGCCAATACTGGTAGCATTGGTAGCAGGTGATTTGGTTTCTGGCGAAGCCAGCATGGGCACATTAAGATTACTAGCTGCTAAGCCAATTAGTCGTACACAAATCATTCTGGCAAAATATTTTGCTGCTGGCATTTATGTTTTTGCCTTATTATTATGGATTGCCATTATATCCCTGGTTTTCAGTATTGCAGTTTTTGGGGTAAATGACTTGGTAGTGGCCAAACAAAACGGCATACAATTAATTGAAGCCAATGATATTTTATGGCGTTATTTCTGTGCATTCGGCTTTGCCTATATTGCTATGATGGTAGTTGCTGCTATAGCACTCTTACTGTCAACACTATCCGAAAACTCAATTGGCCCTATCGTAGCTACGGTAGGTATCATCATTGTTTGTACCCTCGTAAGTGAAATGGAAATTCCCATTTACCAACACTATATCAAACCCTATTTATTTACCACCTATATGTTGGGTTGGAAAGGATTTTTCTATATCGGTTCTAATGCCGAGGGAGAAACAGTAAAGGGGTCCATTGAATATTTGCCAGCCATTTTAAAAAGCATGGCCGCTCTATTACTTTATATAATTGGACTGGTAGGAGCTGCTGTATTTGTTTTTCGCAAAAAAGACATTTTATCTTAATAAATATGAAGAAGTTATTGCTATCTATACTTGCCTGTTTCCCACTTTTGTTATTTGCACAAGACATCAATGCATTAGTACAAAAAGTAAAAGCAAAGCTAGAGCAGGTAAATGATTATGAAGCAGCTGGCAAAATGAAAACCAATGTTAGTTTTCTAAAAGTACCGATAGCTACGATTAAATTATATTATAAAAAACCAGACAAACTAAAAATCAAAAACGAAAAAGGTATTTCATTTATTCCTAAGGGAGCAGTCAATATTAATATGGCCAATGTGCTTAATAGTGGCAAATTCACTGTGCTGGATGCAGGCAGTGATAAGATAGGAAATACAGTGGTAAAAGTGGTAAAATTATTACCCGAAGACGACAATGCTGATGTTGTTTTAAGTACACTCTATATTGATGAGACCAATGCAGTTATCCGAAGAGCAAAAACGACTACCAAAGACAATGGCACTTATGAATTGGAAATGAATTACGGAAAATACCTGAACTATGGCTTACCAGACCGAATTACTTTTAGTTTTAATACAAAGGATTATAAAATGCCCAAAGGGGTCACATTTGATTTTGAAGATGGAACGGGCACTAAAAAGCCAGAGGATAAATCAAAAGTGAAAAAAGGTAAAGTAGAACTTGATTTGAAAAGCTATTCGATTAACAAAGGAGTAAGTGATGCCATATTTCAATAATGGCATAAGCAACTACTCTTCTAAAATTTTTTCATCCACCGCATTGGCTACCATTCGTGCACTTATCTTACGCAATGGATTGCTTCTTTGATTAGCAATTTCATGACGACAATTAAAAATATCAATAGCTACATAAATAGCTTCTCTAAAAGAAGACTCATCAGCCTTTCCTTTACCTGCAATATCAAAAGCCACTCCATGATCAGGTGAAGTTCTAACGCCGCCAATACCAGCAGTATAATTGACACCATTACCCAATGCCAGCGATTTGAATGGTATTAATCCCTGATCGTGATACATGGCCAGAACTGCATCAAATTTTTCATATTGACCACGTGCAAAAAATGCATCGGCAGGGTATGGACCAAAACAAAATATATCTTTTTGCTGTTTTGCTTCTTTAATAGCAGGATTAATGATTTCTTCCTCTTCCTTTCCAATCAGCCCTTCATCGCCAGCATGCGGATTCAATCCCAACACTGCTATTCTAGGCTTATTGATGCCAAAATCTTTTTTAAGTGATTGATTGAGTAATTGTAGCTTACTAATAATTTTCTCTTTAGTAATCTGTGGCCCCAGTTCAGCCACAGGTATATGTTCGGTTACCAATCCAACTTTCATATTCTCGGCTACCATTAACATTAATACCTCATTTACACCGTACAAATTTTTAAAATAGGGGGTGTGTCCAGTAAAGTTAAATTCATTGGACTGTGTATTTTTTTTGTGAATAGGCGCAGTAACCAATGCATCAATTTTACCTTCTTTCAAGGCTGTTGCTGCTGTCAACAAGCTACTCACCGCATATTTTCCCCCAATTTCTGAAAGTGTGCCAGGCCCCATAGCTACTTCCTCTTCCCAACAATTGAATATATTAATCTGTTTGTGGTTAACCTTCGACAGCTCTTTAATACTCATGTAATTAAAATTAATTTCGGGTACGCTTTTCCGATAAAAATTAATCACTTTATTATTTGCGAAAATGACGGGTGTACATAATTCCAAAAGGCGATTATCACCAAGTGTTTTTATTAATAGTTCTATACCAATACCATTGATATCGCCGCAGGTAAATCCAATTACAGGTTTTTGTTGTGGGGTCATTTTATAAAAAATTATCGTACTAAGTGCAAATTACGAAATATACAGTCAGCAAGCGTTAATCATCCGCAATCGTAAAAATACTAAGTAAAAATACATGAGTTATATAGTAAAAAAAGTTAGAATTTGTTTATGCATCATGCAATTAAATTCTTTCCTTTACGTTTGAGTTTTTTACCCTCCTAGCCTTCTGCATTACACCTACAAAAAATTTTAAATCGATACCCAATATGCAAAAGAACTACCTTATTCTGGTTGTGCTACTATTTTGTGCACCATCCTTATTTTCTCAAAAAACGACTGAACAATACTATCATCATAGAATTTCAGATTTTGTGGACAATGGACTTAGTCCTGAAACAACTGGTCAAAGTGGTACAGGAGCCAATATTGATGTAAAGTATCATAAAATATACTGGAGAATCAATCCGGATAGTGCCGTTAAATACATCAAAGGGTATATTCAAACCAATTTCCAAACCATTCAGGCAAGTGTAAGTTCTATTACATTTGATTTGAATGCAGTATTAACGGTAGATTCTGTAAAATTTCGTGGTGCTAAATTAGCAGCAGGAAATATCACCCGTTCGGGAAATATTTTAACCATTGCTTTAGGTGCAACCTTAGCCAATAATTTCATCGACTCTATTTGGGTATATTATCAAGGTATACCGCCAGCTGTATCAGGTGCAGCAGAAGGATATCAAAAAGCAACGGATGCCACTTCAGGCCAAAATTTTATTTATAGTTTATCAGAATCTTATGAAGACAGAGATTGGTGGCCATGCAAAGCTGATATGCAAGATAAGATTGACTCCATGGATATTATTGTAAATGTACCTTGGTCTGGTGCAGATACATTTTGGGTGGCTACCAATGGAAGATTGGTAGACTCCACTATCAATGGATCCAATAGAACATTTACATTTAAGAATCGCTACCCAATGGCATCCTACTTAGTATGTGTAGCCGTTGCAAGATTCAATAGATATTATCGTACACCTGTAAACATTGGAGGTGTGAATGTGCCTATTGTGTTTAATTTAATCAGAGGAAAAACAGCTGCCACCTACACAACCATACTTGCAGCAATGGATTTGCAAAGTCAGGTGTTAACAGCATTCAGTAATAAATTTGGTAACTACCCATACAGCAGAGAAAAGCATGGATATTATGAAGGTCTTGCAGGTGCTGGAGGAATGGAGCATCAAACTTTTTCTGCCATTGCAGCCTCTGCTTTAGCAGACCCGGCTACTTTATCGCATGAGTTAATGCACCAATGGTTTGGTGATAAAGCAACCTTTGCCACTTGGGCTGATCTTTGGTTGGCAGAGGGTTTTGCTAGGTATGCAGAAGCATTAGCAGGAGAATTGGTGCCTGCAACCGGATTGAACCCTGTAACAGAAAGAAGCACAGCCAAAACCAGCGCCAGGTCTATCACTACTACCCCTACACGCATTACAAGCTTTGCTAATTCCAATCAAGTTTGGAGTGGCAATAATGTAAAAGCAGTGTATGACAGAGGCTGTATGGTGGTTTCTATGTTAAGAGCATTGAGTGGTGATACCAAGTTCTTTCAAGCATGTACAAACTACCTTGATTCATTAAACGGATCAGGTTATCGTTCCGCTAATTCCGATTCGTTGAAAAATAATTTCAATAGAGTACTAAGTTATGATCTAACGCCATTCTTCAACGACTTTGTAACAGGTGTAGGCCATCCAACTACGGTTGTTAATTGGAATACGCCCATGACAAAAAAATTGGCTTTAAGTATAGGATCACAAACACGCTCTGCGAGTTCCACTGCAAGCTATTTTCACAATGTAGTAGTGGTAAGAGCACAAGCCGCCGGTTTTGATACCACGATTGTATTTTATGATATTGATGGCAACAACTTGGCAAAAGCAGGTATGAGTACCGGCATTGGCACAGTAACGCCTGGTAATTTGTTAATGTATGATCTTTCATTTACTCCTACTACCGTAACCTTTGATGCTTTCAATCAAACGATGTCAGCTGGTTCTACTTTAAAAGTTGGAACACTAGCAGTAAAGCTGTTGGATTTTTCTGGAAGAAAAAATGGCAATGTAAATGATATTAATCTAACCCTTACTACTACAGATCCAGTGCATAAAGTTGAATTACTGAAAAGCAGTAATGGCACCGACTTTATCATCGGTGGCGAAATGCAACTGCGCACCAATGCTGCACAAAGTATTACTTACAGTTTCAAAGATCTTCAACCCTTCAGTCCGGCTAGCTTCTACAGAGCAAAAATATATTCTGCAGCAGATGTTGAATTAAGCAATATTATAAAATTGCAAAATGGATTAATTAAAGGAATTACTATTAGTCCTAACCCGGCTAATACAGAAGTGAAAATAAACTTCAACAATCCAAATGGTATAGCAACAACTATCAAATTAATAGGCAGTGAAGGCAGGTCATTAATGAGTGCAACTACTGGCAATGGGTTTATTCGTTTTGATGTAAGCAATTTATCGGCTGGCACTTATGCAGCACAAATTGTTCAAGATGGAGTAGTAGCAGAGACTGTCAAATTACAGATAAGACATTAATAATAGATTTCGAATATCCTTACAAAAAAAAATTACCATGAGAAAAATTATATTCTCAATTATTTTACTCCTTAGTTTGCATGCTGCCATTGCGCAGCCTGCAACCTTTGGAGTACCTGTAGGACTTGGCAGGAATAATTGTGGTGGCGCTGGCACCAAAGATTCAGTCTACTTTTTTGACTATGTAAGTCCAAATATGACAAGGGCAATTTATCCTATACCCTATCGGCCATTATTAAAGTTCGGGCCATCCTCCGTTATTAATAAGTTTACTATAAGCGCTGCAAGTATTGCCTATAATCCAAAGGATTTAAAAATTTATTATCTATGGACAGATTATGGCAGCTTACCAACTAAAACTTATATATGGAGATGGAGGGCTGATACAAGTTTTGCAGCTTCTGGCACCGCCACCACTGCACAATATCTTGACACATTAAGATCATTTACATACGATATTGGAGGTATTGCATTTGATAATTCAGGCATTGGTTGGACACTTGAATTTCCGGCCGCTCCTTGTAAAAGAGCCTTTTTAAGGCCCATTGATTTTGCCGCAGGAATAATAAACACTGCCGACACCCTGGATTTTATTCCGGGGCCTGGTGGTATTGGTGATACACTGTTCAACCCTGGCACGGGTGATATTACTTTAATCCCATCTGGACAGATGTATTATAATTTTGACAACAAATTGTATACGCCTGATTATACCAGTTATGGTGGTCCAACCAAGCATATCAAATCAACTTATATAGATACTACAAGGCTTCCAACTGGAACCGCTTCACTGGTTGGTTTATCGTATGCCAATGGTGATATCTTATCAGCCTATATGGATGCCAGTAATAGAGGTTGTTATTACAGAAGAATTGATCCAATAACGGGCGATACTAACTATGTTGCCTATACGTATTCAAGTGGTGTTTCCTCTTGGGATATGACCCAAATTAGTTCAGGTGTAGGTGCAGCAAAAAAACTCGTTTCAGTAACACCTACCGGCACCCCCAATCAATACGATGTAGTATATGACGTTTATACCAAAAACTTTGGTACCATGCCTATTACCAATGTAATGGTAAAAGATAGTTTGGGTGGAGTAAATGGCAATGCCAATGTTTCCAATGTCAGTACTGCATTTGTAGGCCCTGTGCCTGGAGGGTTTGTATTAGACCCTTCGTTTAATGGCACTTCAAATATTAATTTGATTAATGCCGGTGGCACATTAAAAAACTATCCGACAGACAGTAGTTATTTTACCATTCGTATCACCGCTCGTTTTTCAAATATTTTATCAGGAGTGGTTTATAATAATAGTGCCGTTGCTACCGCTAATGGATTCAACAGTAGAGCACTAAGGGACTCTTCTACTAATGGCAGCAACCCCGATTTGAATCAAAATGACAAACCCGATGATGCAGGCGAAAGTCAACCAACACCATTTGTAATTGTGCTTACCCCAACAGTACCTCCCTGTTCAGTAATGGATACTGTTTTATATAGTCAAACTTTTAGTGCTGCAGTAGGAATGTCTGCAATACTGCCGCTTACCCCTACTGCAAGCACCTCTTATATTGGAGCCAGTGCTCCTGTAATGGGCATTCAGCGTTTTACCGTAACCGATAGTGCTTACCGTGGCGACCCTTCCAATTGGATTAGGTTGAGAGACCATACAGGTAATCTGAATGGTGGAATGTTGGTGGTAAATGCCGACGCAGCAGCTACATTAATTTATAGAGATACCATGCCAGTCTCTTGCCCTGGACAACAATATTCATTTTCGTTCTGGACAGCCTTTATTGGTAATACATCCTATCAAACACTTTGTAATGCCTTAGGTGGATTTAAATTTCCCCGCTTTTTAGTGCGTGCAAGAGACCTAACAACTGGACTAGTAATTACACAATTCACCTCTGACTCCATTGTATCCAATACTTGGGTACAAAGAGGAATGAAATGGGTGATGCCAAGCGGTTATAGCAATATCATTATTGAAATTTTAAATGCAGGGGCAGGCGGTTGTGGTAACGATTTTGCCATTGATGATATACAATACGGAATTTGTGATCCTTTGCCAACCGTGGTAGCAGGAACCTTGGCAGGTTGTATGGGCGGCTCAACCACATTTACTTCATCGCTAATAGATGGCGGCGTTATTCCGGGTGCAAAAGATTACCAATGGCAGGTAGCCCCAACAGCTAGTGGTCCGTGGACAAATATCGGTGGTGCCAATGCTATCACCTATACTATTAATCCAGTGAATGCATCAGATACAGGTAAGTTTTATAGAGTAATCGTAGCTGCAGCTGGAAATATTGGAAATATTACTTGTCAATATATTTCATCAAGTGTAAAATTAACTGGTTTCACAAGTTCAGTTGATCCAACAGCTGCTAACAAAAACAAAAACAATATCTGCCCTGGTAAATCGGTGCAACTGTCAGTTGTAGGAGGTGCACTTGGTGCCAATGCAAAATGGTATTGGTATACCGGTAGTTGTGGTGGTAGCCTCATTGATAGTGGCGCTGTAATAAATGTTACACCAGCTGTTACCACTACTTATTATGTAAGGGCAGTAGGATTGTGTAACACGACCACTTGTGTATCCGTAACCGTTACAATTTCCTGTGATATCGATAAGGATGATGATGGTATTCCTGATTATGTAGAAAGCAATATGTCTGCTGCCTTACTAGATGCCAATAGCAACGGAATCGTTAATGCATTTGACCCCACTTATATTGATGCATTTTATGGAGCATACAAGGATAATAATAATAATTTTATCGATGATGATTTTGAGGCAGATGCGGATTCTGACAATGATGGCATACCAAACTATTTAGATTTAACATTCCCAGGAAGAATTGATACAAATGCGGATGGCGTTGACGATCGATTTGATACAGATATAGATGGTATTATTAATATGCTTGATTTAGATAGTGACAACGACGGCATCCCAGATGTAGTAGAAGCGTATGGCGTAGATGCAAATGGAGATGGCAAGATTGATAATTACTCAGATACAGATGGTGATGGCTTATCACAAAATGTAGATTTCAATAATACTGGTGCTAATATTTCGGGTGCTGGATTAGGCCTACCCGATTTAGATGGAGATGGCGTACCAAATTTTATTGACATTGATAGCGATAATGATGGCATACCAGATTTAGTAGAATCTGGGGGATTGGATATTGACAACAATGGTAAGATTGACGGTGCATTTGTAGATGCAAATGGAGATGGATTACACGATGGTTATATCAATGCAGGTGCGTTGTTACTTACAGGCGTCGATTTGGGTGGAGATGGAAGAGCAGATAGCTGGCCAAATAAAAACCTTGATAGAGATTTAAGACCCAATGCTTATGATATGGATGCAGATGGTGATGGCATCATCGATGTTATTGAAGCTGGATTACCGGATGCAGATTTAAATGGAAAAGTGGATGGTGTAATCGGAGCCAACGGTTGGTCAACTACTATTTCTGCCATGGCAGGACCATTGGCTATTCGCAGTACCGATGGCGATGGTAAACCAGATTACTTAGACATTGATTCAGATAATGACGGCATACCTGATAATATCGAAGGACTGAGTACCGCAGGTTATTTATTACCAACCACTACAGATGCAGATGGTGATGGTTTGATGGCACCATACGATAATGTAGTAGGATTCGGTGGGTCTGGAATATTTGTATATGACCATGACGGTGATGGCACACCCGATTACAGAGACTTAGATACAGATGCCGATGGATCACCAGATATTGTTGAAGGGAATGATTTTAACTTGAATGGTATTTCCGATGACAATGTTACCCTAACAGGATTAGATACAGATGGAGATGGATTGGATAACCGCTTCGATTCATTAAATCTTGTAACTAATATTAAAGGCACTTCGTATAATATGGGTAATGGCGGCAGTACGCTGGGAGATGCTACACCAGGCGCAAGGTGTCCAGTTCAAAAAGCAACACCAGCACAAGCTGATAGAGATTGGCGTTATGTTGGCATTGTATTGCCTGTACAATTTCTAGGTTTCAATGGAAATGCATTAGGCAACAATGTGCTACTTAATTGGAGTATCATTACAACTAATGCAATAGATCGATTCGAAATTGAAAGAAGTACCGATAATAATATATTTATAAAAACAGGTACAGTACGTGATAACGTTTTATTAAACCAATCACAAAAATTCAGTTTTAATGATGATATCAATTCTGTTAGTAGCAATATCATCTACTATCGACTCAAAGTAATAGGCAAAACTGGGGAAATCAAATACAGCAATGTTTTGGTTATCAGAAGAATTCAAACCAAGACTTTAATTACTGTAATGCCAAACCCAACCAGCAACTATGTCACCATAAGGTTCTTTGCAGAAAAAGAATCAACGATTATAGTAAGGCTGATTGACAATTTGGGAAAAACCATTTTAGTTCAGGAACAAAAAGTGTTGAAAGGAAACAATAGCAGTCAATTAAACGGATTGGGTAAATACAGTAATGGGGTATATACCTTACAAATTGTTGTCAATGATGAAATTGTCACCCAGAAAATTATTATTTCTAAATAACTAATTCTCAATTACTTCATAAAATACCTCACAGAATTTCTGTGAGGTATTTTATTTTATACAATATTATAAAACAATTTTTCGTTTCCCCCTTACTATACCCTTAACAAGTATATATCCAAAAACCTCAATATCCTATCCAATGAAAACCACTTTCACTTCGATTAATCGCCTATTTCTTATTGTTTTTTTATCACTTTTTTTTTATACTTCTACTGGACAAACCTTGACAAGAGGACCCTATTTACAGGTTGGTACTCAAGATTCTATTACTATTCGGTGGAGAACCAATACTGCTTGCAATTCTAAAATTACTTGGGGAACAAGTTTCGGAACCTATCCCAATAGTTATGTCGACCCAGCCACTACAACAGAACACATTATTCGTATTGGAGGTTTAAATGCAGATACCAAATACTGGTATACTATTGGAACAAGCACAAGCTCCTTACAATCGGCTAATACTAATTATTTCCTGACGCTTCCCCTAGAAAATAGTTCCAGAATGCTAAGGTTTATGGCTTTAGGAGACTGTGGCAATGCTTCTGTTAATCAAATTGCTGTAAAAAACACCTTCCTTAATTATATTGGTAGTAATAATGTAGATGCACTTTTACTACTTGGAGATAATGCCTATAATTCAGGTTTGGATGCAGAATTTCAAACCAATTTTTTTGATATATACAAAGACGATTTATTAAGGAATATCAAATTATATCCTGCACCAGGCAATCATGATTATGGAAATAATAGTGCCAATACAGGTAAAACCGGAACGACTCCTGCATTAAGCATGCCCTATCATCTTAATTTTTCTGTTCCAATGTCTGGCGAAATCGGAGGCGTTCCCTCTGGAGCAAAAAATTATTATTCCTATGATATTGGCAATGTTCACTTGATATCATTAGACTCCTACGGTAAAGACGATGCCAATACCACCGCCCTGTACGACACCGCTGGTGCTCAAGCAACCTGGTTAAAAGCCGATCTGGCATCCAATACAAAAAAATGGACGATTGCTTATTTTCATCATCCCCCTTATACAAAGAATAGTCATAACTCCGATACAGAAATGGACTTAGTAGCCGTTCGTGAAAAATTTGTACGGATACTTGAACGAAATGGTGTTGATATAATTCTTTGTGGACACTCACATGGTTATGAAAGAAGCTATTTGTTGAAACAATATTATAATACCTATGCGAGTCCATTATTGGAAACTGGATTTAATGCCAGCATTCATACTGCAACTGGCAATACACAGAATGCAAAATATGATGGCACCGCCAATGCATGCCCGTATACTTACAATGCAGGCAATTTTAACCACGGCACTGTTTATGTAGTATCTGGGTCTGCCGGAGCGTTGGGTGGTACTACTGCAGGCTACCCGCATAATTGTATGTATTATGCCAATCCCACAAATGGTGGATGCACTTATATTGAAGTGGATAGTAATCGCCTTACCTTAAAATTTATTTCCTATACAACTGCGCCTACTCCTGTTATAAGAGATCAGTTCACTATTTTCAAAGACGTTAATAAATCCCAAAATATCAATGCAGGAATTAATGAACCCATTGTTTTGACTGCATCTTGGAGAGGAAACTATTATTGGCCAAATAATGGTGGTGCTACAACACAATCGGTTACTATCAACAACCCAGTAACTGGTAATTTTGATTATACAGTAACAGATGGAGCAACTGGCAGTTGTATACAAGATGCTTTCCACGTTACAGTTTCAACCCCCATTCCGGTAATACTTACCGACTTCAATGCAACAATCAACAAGGAAGAAGTTTGGTTAAATTGGACGACTTCACAGGAACAACAAAACAATTATTTCAGCATAGAAAAATCAATCGATGGTATTCACTTTAATTTCCTAGAAAAAATTAGTGGAAGTAGAAATTCAACTACAAATAAACATTACAAATTAGTAGACCCTGCTCCTATGCTTGGCTATAATTATTATCGACTATCACAAACCAATATGGATGGTCACACACAGTTTTTTGAAACGAAATCTGTAAAATACAACGGGAAACCTGGATTTTCAATAACTGCAATTAACAATTCGAATAATGTGGTGGAATTACTGATAAAAACAGATAGAAACGAACAAGTAGCACTGACTATTACCGATATGCTAGGCAAAAAAATAAGTGTCGAAAAATTATCTTTATTCGCTGGGGTCAACAAAAAAAGTATCGGCTTACAATCAGGCGTTTATGTGGCAGACCTTGGCACTCGGCAAGGACAAAGATGGATAAAGAAAATATTGGTGCAATAATACATTCGGCATTTCGTTACCTAAGTAACACCTGAGATTCAATACGGGCAGATAATACTTAAAAAGCCCACTATGAAAACACAAATACCTACAACACTATTATTGATATTGCTATCTGCGAGTGTGAGTTATGCTCAAGTATTAAGGCCTTTTTCCCAACGATATTATAACCCATCTGTTAGAGGAAGCATTGTATATGTTTCCAATAGTACTATGTCATCCAGTGGTGTTGGATCTGGCAATCCTGGAACCGGCGAAGTTCCACCAGCAGGTTCCTCTGTAAACAATGGTAAAGCAGGTATTTACATAGACATAGATAACCCGGCTCCCGCATCAAAACTTAGCTTTGGTAGCATTTGGGATTATCATTCTAATGGTACCACTCCTACTAATGATGGATCGGGAAATACCTGGAAAGCTGCAGCCTATGCATTAACCGCCAACTGGAATATTGGAGCGACTGCTACAGACCCAACAAAAGGTATATATGGTTATAATGGCAGTCAAAATACTTGCATTCCAAGTGGACGTACACCCATTTGTAGTCCCACAGCAGGTAATAAATACACGGCCTATTATTTTAGAAATACTGTTTCTTTTACTGCATTGGAATTATCAACCACATTTTACAATATCCAACTAAATCTGAAGCGAAATGATGGTATTGTAGTTTATATAAATGGATTGGAAAGAATCAGAGATAATATGCCTACTGGAACTGTCAATTATGGAACATTGGCTTCTGCTAATATAGCGGTGGGTGCAGCTGAGTTGGTTAGCTATACTTTAAGTCCCTCCTTTTTTTCTGCCGGTGTAAATACGATTGCAGTGGAAGTGCATTTAAGGGCAACCAACTCTACTGATATGTCATTTGACATGGAAGTTTTGGGCTTACAAAATAATAACACTTTCAACTCCTCCAGTGCAGATTTAAATTTGCCAAGTTGCTCACAGCTTTTGTTTGCTGGTTTATACTGGGGTGCTTCCCAAGGAACCAATGGTACAAATGTAGCATGGCGTGTGGGTGAAACCAATGTAAAATTAAAAATACCTGGTGCAGGTTCTTATACAACTATTACTTCAACCCAAACAGATTATCATGATGGTGTTATTTCTCCCGGTCTTCCTCATACTGGCTATCGCTGTTTTACAGATATTACCAGCCTACTCAATACAAACAATCCCAATGGTACCTATACCGTCGCTGATCTTGTCGGACCACTAGGAATAAGTAATACTTCAGGAGGATGGACCATTGTCATTGCATATAGTAATCCTTCATTACAACTGCGAAATCTTACTGTATTCGACGGATCAGCTATCATGAACGGTGGAGACCCTGCCATGCATGTAGGTGTAAATGGCTTTTTAACCCCTCCTGCAGGTCCTGTAAGTTGCGAATTGGGTGCTATTGTATATGATGGCGACCGTGTTTCACAGGATGAATTTTCTTTTAAGCAAAATTCAAATCCGTTAGTGGGCAGTTTCGTCAATCAAACACCCAACGCTACCGCTAATTTGAATGATATGTGGAATAGCAGTATCACTTATAAAGCTGCGTCTGTGCTTACCCGTAATCCAGCCTATTTAAATACACTCGGCTATGATGCAGATATTATTGATGTGCCCAATGTAGGGAATACGGTTTTAGGAAACTCACAAACATCTGCTTGCATTCGATTCAGTTCCCCAAGTGAAAATTATTTTATTCACTGTGTAACAACTGCCATTTCCATATACAACCCTTCTTTTGCATTTGATAAAACAGCTACAGATATAAATGGTGGTTTATTAGTACCAGGCGATACTTTAAGGTATCAAATCAATTATCAAAACGTAGGTAATGACTCTAGTATCAATACCGTTATATTGGATAATATTCCTACCGGAACTAGCTATTCACCTGGTAGTATTAAAATAAATGGAATTGCTAAAACCGATGCAGTAGGTGATGACCAAGCAGAATATGATTTTGCCAACAATAGGGTTGTCTTTAGAATAGGAAATGGCGCCAATGGCTCAACTGGTGGTGTTGTAGGAATTGGCAGCAATGGCATGGTGCAATTTGATGTAATCACTAGTTCTTCCTGTACTGTTTTGTCTTGTGTAGGCAGCATTCAGAATAGCGCTAGGATTGAATATACCGGAAAAACTTCGCTGAATAATCTTTATGATTCGAGTGGTGTTAGTACGGATGGATGCATTACTAAAGGTCCAGTAATTAATTTAATAGATGGCTCCTGTATTACACCAAAAGATACCGTACTGGTGAATCAATGTAATACCATGAGCGTACTACTCCCCTTAGCAAAATATGCAGGTTATACTTTCTATTTCGCAATGCCATTTATTCCTGCTAATATTTATAACCCATATATACCCGTTACAACTCCAGGTACCTATTGGGCCTATTTTGTAGGTAGTGCAGGTTGTTCTGATACGGCAAGAATTTCTGTAATGATTACTGGTTGTCCAGATATTGATGATGACAACGA
>Ga0194063_10001272_pt1 | contig 16572 bp, 8 predicted proteins | sample SepL3720m_MetaG_FD_155459 | JGI IMG/M metagenome (GOLD analysis project Ga0194063, IMG submission 155459) | Anoxic zone freshwater microbial communities from boreal shield lake in IISD Experimental Lakes Area, Ontario, Canada - Sep2016-L373-20m | ecosystem: Environmental > Aquatic > Freshwater >... | reverse complement strand
AAATTACCCTTGATATTACCCGTGGCTTCATTGGTTTTAAAGCTTAGTTCTTTACTATCCACATTCATGATAGAAGCCAATTCAAGACTGTCGAATGAAAGTGGCGTACCATCATGAATTAAAACGGCTTGATTAATGCGTGCCCTACCATTAAAATTATCAATATTATCACCCGCAAAGTCAACCGCTAAATGTCCCCCAATAACAAAATCATCTGTTGTTAATTGTAGCTTTTTAAAATCTATTTTTTTAATATCCGCAACAATATTGAATTCGGGCAATTGATCATTAAAGTTGATTACCCCTTTCATTTTTTCCATTATAAAATGGGGATCATTGATGGCAATATTTCCATTGAATAGTTTATTCTCTAGTTTACCATCTACCTTAATTTGTTGATAGTTGTAACCCAAGTATTCCAATTGACTAATATTGCCCTCAAAGGCAGTCTTCAAATTTTTGCCCCCAAATCCAACACCATTGATTTTCCCATTTAAGGAAATGGTACCCACCTGAGTATTGTTCAAAAATCCACCAAGATTAAAACGATTGGTGATAATTTTTCCAGCATATAAAGCGGAGCCATTTATTGGCAATTTCATATTCACATCGGTAACAAGCGTGCCCAGGTTAGTAGTAAGCGTTCCATAGGTAACAAAATCACGAATAAAACCAGTGAAGTTTCCATTGTACAATATATTGCCCATGCTGCTTAACCGAGGCTGTGTTATTTCCGCCAGGGAGGGCACCAAATTGCTTAGGTCGGTATAATTGGTTTGGATATTGCCGCCTGAAAAATCTATAAATGTATTGTCGATATCGGGTAATCCATGCAAAGAGATATCACCTTGCAAACTAGTACTGCCAGATTTTACCTGAATTGCTTTGGCAGATAAATTATCAATGGTACCCAGGGCATTTCCATTGATATCAAAAAACCTATTCCAATATTTTAATTCAGGGGCAAAAAAAGCGATATCATCGCTGTGCACAATAGAATGATCGAAATGGGCTGCCAATTTTATACGGTGTAAAAAGGAGGCCATATCATTATTAAAATCCTCGTACTGCATGGCATAATAATTTCCAATATGGCTTTTATTGGTTTGCAAATCAAGTTGCTTAAACTCCATGATGGAGGCCGTACATTTCATGTAGGCGGAAAGTTTTTTAACCTCCAACCCACTTTTTTCTTTGGCAGCTATTTGCAATTGAGCAATAATAGAATCGCCACTGTATTTTACTTTGCTGAATTTTGCATCGATGGCATAAAAATGAAAATGTTGTCCATCAAACTGATTCTCGAAAGGGGCTCTATCTGTTTGTTGGTCGATGGCCAATCCGCCATTTTTAATGAAGAGCTGGCCAATATCCAATTGCCAAGGGGAATTAGTTGATTTTGTTTGTACGGTATCCCCTACAGAAACGGGGCGCTTTATTCGATTGCCAGTATAATCGTATTGACCAAAATAGGGACTATTGAGTGCAATGGATTCAATTTGAATTATTTTTTTATCTAAGTCAATTATCTTGGCACTGATAGTGCCAGCTGTCAACGAAAAACTTAAATCAGTACCAACCCATCCATCTTTTTGCGAAATCCGCACCTGGTTCAACTCAATTTTTTTAAAATCAAAACTCATTCCAGTTGAGGAGGAACTAGATTTTTTAGGAGAAGAAAAATAATCAAGCAGAAATTGATAATTCCATACAGAGTCTGTTCTACTTGCTTTTATAACAGCATCATTCAGCGAGAGATAATGCAAGACCGCTTTGTCTTTCAAAAAAAACCAATCGGTAATTTGAACACGGGCCTCACCAGCATATAAAAGGGTATCCCCTTTTTTATCTTCCAGCATCAATCCCTGGATACTCATTTTATTAAACAGGGTAAAATCAACCTTCTTTACCGAAACCTTTGTATGTAATTTATTGGATAGGTTGGCAGCCACTTTTTTCACTATCCAATTTTGAACAGGTGTTAAGTGGATAGCGATGTACAATAGCAATAAAAGGCCTATTATTACCAGTACCAGTCTTTTCAATATATTCAGTACGCGACGCAGATGATTAATTTATTTGTAAAAGTAGCCATTCGCTGCCTATAGGCAAATACAATACCAAAAAACAATCAATGCCCTAAAAAGCCTGACTCCTCCAATGTAATTGATAAAATGCTTGGGCAACCCTATTCATTGCCTAAAAATACAACCCTCCTTCCTATTTTTCTGTTAAGCTTTTCATTCATTTATTCCCTAGTTCGTCATTCGCAATTATACAAAAATATATTTACCCCTCCTCTATTCGAGTAGGGCTGGGAGTTATAAAATGATAGAATGGGAAGGTTTACTTTATTTCAGATAATAGCCGAAGCCAATACTCAGCATTCTATTGCGAATATTAATGCCATCAAATTCTGAATTGTTATTGATATTGGCCAAACCGTAGTAATAAACGGCCTCTATAAAGGTTTTTTTGAAATGAATGCCGATACTGGTAGCAGCCCCCAGATCAACCCAGCTATAATCGCCAAATCCAAATTTCATTTTACCCGAACTGCTTACCTGATTGGTATCTGTCTTTTTCTCATTCCCCAATTTGGTAAAGCTTAATACAGGTCCTACACTAAAAACAAAGGACTTGTCTTCCTTTCCAAAATCCAAACTCAAAGCAGGAACAATATCCAAGTAAGCTATGCTGTTTTTGATCTTGGTATAATTACCGCTGAGCGGCTTAACAACATATCCACGGGTATTCAATTGTACATAAGGAGAAAAATGCAGTGGGCCATCAAAGGAGGTCTTGAATAAAAGGCCTATGCCAGCACCCGGAACAGCTGTAACGGGTTGGGCAATTGCATTGTAACTAACCTTGGCTGAACTATAATTGAATCCTCCTTTTATTGCAATACGTGTTTGACTATAACTTACAAGCACAAACGAAAATGCAAGCAGTGTAAACATCCACTTTTTTATTAATATAGACATAGTCGGCAAAAATAGGCTTTTAGGTACTAATTATGGCGACTTCGTTTTTTCATTGAATTGCTGGGAATGCCCCTTCGGAATAGAAAGGTTTTTCCAATCATTGCCCCGAATTAAACGAGCCAGGTATACGATTTGCCCAACATGATAAGGATAATGAGCCAGTTGCCGATTGACGGCATCTATCAGCAGTAAAGGTTCAGTGCGTATGTAGATGGTTTGTAGTAAATCAGCTGGTTCCATAGCTGCTAGGGCTTTTAAAAAACAGTCCCAGCCTTTTTCCCAATAAGCCAATAATTCCGCAACAGTCCAATCGTTTGTTTCAAATTCAGCATCACGATTGCGTCCTTCCTTTTCGCCGTCTGAATGAAGAAAATCGGTCCAGCGACTCAACATATTTCCAGCCATATGCCGAATGATAATAGCAATGCTATTGCTTTCTGCAGTTGGTTGATAATAATAATCTGCTGCTTGCAATTGCAGAAAAGAATCATCCGCAAGCTTTTTATAATACCCTACTCTAGCCATGGCGGATGCCAAAAAATATTTTTCTATTGACATAACAGTATTGGAATTTCTACATTTAAATTATACCAGTATTAGTACCCTTCGGCAGCATCATCTCCTCTTTTATCCCCAACGGCATTAATACTAACTACTCCTTTTTCTCTATTGACCATTATCAGTTCTGTTCTGCCGATATTTCCACGCATCGTTAATTTATATCCCATCGCTTCTAAGGCCGCTTTGGTGGCTGGATTAAAATCTTTTTCCACCATTATTAAATCGGGTAACCATTGGTGATGAAATTTGGGTTGGTTGACAGCCTCCAATGCAGTCATTTTAAAATCCAACACATTTACAATGGTTTGAAAAACACTGGTGGGGATGGTAGTTCCACCTGGCGTACCTACTACTAGATAGGGTTTACCTGATTGCAAAACAATGGTGGGCGTCATGCTACTCAACATTCGTTTATTAGGAGCAATGGCATTTTTTTCGTTGCCCACCGCACCATACATATTGGGCACACCAGGTTTAACACTAAAATCATCCATTTCGTTATTCAGTAAAAAACCTGCCCCTGCTACTACGGTTCTGCTTCCATATCCGCCATTTAATGTAGTGGTCACACTAACGGCATTTCCCTCCTTATCAACAATACTCAGGTGAGTAGTTTCTTCACTCTCGTTGATATTACCTGCACCTGTTAGGGTGCTGCTGCCAGCTTTTCCAGCTACATAATCACTCATGCGTGCCCGTAAGTAAGCATCACTTACCAGGGTTTTAACAGGTACTTTCACAAAATCGGGATCGCCTAAAAAGGCAGCTCGGTCAGCGAAAGCTCTTCTTTCTACTTCTGTCATCAACTGAACAGATGCTACCGTTTGAAATTGCATGGCAGCAATGTCTCTATTTTCTATCATCTTCATCATTTGCTCAAGAATAATGCCCCCACTACTAGGCAAGGGCATCGTAACAATTTGATACCCTTTGTAATCAAATATTACCGCCTCTCTTTCTACTGCATTGTAATTTTTAAGATCCTGCAAACTAATAAGCCCCTTGCCCCTATTCATCTCTGCTACCAGCATATCGGCAGTGGCTCCTTCATAAAATCCTTTTGCGCCTTTGTCGCGTATTCTTTTTAAAGTGCCCGCCAATTGTTTTTGAACAAGCGTATCCCCTTCTTTCCATAGGGTACTTTTTACAAATGCTACAGGCGAAAAATTCAATGATTCAAATTCCTTTTTGGTTCTATTCAAAGCAGCCGCTTCATTGGCTGTAATGGCAAAACCCTTTTCTGCTAATAAAATAGCAGGCGCTATTAATTTTTTAAATGGCAATCGACCATATTGGTGGGAAGCAAATAAACCAGCAATCGTACCAGGTACCCCTGCGGCCAAATGCCCATCCTGACTCCATTTCATCTGAGCATCGCCTTTTGCATCCAAATACATATCGCGACTAGCCTTGGAGGGTGCTTTTTCGCGATAGTCGATGGCTATATTTTTTCCATTCATTAAATGTGCCAACATAAACCCACCCCCGCCAATATTACCCGCACCGGGATATACAACAGCCAATGCCAATTGAGTGGCAATGGCTGCATCTACAGCATTACCGCCCATTTTCAAAATCGACAGCCCCACTTTACTGGCTAAAGGATGTGCTGAAACAACGGCCCCCTTTGAAACCGCAGCTTGTTTCTGTATGCCATAGTTAAAAGCATCTAAATTTTGTGCCGCTAGCTGATTAGAAATAAAAAAGCAGATCAAAACCCAGATTATATTACATACTTTTTTCATGTTTAAAATGATTTTTTTAAAATTAGTTCTTTACTGCCATTATTTTGTTAATTTTAGTTTTTACTGCTTAATTCAAAAACAAAATTTATGCGAACTAACCAATTGCTTCGAAAGACATTTTATATGTTTTTTGCTTCCTTCTTATTTGTGGCTTTAGGAAAGGCACAAACAGGAACTATTTCTGGAACTGTTAAAGATGCCAATGGCAAAGCCCTTCCGGGTGCTTCTGTTACCATCGAAGGACAGACCAAGGGTACTTCTACCGATGGAAATGGCTTTTATTCTTTGAAAATGGCTGCTGGTACTTATACCGTAGTGATTTCTTATGTTGGACAAGCTCCACAAAAAAACAAAGTAACCGTTACTGCCGGTGGCACTGTTGAAAACAATGCTAGCCTTAGCATGGTAGCTGATCTTGGAACCATTCAAGTAATTGGTAGTCGCAATAGACTGCCCCGCAGTATTATTTCAACACCTGTACCAGTGGACATCATTTCTGTAAAAGAAGTAAAATCTTTTGCCCAAATGGATCTTACTCAAATGTTGAACTATACCGCACCTTCTTTCCAAAGTGCCAGACAAACCATTAGTGATGGTACAGATCATATTGATCCTGCCGGACTTCGTGGACTAGGCCCTGATCAAACCTTGGTTTTATTAAATGGCAAAAGAAGACACAATACCGCCTTGGTAAATATCAATGGTACTGTAGGAAGAGGTAGTGTTGGAACTGACTTAAATGCTATTCCTGCTGCTGCAATTGAAAGAATTGAAGTATTGCGCGATGGCGCTTCTGCCATGTATGGTTCGGATGCAATTGCTGGTGTAATCAATGTAGTGTTGAAGAAAAAATACAACGGGTTTAATGTTTCTGCTACTACAGGCGAAAACAATACCATGCTAGACTATAATGGCAAAAATCATATTCGCGATGGCGAAAGCAAACAAATTGATTTCTCTTTTGGAACTGCTGGAAAAGTAGGCTATTTCAATATGAGTGGTCAATGGCTTGATAGAGCACGTAGCAACAGAAGCGGCAATGATAATATTCCTCTTTTGTATCTTGGCAATGGTGGTGCATTCCCCAACACACAAGCAGGTGTTGATCCAGTGGACTATCGCCGTTGGTTAATTAATTATGATAAAGACATGGCTGGTACAAGAGCATATGACAGACATAATCTTTATGCTGGTCAATCTGCTTCTCAAAACTGGGGCACTTTTATCAATGCAGGATTAAATATTGGTACAAAATCTGAATTGTATTTCACCAGCGGTATTTCTCACCGCAGTGGTTTTGCAACTGGTTTTAGCCGTAACCCCAACGGTGTTTCTCAACAAGCTGTTGCTTTGGGTGGTTCTTATATTTATCCTGATGGTTTCCTTCCCGAAATTCATCCTACTATCAACGACCAAAGTTTATTGATAGGATATCGCACTAAATTAAAACAATGGGAACTTGACGTAAGCAATACTTTTGGCAACAACACCATTCAATATAGTATTGAAAATACAGGAAACGCTTCCGTAGCTGCATCAGTAACACCGCAGGTAAAATTCAATGCAGGTAAACTAGGCTTTAATCAAAATACCATCAATATCGACCTTAACCGCAAATTCAATTTGAGTAGTGGTGGGGACATCAACTTTGCTTTTGGTGGAGAAGCCAGAACAGAAAAATTCTCTATCAAAAAAGGAGAAGAAAGTTCTTATCTCAATGGCGGTAGACTTGGAACAGTTGCCTTGCTTCCTTCTTACCCAGGCACTACTGGCACCTCTTCTACTTCTGGTTCAAGTGTAGTTCCAGGTTCTGGTTCACAAGTATTCCCAGGTTTTCAACCAGGCGACGAGGTAAATGCAAAACGCCACGTATATGCAGCCTATGTTGATGGTGAATATTCAATTAATAAATTGTTATTAGGTGCTGCTGGTCGTTTCGAAAGTTATAACGAAACTGGCGTTACCTACAATGGCACAGGTTTTAAATTGACTGCTCGTTATGAACTGAACGACAAATGGGCCATCCGTGGTTCTGCCAACACTGGCTTCAGAGCTCCTAGCTTGCACCAACGTTATTTCCAAAATACTTCTACTCAATTTGTAGCTGGTCTTCCTTCCAATGCGTTGACTGCAAATAATAACAACCCAGTTGTTAGAAATGCATTTGGCATCAGCGAATTGAAACCAGAAAAATCTACCAGCTTCACAGCAGGTGTTGTAGGTAAATTTGGCAATGGCTTTACCATTACTGTTGATGGATATTATATCAGTATCAAAGACAGGATTGTATTATCAACTCAATTTAACAGAAGTAATTCTTTGGTGGCTTCCATTCTTAATGCCAACAGCGTAGATGCTTCCGTTAGTGCATTACAGTTTTGGACAAATGCAATTGATACCAAAACAAAAGGCGTAGATCTAGTATTGACCAAACATTTCCAATTGGGTAAAGGTTCTGGTAACATATCTATTGCTGGTAATTTCAATGAAAACAAAGTGGATGGTGCTATTAAAACAAATTCTGTAATTGATGCACCTGCTAACAACCCAAGTCTTACAGATCCTAGTAAGAATCCTGCTAATGACTTGAAAATAGCTTTATTCGATCGCGTACAAAGAAGTCGTATCGAAGATGCACAACCAAAAAGCAAAATCAATTTTACAGCTAGTTACGACATCAAAAAAATCAGCTTCCTTTGGAGGTCTGTACGTTTTGGCGAAACTGTATTGTTGAGCAATACCGATCCTAAAGCGGTTAATGGTAGCGGCGTTTATTGGAATGATGTAGCACTAGGTGCTGATCAAACTTTCAAAGCTAAAATCACTACAGATGTAGTAGTTACTTATCGCTATTGTGAAGCCATCTCCTTCTCAATAGGAGCAAACAATATCTTTGATGTTTATCCCGATAAACTTTTCTTGGATCCAAGAAACGATGCATCATTCGTTTACAATAATCCAGTTCAGTCGTCTTTGGGTACTTCAAAAACAACTGGTGGCTATAGCGCTGGTAGAGATTTAACCAACCGCGGTCGCTTCCTTTATGGTAGCAACCAATTCGGTAGCAATGGTCGTTATATCTTCGCTCGTGTTAGCTTAGATGTAGCTAAACTAAAAGGTTGCTGCAAGAAAAAATAATCATTTTATGATGAATAGGAAGCGGAGGATTTTTCCTCCGCTTTTTTTATACCCATATTGCTCATTTATTATAAACGGATAAGTATTCTCAGTAGCTTTCTTTATTTTCACATCTCATTTTATTTGTAAAGTATATGAAACAATTATTGATTGGAATAGCAAGTACAATATGGAGCGTTTTTGCAATAGGGCAACTGAAAAGTCCATCCGCATTCTTGGGCTATGAACTGGGCAGCTCTTTTACTCCACATTATAAAATTGTACAGTATTTTCAATATGTACAACAAACCCTACCCCAACAGGTACAGCTACAGGAATATGCCAAAACCTACGAAGGCAGGCCCTTGTACCTAGCCTTCTTGTCCTCCAACGAAAACATGGCCAAATTGGAGCAAATAAGAATCAATAATCTACAACTGACCGGTATGGAAACTGGCCAGCCCAATAATAAAAACACCGCCATTGTATGGCTAAGTTATAATGTACACGGCAATGAAGCCAGTAGCAGCGAAGCCGCTATGCAAACCCTTTTTGAATTATTGCAACCCACTGCTTCAAAGTGGTTAAACAATACCGTTGTAATCATTGATCCATGCCTCAATCCGGATGGTAGAGACCGCTATGTAAACTGGTTCAATTCGGTAGTGGGCAAGGAGGCCAATGCTGCTACCTTGGCAAGAGAGCATGATGAACCCTGGCCAGGTGGAAGAACCAATCATTACAATTTTGACTTAAACCGCGACTGGGCCTGGCAGGTGCAAATAGAAACACAACAACGCATGCTGCAATACAATCGCTGGATGCCGCAAGTACATGTTGATTATCATGAACAAGGATACAATGAACCCTATTATTTTGCCCCAGCAGCGGAGCCCTTTCATGAAGTAGTAACGCCCTGGCAAAGAAGCTTTCAAACCCTCATTGGTAAAAACAATGCCCGCTATTTTGATAAAAATGGTTGGCTCTATTTTACCAAAGAACGATTTGATTTATTTTATCCAAGTTATGGCGATACCTACCCTACTTATAATGGCAGTGTGGGCATGACCTACGAACAAGGCGGTCATAGCCGTGGCGGATTGGCGGTACATACCGACGAGGGCGACATACTAACGTTAAAGGATAGACTATGGCACCATACCACCACAGGCTTGAGTACGGTGGAAGCCAGCTCCGAAAATGCGGAGAAGCTAATCAGTCAATTCAAACAATATTTTACAGATGCCCAAAATGGCATAGGTAGTTTTTATAAAACTTATTTGCTGAGCAGCAATGACTATGGCCGTATCAAAGCAATAGAAAAAATATTAGCGTCTAATAATATCCGTTATACCAGTGGGCCAATTGGCCAGGGTTTAACTGGATACGATTATTACAATGGCAAAACAGGCCCCATAGTACCCGGCACCTATACTATCATTGTAAATGCTGCACAACCACAGGGTCACCTAGCCAAAGTATTGTTGGAGCCGGTAAGTAAACTAACAGACAGTGCCACCTACGACATCACCGCCTGGAGCTTACCCTATGCGTATGGGGTCAATGCCTATGCACTAAGCAGTAGCCTTAAAGGGAATGAAGATATGAAGAGTCCGTATAGTCCATTAGCACCTGTTTCGTATGGCATTATCATTTCGTATAGTACTGTACATGATGCAGGTTTATTGGCTGCCTTATTGAAAAACAAAGCGGGTGTACGCATCAATGAAAAAGACCTGGTGTACAAGGGAAAAAAAATAAGCAAGGGTTCCTTAATACTACTGAAAAGAGACAATACCAATTGGGCAGCTGTAGAAAAAATAATCAATGAACAAGGTGCAAGCTATACCCTATTGGAAGGTGGCTTTATGGATAGTGGTCCAGATATGGGCAGTCCCGATATTTTAAAATTGGCTGCACCCCGTATAGCCTGCTTAACTGGCCCCGAAGTAAATTCAAATGCTGCAGGAGAAGTCTGGCATTTATTTGAACAACAATTGCATTATCCGATAACCATGGTTAATAGCAATGGACTTCGTATCGGACAGTTAAATCAAATAGATGTTTTAATTATGCCGGATGGCAATTACGAATTAATTAATGATAAGAAAGCAGCGGAAGACTTAAAAAATTGGGTTCGTGCAGGTGGTAGAATCATTGCATTAGAATCAACAGTTAGTCAATTAGCAGGTGCCGATTGGGGGCCTAAACTAAAAAAATCGGAAGAAGATAAAAAAGATGACAGTGCTTATACCATGGTTAGAAAATATGAAAATAGAGAAAGAGATGATTTAGTCAATAGTATCCCAGGTGCCATTTATAAAGTAGAAATGGATGATTCGCATCCTTTGGGCTTTGGCCTTGGGAAAAACTTTTATACCCTTAAACAAAATAGCCTTGTAATCGAATTCATGAAAGAGGGATGGAATGTGGGCATTGTAAAAAATGAAAATAAAGTAACTGGTTTTGCAGGAAATGTAGTCAAAAGTAAAATCAAGGATGGTACTTTATATGCGGTACAAGACCTAGGCCGCGGCAAAATCATTTACCTCGTCGATAACCCATTGTTTAGATCCTTCTGGGAAAATGGCAAACTACTTTTTTTAAACGCCGTTTTTATGGTAGGAAACGAACCGATTAGATTATAAGTTGATCGTACCGATTCAAGACAAAGAATAGGAAAACCTGTAGTGGACATTTTCGAACAGTGCTATTTTTTGAATCCGCAAGCGCCTATTATTCACCGAAATTATTTTTTTAACAGCGTTCAGTTAAATACTTAACTATGAAATTTTCTTTGTGCAAAATAGCATTGATGGTCCTTTGTACTGCTTACATAGCAACGGCTCCTGCTCAAAATCCAAAGTCCTACACCAGTGCTGAAATATTATTACAGTTAAAAAAACTGAATGTATTGGGCAATGTACTCTATATAGCTGCTCACCCTGATGATGAAAACACCCGACTCCTCACTTACCTTGCCAATGAAAAAAAATACCGTACTGGATACTTAAGTTTAACAAGGGGTGATGGAGGACAAAACCTCATTGGTGATGAACAAGGGATTGACTTAGGATTGATACGCACTCAAGAATTATTAGCCGCTAGAAGAATTGATGGTGCCGAACAGTTTTTTTCCCGTGCTTTTGATTTTGGGTATAGCAAAAGTCCAGAAGAAGCCTTACGGATATGGGGACACGAAGAAATACTCAGTGATGCAGTATGGGTAATCCGAAAATTCAGACCCGATATTATCATCGCCCGATTTCCTACTACCGGTGAAGGTGGACATGGCCATCATACGGCCTCGGCCATCATTGCAGAAGAAGCATTTGATGCAGCGGCCAATCCAAATAAATTTCCGGAGCAATTTAAATATGGTGTTCAACCCTGGCAAGCCAAAAGATTGCTTTGGAATACTTTTAATTTTGGAGGCACCAACACACAAAATGATTCGCAATTAAAAATAGATGTAGGGATGTACAATCCCTTATTGGGAAAAAGCTATGGCGAAATAGCGGCCTTAAGCCGTAGCCAACACAAAAGCCAGGGCTTTGGCGTGCCCGCACAAAGAGGCAGTAGCATAGAGTATTTTAAAACCCTTAAAGGAAACAATGCAGTAAACGATTTGATGGAAGGCGTATCAACGGGATGGGATAGATTATTAGCAGAAAGCGAAATAACCAACCGCCTTATTACGGAAAACATCATACAAGAAACCGTTGATAGCGTTATACAAGGTTTCAACCCCGAACACCCCGAATACAGCGTACAACCACTAACGTATTTATATAGACGCATAGCAGCGCTTTCCGCTTCCTACTGGCAAGCACAAAAATTAGCGGCTATTAGCAGTCTGATTGAACAATGCAGTGGACTTTTCTTAGAAGCTACGGCCACCAATCAACTGAATACCATCGGAGACAGTATAAAAATCAACATCACTATTAATAATCGACTAGGCGCAGCTTTCGAAAAAATAAAAGTGCAGCTTTTTGACTCTAGCCTGAGTTTTACAGGCATTGAAAAAAACCAAAACAAAACAAAAAATATTACCTGCTTTATTTCAGGTGCTACGCCACCTACACAACCCTATTGGCTAGAAGAACAAAAAGAAATCGGCCGTTTTAACGTTAGCAACCAATCACTGATAGGCCTACCCGAAGACAATCACCATACCGCTTTGTTTGAACTATCTATCAATGGCATTACCATTCCAATTACAAAAAATGTATTCTATAAATTCACCGACCCTGTAAAAGGAGAATTATACGAACCTATTCAACTAGTATATCCTGCTTTCATCAATACTTCCCCTTCTTTGCTATTGTTCAATAACAATGATAAGAATAAAAACAAGTCGATTGAATATAGTTTACAATCCAATTTAGCACTCAATAGCCCCTATCGCTTCAGTGGTTTATTTGATGCCAAAGGATCGCCCGTATTTGACAGTAGCCTATCTCTTACAAAAGGCGTTAAGCGGAAACTAGCCCTAACAGTTAATAGCGATTCAATTCCAGCACATGCTTCCCTTTCTTTGGGAGGTGAATTGAGCAACCCCGCGTTTTATGAACACCAATATTTTTCTGTTAAAAAAATCAGCTACGACCATATTCCTGATATCATATACCACTACTACGACGCCACTAAAATTCTTAAACTAGATTTGAAAATTTCGGGTACGGCTGTGGGTTATATTCCAGGTGCAGGAGACAAAGTGCCCGAAGCTCTTGAACAAATGGGTTATAAAGTAACTATTTTAAGAGAAGCAGACATTTATTCAAACAATCTTCAACAATTTGATGCCATTGTAACAGGAATAAGGGCCTATAATACCAATGATTGGATGGGCAATGTGTATGAAGTATTGATGAATTATGTAAAAGAAGGGGGTGTATTGTTGGCACAATACAATACCAGCAATTTTATAAGCAATGTTAAAAGCAAGATAGGGCCATATGATTTCACTATCAGTCGTACCCGTATTACTGATGAAACCGCCGCTGTAAATTTTCTGTTGCCCAATCATCCATCAGTAAACTATCCCAATAAAATAACCGCAGATGATTTTAAAGGATGGATACAGGAAAGAAGTATTTACCATGCCGAGAAAATAGACAGCAATTACCAACGAATATTTAGTATGAAAGATCCAGGAGAAAAAGATATGCAGGATGGTAGCTTAATCATTACTAATTATGGCAAAGGAAGATTCATCTATACGGGTTTGGTATTCTTTCGGGAACTTCCTGCAGCGGTACCCGGCGCCTATCGATTATTTGCTAATTTGATTTCAAATAAAATTCAGAAAAGAGTCTATAAATCAAAATAACGCAATGAATAAAAATAAAACACAGCCAGAAGAAAAAATTCGCTGGGGCAAATGGTACCTGCTGGTACTGTTATTTTTATTAGCCGAAATCGTTTTCTTTTATTATATCACCAATCATTTTGCATGCATATCATCGATTGGCTTGTATTGACCATTACCTTACTAGGTATCATTGCATACGGCATTTATAAAAGTCGTACCAGCAAAAATTTAGATGGCTATTTTCTAAGCAACAGAAATATGCCCTGGTACCTTGTATTGCTGAGCATCATGGGTACACAAGCGAGTGCCATTACTTTTCTCACTGGCCCAGGTCAGGCATATAGCGATGGCATGCGATTCGTTCAATATTATTTTGGCCTACCCATTGCCATGGTAGTGATTGCCATTTTTTTTGTGCCTGTATTCAGTCACCTGAAAGTGTATACCGCCTATGAATTTTTGGAAAAAAGATTCGATAGCAAAACCAGGTCACTTACTTCCGGATTATTTCTTTTATCGCGGGGACTAAGTACTGGCGTTAGCATATTTGCTCCTTCCTTGGTGCTCAGTTCATTATTGGGTTGGAATATTTATTATACTACGCTTGTCATGGGAGGCTTACTCATCATCTATACCATGAGTGGTGGTGCCAAAGCAGTAGCGCATACACAGAAAATTCAAATGATCATTGTGTTTGTTGCATTGATTATAGTTGGCTACTTGGCTGTAAAATTATTACCGGACAACCTAGACTTTTTTGATGCCATTCATACCAGCGCTGCACAAGGAAAGATGAATATCATCACCACCGGTTTTACAGAAAAAGGTTTTGACTGGAGGGATAAATACAATATCTGGACAGGCATTATCGGCGGATTCTTTTTAGCCCTGAGTTATTTTGGTACCGACCATAGTCAGGTAGGTAGATACCTAACTGCTAAAAATATGGAAGCCAGTAAAAAAGGATTATTAATCAATGGACTGGTAAAAGTGCCCATGCAGTTTTGTATTTTATTATTGGGCATTCTTATTTTTTCTTTCTATCAGTTTAAGAAAGCCCCCGTATATTTTGATCGGGTTACTTATGAACAAGCCATGCATACCGATAAAAAGGATTCATTACTTGCGTTGGAATCCAATTATAATATAAGCTTTGATGCAGGCAATCATCCCGAGGCCAATAAGTACCGAAAGCAATTTGCTGGAATGATGGAAAGGGCCTTACCAATTACAAAACCCAAGGACACTAATTATATCTTCCTCTATTTTGTAAAAGAACAATTACCCATTGGGCTTATCGGCCTTGTGATAGCAATTATTTTTCTGGCAGCCTGGGGTAGTATTGCTGCAGCATTGAATTCTTTAGCCGCTTGTACAATGATTGATTTTCATCAAAAAATTTGGAACCATCCCAAATCAGAAAAAGAAGAATACAGGCTATCGCAGTTATACACTTTAGCTTGGGGCATCTTCTCTATTATCATCGCACTCTTTGCATACAATATTGGCAATAGCCTAATTGAAGCCGTCAATATCATTGGCTCTCTTTTTTATGGTGTCATTCTCGGTGTTTTTTTAGTGGCCTTCTGGGTAAAAAGAGTAAGAAGCAATGCTGTTTTTTATGCTGCCCTGATAGCAGAATTACTGGTCATTTTCATATACGTAAAAGATATTATTTCATTTTTGTGGCTGAATGTAATTGGAGCGCTCTTGGTAATTGTTTTAAGTGTAATTTTACAATCATTCATCCCCCATAAAATAAAAGAACCATGATGAAAAATAGATTACTACCATTCATTGCTTTAATCGGCATTAGTACCCTCCTATTTTTATCCTGTGGAAAAAACCTATGTGATAGCAATTGCGATGCCGTTTTTCCGGAAGTACATTTTAAAATTGTCAATAGCACTGGTCAAAACCTTACCTGTGGTCCCAATAAATTATATAGTTCCGAAAAACTTGCCATCAAATCTTATGTCAATACCATACTCACTGATGCTACCAAGGCATATGCAGGTGATAGTACCCAAGCTAGTACAGGATTGGTATTTGTACCCGCTAGTTTAAGTACTCAATATTATCTTTACTTGAATAACGTTAGAACAGATTCCTTTCAATTAACTTATCAAATGCTAGACGGCAAATCTGATTGTTGCCCAGGCTTTTATTCTATCAGTAGTATCAAGTTGAATAATGGAGTGGTGACGATGCCGTTTAGTGTGGTGAAGTAGTTGGAAGTTGGAGGTTGGATGCTGGATACTGGATACTGGATGCTGGATACTGGATGCTAGATGCTGGATGCTGGATGCTGGATACTGGATACTGGATACTGGATGCTGGATACTGGATACTGGATGCTGGATACTGGATACTGGATCAGACGGGGTTGTAGGTTGGAAGTTGGAAGTTGGATGTTAGGCAATACTGTTTCAGCCAGCGAAAATCTTATGAAAAGAAATAAGTTTAGTCGTAGAGATGTTTAGATGTTTAGTCGACCATCCTTAGGATATTCATCACAGCCTGTTAATTCAATTAAGTTATTTCCTTCATTGAAATCTTTATTTATTGAATCAAATTTTCAGTTTAAGAACGTCTAAACGCCTAAACCTCTAAACCCCTAAACCTCTAACCCTCTAAACGCCTAAACCTCTAAACCTCTAAACCTCTAAACCCCTAAACAATTCCAGTTTCAAATAAGATCGCCCCCTGCTAAAACACCATTTCCCAAGGATGGTCAACTAAAAACTAAAAACTTTTATTCTAGCAACTAAAATTCCATTTTATCACAACTCCATCTTAGAAGGCAACTTCCAACCTCCAACCTCCAACCTCCACCCTCCAACCC
>Ga0194063_10001271_pt1 | contig 16580 bp, 10 predicted proteins | sample SepL3720m_MetaG_FD_155459 | JGI IMG/M metagenome (GOLD analysis project Ga0194063, IMG submission 155459) | Anoxic zone freshwater microbial communities from boreal shield lake in IISD Experimental Lakes Area, Ontario, Canada - Sep2016-L373-20m | ecosystem: Environmental > Aquatic > Freshwater... | reverse complement strand
CCTCCCAACCCGCCCAGTCGTTGCCACCTGGAAAATCTCCGGGTGCTGCCGGATTTTCCCACTGCTTGGAATGGCACGGAGATATACGATTTTCACATCGAAACGGGTAAAATCGACGGACGGCGATCAGTTGACTCGCGCCGACCCCTGCGTCTCGCCCTGCGGGCTGCCTCCGGCAGTCTACCGAGCGGCCTCCCGTGCCGCCTGGTTGGCGAGCCATCCCTACCAAAAATTGGTAGGGCGCATCGCCGAGGTGCCCGACTTTTTATACCTATCCCAGTGTGTGTTTAGTTAGCCCCAACGGGGCTGCATCCAATAGCCCAGGGCAAGCCTGCGAAGCAGGAGCCGCCCTGGGTATTCGCGTAAAAAATGCATCCTGCCCTGAATGGGCAGCATCCCAAGCCGCCAATAAGTCAGTGCCATTCCCTATGGGCCGGCGTCTTTCACCCCATCAATTTGCCCGAAGGGAATCCGGGGCGGCTCTGGTCTTTGTGCTGGCGATGCTGGTGCTGGTCCTCACCGTCGTGCTGGCCTTCTTTTCGAGGGCAACCCTAAATCGCCAGATCGCCTCCGCCAGCGCGTCAAATACCAAGGTGCAACTGATTTTCCAGACGGCGGAAGCCTATGTGTTGGACGACTTCCAACGGGAAATCGAAGCGGGATCCACGCAGGTCTCCCCGACCAATCTAAGCGTCCAGATCCACCGCCCCATCACTCTGACAAATGTGGGAATCGGCGTGACCAATACCTGGGCCCCCTCGATGGTGCCTCAGCGCGTGGGCGACGCGGGGATCACGAATATCGTGAAAATCAGCCGCGGAGGGCGGGCATTTTTTACCAACGGTGAAGGCTACACCAGCAACGGCACCACACGGGCCTCGGCCATCTCGACAACCAACGCATCCGCCAACGGAAGGTTCATGACCAAGGATCGCTGGAACCTGCCAAAGCTGATGGCGGATTCCGAGACAAATGCGTTTGTCGCTCCGGACTGGATCTACATCGACCGGCAGGGGAACACCCCCACGGACTTCAGCACGAACATGGCCTCATCGGAATCCACCAATACAAACTATGTGATCGGGCGTTATGCCTACGTGGTCTATGACGTGGGCGGGCTGATTGATATTAACGTGGTGGGCAATCAACTCCCCGATGCCGAAAACAGCCGTCGCGGGCGGCTCAACCAGGTCTCGCTCACGAACGGAATCCCCGGGATAACGGACTTCGCGAGTTTGGTCGCATGGAGGTCTTCCGTCTCCTCAACCAACACCAATTCTGCGCCAGGAATCGGCGGCCTGTTCGATCCGAAGCGCACCTTTATTGATGTGCCTACGGACGAGCAGGCGTTTGTCAACCGGCAGGATCTCCTCGCCTACGTGGCCTCGACAAACACGATCTCAACAAACTCGCTCCCGTTTCTCACCACATTCAGCCGCGACCTCAATGCGCCCTCCTACGAGCCGAATTCCGCCAGGCCGATGCTGCCTGCCAGCCCGGCCCCGAACCTCATGAACCCGGCCCTGCTCACTGTTCGCTATGGGACGAACGCGTCGAATTCGACGATTGTGCCGATTACCACGCTCCACCGGCCGGAAGGGAACTGCACGGTCAAGTCCGGCACCCCGGTGATGCCGCGCCGGTTTCCTCTGAACAAGATCAACCTCCTCGAGCAGTCCAGCCCGGATACCAACGCGATAAAATACTATTTCGGCCTGACGAGGAATGGAACCCAGTCATGGAGTTATAATGCAACGACCTCCGACGGGCGCATTGCCAAACTGAGCGAGGTCGCGGAACAGGGTCGTGAACCCAATTTCTTCGAGATCCTCCAGGCGGTCATTATTACCGGATCGCTTGGGAAGTTTGGGGCCAATACCTACACCGACGAAGTGGACAAAATCATGCCGGATTATAGCATAGGATATTTAAAGGGACTCGATTGTTTCCAAAACTTTCAAGTTATGCATATCGGGGCAAATATCATTGATCAATGGGACTCAAATGACATTCCCACCTGCATCGAGTTTGGAAATCCTGGCGCATACTTCTCGTTCTATGGCATCGAGAACCTCCCATACATCAGCCAGATCAGCTTGGCTGGCTGCCGGCCAACTTACAACAAGGATCTGTTTCAGGTCTGGGCACTTTTCGATGTCTGGAACCCCCACCAGAATGCCAAGAAATTACCGTCCGGAATAGATGGTTTTCGCATTGTTCCAGTCAGCGGAAGTGGCAACTGGTGGCTGAGTTATTCAATTTCTTCATGGACTGCAATACAACCTCTGACAAGTATATTATATAGCAACGATGTGACACTGGGCGGGTGCAACATAAAAACAGGAATCACCAAGTCTATTGTCGAACTGAATGGCAATGGGACTCGCACGGTTATATTTCCGGCAACGGATCCCGACCCAACCAAAGTGGATTATTCCGAGCCAAAAACCTTGGGCGGAGTTCCTTCATCGAGCACCGATATTCCTGGGCTGCTCATGATGGAGTGCTCACCAGGCATGGCTATCCCACCCCAGGGAGCAGCACGGCTGGACAAGTTGCAGATTAGTATCAATAGTCTCATGGACGCTGTAGCCCCTTACACCACGTCTAACAACTCCACTGGGTTACCGCCTGATACTTGCGGAAGGAAAGATTATCCACCTGGAACTACCTTCTCTGGCCTAGATCCGAAATACTGGCTTCAGGAGCTTCAGCTCACGGGAAATATAACGGTCGCTGGGAAATTTGGGGTGAAGGCTCACAATTGTGTCAGGTCGATGAAGAGAAGCGATCCGTATTGTTTTGATCTACAGTATCAAGCCGGAGGCAACTGGCACACATATCAAAAAGTAGAGGGACTGTTCCAGCAAACTGACATCGCATCGAGCCCTGTCAATGGTCTAGGGTTCGATGCTGGAGGCGAGTCGGTCACTAAGAATGCCACGGTCACAGATACGAGAGCTTTTTTTACAAATACGCACCACTCAGCGACCGATGCCGCGCTTCAAAACGAGTTTTATACATGGAGGAGCCCCGGAGCCTCAGTAGGAATGATCAAAGCCGACCCAAGGACCAGTAGATTCGGACTTTCGAGTTGGAATGTTAACTCCTCTACTCCTCCGTCTACATTTGGTCTTGCTAAGTGGAAAGACTTCTTTCCTCCAAGCGTTCCTGATCCATTGCCGTTTCCCTTCATTGATTACCTTGGGCTTTCCGTTCGTGATTCCACGGCCGATTTCACCGGATCCCTCTATGATCGTAAATGGTATGTCCCGGGCGCGGGTTACTCGGCTGGCTGGGGACAGCCTGCTGGCGTCCCCGTGGTGCCGGGCAATCCGCCGGGTCTCGTTGGCGAATTTAAATTTTACACAGGAATTTCGGGGTTGAAGCAGCCCCCTCTTTTCGGGCTCGTTTCCAACAACCCGGATGCGCTGAATGCCGCGAACCCGGCGCGGTATCCGGATCCCGACGGCGTCATTCGTCCGGGGGATGGATACTTTTGGGCCCAGCCGCCGGCAACAGTGCCGACAACGACGTCGGCACTGCCGACGGCGCGCGGGCAATTCACCGACCGGCCGATCCTTCTGAACCGTCCGTTCCGCTCGGTCGGAGAACTCGGATATGTCTTCCGGGACGTGCCTTGGAAAACGCTGGATTTCTTTAGTCGGCGTTCCGGCGATCTCGGCCTGCTGGATGTTTTTAGCATCTCCGAGACCGACGGGGATTTGCCGCTGACCGCCGGGCAGATCAACTTGAACACCCGCCAGACGGCGGTGCTGGCGGCGGTTCTGCTCAATTCCTCCAAACAACTTCCGGAGGTAAATGCGAGCGTTGCACCCTCGGAGCTGTCCGCAGCCCAGGCGAATATGATCGCTGCTGCGATTGTGGCTGAGAGCAAGGACAGACCATTCGCCGATAAGGGCGATCTTGTGACCCGCGTGTTGAACTCGGGCATCGGCATCGATCCTTTGGCACCAGCCGTCGGTGAATCACCGGAGACCAAACATGAAGCTGCATTGAAATCCGCGCGCGAAGCCGCTGTGAGAACGCTTGCGGAGATCGGGACGACCCGCACATGGAATTTCCTAATCGATCTGGTGGCGCAGACCGGCCGTTTCACCGCAGCATCCAAGAACGGCAGCGACTTCATGGTTCAGGGCGAGGAACGGGTCTGGATCCATGTGGCGATTGACCGGATAACGGGCGAAGTTCTGGAATTACGAAGGGAGGTTGTGAATGAATAGGACAGCCATGATTATTGCGATGGTTGCCACGACATGTTGTGCGCAGCAAACCGCAGTGCAGCCGGATCCCAAGGAACGGCCATCTAAACCATTCTCCAATGTCATTCCTGACGGAACAGCCTGGGTGGTGACGATCAAGAGGCCCTGGGAACTCGGTGCCGGAAAGCCAAAGAAAAAAGATCCGGCCGAGGACGCCTACCTGGCAAAATTTGCAGGCACCACCATCAAGAGCATCGACAACGCCTACGCATCCGGCATCCGCCGAGAGGTCATCCACTACGGAGATGAATCGAAGTTCACCCGCTACGTCGCCAGGGGCCTGCTGCTGTATGAGGATCGCAAGACGGGCGAGCCGGTTCTGGATGATCCAGGCAGCAGTTCAACGGGGCCAACAACGGGCGTCAACCGCCTCGGAGAACTGGGCTGGGTTGCCGACAAGTATTACATCGGCGTCGCGAGCTACCATGGCAGGGCCTGCTATGTTTACCGGCAATTTGCCCCCGAAGTCGTGGTGCAACAGGACCCCAACGCCGAGCCTCAGGCGGCTCCCCCGGGCCCAGCCTCGACCGAGCTCAAAAACTTCCAGAATGCAAGAATTCTAGCCACGGCATTTATTGACAAGGAAACGATGCAGCCGGTGGCTTACGAGACGATGTATGAGGTCTGGCTTTATAAAAAGCGTGATTCGTTCGAGGCGTTCGGGCTTCCGGGTCCGCTTAAGGACGCCGTTCGGAAACAGGAGGAGGCCGTGGCCAAAATGAAGCAGAAATACAACATCCGCCAGTGACCCCACGCCCGGACATACGCGGCGCCTTCTCGTTGATCGAGCTGCTGATCGTGGCCGCTATTATCGCGGTACTCTCCGCCCTCGCTCTGCCCGCGTTCAACTCGATCCGTGGTGCGGGCGGACTCACGAAGACCGCCAACGACATCGCAGGGATTCTCGAACAGGCCCGGTCTTATGCCATGGCACAGAATACTTATGTTTGGGTCGGGTTTCGGACCAACCAGGCAAACGGAACGGATACGCTCGCGGTGGGAGTCATCGCCTCAAAAACCGGCTCTTCAAATCCTGCTGCCACCAATGTGGTCCAGCTCGGGAAAATCACCCGCTTTGAAAACGTGCAGCTTGCGGCTAATCTTCCTGCGAATTCCGGCTCACGCCCCGCCGCAAATGTGCAGCTTGTGGATGCCACATATTTCGCGTTCACCAACTATCCCCAGGTCATCCGATGGGACAGCCGTGGGGAGGCCCGCATCAATGCCTCGCAGCTCAGCCGGCTTATCGAAATTGGCCTCCAAGGCTCAGTCGGCGGCGCTGTTCGGAACGCCTCCAACAACGCCGCCGTGCAAATCGGCGGGCTTTCCGGCGCGGTCATCGTCTATCGGCCATGAGAACGCTCGCTCCAAAATTGCCTCGCGGGTTTTCTCTGGTGGAAGTCGTGCTCGCGCTGGGCATCATCACCTTTGGCCTGATCGCTGTGATGGGCCTCCTGCCGACCGGACTGAGGCTTGTGAAGCAGAGCGCGGATGAAGTGACGGCCGTCAGCATCATGACGAGGAAAAGCGCCAACTTTACCAATCTTATTTCCGGAAATGCCACCTACAACGCACAGGGGATTGAATGCCCTCCAACCGCTGATGCCACCTATGCCGCCAAATGGGAAATTCGTTCCAGCGCGGCACCCCCCACCGCCCTGATCACCGTTTCCTGGCCGGCAAACACGACAAACTCCATCGGCAGCGTGGAGTCGATCGTTGTGTTGCAACCCACTAACTAGGAATGAAAGCAGGAATTTCTCACCGAACACCTGCAGACGGCGCTTTTACCGTCCTGGAAATGCTGGTGGCCATGGCGGTCTTCATGCTTATGGCCCTGATGGTCGTGGGTCTGGTTGATGGAACGATGCGGATCACCTCCCAATCCCAGCGGAGAATCACCGCCGATGCCGGCACCCGCCAGGCCCTTGATCGCATGACCGCAGATTTCTCCCATGCCATCGTGCGCGCCGACCTGCCGATCCGCATCGAGAAGAATGCCGGCAATGACAACATCACATTTTTCGCGCAGGCCGAGGGCTACACGAACGGCCGGGGGATCTCGATGATCGGCTATCGGGTGACGAACAATGTGTTGCAGCGGGGAGTAGAAGCGACCGGATGGACGAACAATGTGATCAAATTCACCACGCTGAGCAAGGCGGTGACCAATACGGATTATTTGAAAATTGACGAAGCCAACTTCGAGACCGTCGCCACCGACGTCTTCCGGCTCGAGTTCGCCTTCCTGATGGGGAACGGAGTGCTCACCAACACCGTGGGAACCAACACCAACACCTCACCAAATGTTTACGTGGCCAACATGGCCACGTCGCCGCGCGACTCGACGACAAACACGATTTGCGGCGTGATTGTCGGGGTCGCCGCCCTCGACGCCCGTTCCCGCAACACGCTCCCCTCAACGGATACTGCCCAGGAACTGAGGCTCCAATTTCCCGATGCGACTTCTGGGAATGAAATTCTCACCGACTGGGACTGCACGAGCACGAGCCTGCCCCAACCGGTGCGGGAGTCGCTCCGCATCTACCAGCGGACGCTCCTCCTCAACAACTGAATCTTACTGGTTACAAGATATGACCTCCCGATTATTTGAGACACGTTCCGCCCGCCTCGATAACTTTAAAGATCCTGATGTCAGCCAGAGAAAATGATGGAGCGATGAAAGACGATGACCCGAACCCGCGATGGTAGGGACGCCTCGCCGAGGCGTCCGTCGAGAGAAGTCGGACGGCTCGGCGAGCCATCCCTACCAATTATTGGCTCACCAGCTTTCCCCGCACATCAGGATGACTGATGTTGTCCAAAATAACTTTAACCAACTGAAAACATATCCATGAGAACCGATGCACAGACCCACAACAAGCCTGTCGAAAAAAAACCCTGCAGACTGGCCTGAGAGAGTCACCGATGAAAATCCAATGGGTCAAAAAGATCGCCTCCGACGGGAGGCACAATGCCTTCACCGCGCTGGCGCTGTTCAAGGGCCGCTACTTCGTCGCATTCCGGAACGGCAAGCACCATGCGGAGGATGCCTGCGGGACCCAGGTCCTGATGACGAGCCGGGATGGCGAACAGTGGGAGACGTTCCATAACAAGCAGTTCTTTGATGCCAAGGAATCCGGGCGCGCGACGGACTACCGGGACAGCTGCTTTCTGAACCTGGGAGAGGAGCTGCGTCTCTACTCGTTTTGCACGCCCTTCGACTCCGCTGGGGAAAGGATGCCAAGGGATAGCAAATCAACGGTCCAGATCACACGCGACGGGCTGACCTGGACCGAGCCCGAAGTCATTTGTGATCGTGCGATTCTTTGGAAGCCGATCTTTTGGAACGGCCAGTTCTGGTGCGCTGGCTACTGGAGACTGCCGCACCCCGGCCCCCTCGTGGTCGATCTCTACCGGTCGCCGGATGGCCTCGCCTGGACGCCGGTCTCACGGATTGCCGAGGGCAATGAAACCGCGCTCTTCCCGACTTCCAATGGCCTCCGGGCATATGTCCGCACGAATAAGGCGCCACATCATTTGGAGATCTGGGAAAGCCACGGAGATTTCACCACCTGGGAGAAGGTCGGCGTGATTCCTAAGGGCATCCAGGCCCCGCAACTCCAGGTCATAAATGGAGAGTGCCACCTGTTCGGGCGCGAGATTTACAGCTCGCTGGAAATGCCGGTGCAGCCATCATCCTTGCGCCGCACGAAGGGGTGGAGGATCGAGGGCACTGAGGCCATCGAGGTTCTGGAACTCCCGAGCTGCGGCGACACCTCCTACGTCGGAACGGTCGTCAGGCCGGATGGCACGCTCCTGGTGAGCTACTACTCGCAGCACGAAATCGTTGATCCTAACCCAACAGCGGACGATCCCAACGGCAAGCCGAACGATGTCTTCATCGCCTGCGTTTCCATCGGAGAAGCAGCCAATTTATGAAATCTCACGCTATGAACGCCTCGGCGAGGCATCCCCACCGGAGCAGGTGGCGCGACAGCACCTGGTGGGGGCACATCGCCGAGGTGCCCGACTTTTGGCGCGGCAAGCGCCCGCTCAATCGATCGACGGACGCCTCGGCGAGGCATCCCTACCAACGCGGGTTGGGGCATCTTCTGTGCTTTGCCATCGCGGGGCTGGCCCTCCCGGCCGCATTCGCGCAGACTCCGCCGGCTCAGACTGCGGCATCCGCCGAGAAGAAGATTCCCGTCAGTCTGATCGTTGATGACGGGGTCTTTTATAGTAACAAGGTTCCCAACACGTTCCTGAAAAAGTTCGGCGAGTGGTCGATCGAAAACGGGGTGAAGGGGAAGTTTTCCGTCATCCCGATCTATGGCGGGAAGGCGGCGATTGACGGCTCGAATGGGGAATATCCGGGCACGACCAAGGAGCAGCGCCTGGAATGGATCGAGACGATCAAAACGCTGATCACTCCACGGTGGACGATCACGCCGGAAATTATCACGCACGGCAAGCCGTGGGATATCAAAAACCAAGCCCTGATGACCGACATGCCAAGAGAAAGCGACTGGCTTGCCGGACAATCCCTGAAAACCCAAACCGAATACATCACCGAAGCGATGCGGCTCCTGAAGAGTGTGGGCATCGAATTCGGTGGCCTCACGATGTGCTGGCACTACCCGCCCGAAAAAAACCATATCCTTGGCGAGGCGACGTTAACCGCCGCTGAAAAGGTTGCGGGCCTGAAATTTGTCATGATCTTCAATGATAAGGGGGAGCGGCCGGGAGTGATCTACAAGCGGGAGGACGGCGCGATGGCGGTGTCGATGCGCCCCGCCCTAACGGACTTGCTGGATTACTCGGACAAGTTCACCGAGGCCGACGTCCAGCGGCTGGCCGATAAATATATCTCTGCGGATGGAACGAGCGGACAGTTCGTTGATCAGCTCAAGAAAGGGGTCTGCCTCGAATTTTATACGCACTACGCCAACCTGTATTCCGGCGGGACGTATCGCGGGCTGGATGTGCTGACGATCGCGATCGGGCGGCTCAACAAGTTTTACGGCGACAGGATCGAATGGATGACCGGACTGGATATCTGCAAGCGGTTTTCCGAAATCCCCGAGGCCGCACCTAAATAATTATGAAAAAGAAAAAAGCGATCTGGTGGTTTTTTCCATCATTACTGGAACCCTGCGACGGACCCTGGGGGAAGCTGAGCGACTTCGGTCACGACCCGGTGCTGACCTGGAAGGCGATCATTGACTGGGCGGCGAAGCTGAAGGTCGACCACCTGATTCCGGGCATCGAGCCGTATCAGACCGACCGCGTTTATAACCAGTGGGGATTCCACTATGTCTGCTATTTTCCAGAGGATCCGGAGGCGCGCTGTTTTGATGACGAGACGATCCGGCGGAACATCGCCTCGATCCGGGCGATCGCCGCGTATGGCCGCGAGCGGAACGTGGGGATCATGTTCCACCACTACAACCTGATGGCCCCGGAGCGTTGGGTGCAGGCGCACCCCGAGCTGATGGCCAAATATGATGCCATCCACGATCCGGCCTGGGGGCACCGCTCGCGCAACGACCGCCTGGGCAACCTCGTGGCGAACATCTGCTGGAACGATCCCGAATACAAGGCGTTCATGCAGCGTTGCTGGAACGAGGTGTTCGCGAATATTCCCGAGATGGCAGGCGCGATGATCACGGCCGGCGAGTTCAGCCACTGCGGCTGCGACAAGTGCACCGGCGGCACACCGGTCTATGTCCTGCAGGATACCGACAGCCCGGAGGAGGCCGCCCGCGGCGCGGCGGCGAAGAAAGTGCGCGACGAGAAGCGCGCGGAGATGTCTATCGATCTCATCAATACGTTCACCGATATCCTCGGCAAACTCGACAAGGAGATCATCGTGCGCTCGTGGTTCATGGCCGGCTTGGTGAACCGCCTGCCGAAGGGGGTCGCCTACGCGAGCAAATACTCGCTTTTCGACGCCTGCTGGGGCGGGCCGGATCCGGTCATTCACGATTGGCTGGCAGCCGGGCACAAGATGTGGGAAACCGTGGCCATCGAGGCCGAAAACTGCGGCCCGATCCTGTGGCACGATGAGGAGTGGAACAAGCTGACGGCCGAGCGGAATAACGCGCTTGATATCCAGGGGTGCATCATCCACATCAACACCCAGTGGGGCCATGTGGGCCATATCGCTTCGTTCACTGCCTCGCGGAATATCACACGCATGCTCGAAGGGCTGGAACAGACGACGGAGGCAGGGTCGTCGTCGGACGAATTCCTCAGCTTCTTCGGCCCCGAAGCGGGAGAGCCGGCTTTCCGCGCCGCCAAGCTGATCGCGACGTTTCCCCTGCACATGACGAGCGTCGTGCATCTGGCGCGCGAGGGCTTTTCCTTCGGCATGCCGCCGTGGTTCGACGGCGCCTGGCGCTGGCCTGGCGTGCTCGGCAGCCCGCGATACCAGCCGGAGCCATGGGCGAACCCCGACGGGCTCACCACGATTTATGAGCTTCTGCAAACGGTGGCCGCGAATCCCGACGCCTATCGCGACATGATCGCCAGCCCGAAGGGAACGGCAATCAGCCGCTGCGACGAGATCGCCGGATGGTGCCTCGAGGCCTGTGAAATCTTGGAATCCTGCCCGGCACCGCATTCGCCACAGGCCCGCAGCGAGCTCCGCGCGCTGACGGCCTCGGCGCACATCGCCAAGCAGGCTGCCCGCGAATATGCCGCCGTTCTGCGGGCGCGCGTGGCCTGGGAGGCGGTCAAGCACCTGCCGGCGGGAACCTCCGAATCCCGCGCCGCACGGGAGATGGCGGCCATCTGGTATGAGAAGGCTGTCGAAGCCCTGAGCCGCCAGATCCCCTGGGCGATGGAGATCGCGAAGATTTATCCCGACACGATGCACCATGTGATCGAATCCCATGAAACGTTCAACCGGTTCACCATGGCAACCCGCCTGCGCATCCGCCGCGAAGAGCTGAGCCGCATCCGCTCGGTCGAGGGGCCGGATTGGACGGAAAAGATGACCGTCGAGTTCTGGCCGCACCTGCCAAACACGATCGGCAGCGGGGCCGCCAGGTGACACGATAGCTTCATTAATACTAAATCTATGAACTACTGTTATCTCCTATTATTAGCTGCCCTGGCGCTGTCCGGGTGCAAGGAATCCGTTGATCTGGTCAAGGACGGGAAGCCGGTGGCAGAGATCGTGGTTTCCGATGCCGCAACGCCCAGCGTCAGAACTGCGGCGGCCGAGCTCCAGCGCCATCTCGAAGCCATGTCCGGCGCCAAGCTGCCGATCGTCCATGCGGCCTCGCCAACCGTGGCGAACCAGCTCTACGTTGGGGAAAGCGAAGCCACCAAGAAGCTGGGGGTTACTGTTGATGATATCAAAGACGACGGATTCAAGATCGTTGCGGCGAAGAACCATGTCGTCGTGGCCGGCCGCGAGATCTACCATTCCGCGATCTCATTCAGCAAGTTCATGACCCAGGATCGGAACACCCAGCAGGCGAACTGGGAGAAGTTCACCGGCCATGTCTGGCGCTGCCCGACGATCATTGATACGCGGGACATGAACAAGGAGCTTGGCTTCCACATGTGGGACGGGACAGGAACGCTCTATGGCGCGTATGATCTGCTCGGCCAACTCGGTCTCCGGTGGTATATGCCGGTTGCGGACATCGGAATCGTGACCCCGAAGCTCAAGGACATCAGCATCAAATACCAGTCCATCAAGCGCGAGCCGGAGTTCCCGGTGCGGATCATGGCGAACGGAACCGGACGCCTGAAGGAGGAGGCCCTGTGGTATAAGTCCATGGGGGTGGGATCATCATTCTTTTTTCCCATCTCGCACAGCGTCAGCGGGCCCACAAAAATCACCCCTGAGAAGCAGCCGCAGGAATACTACGGCGTGGTCGGAGGGAAGGTGAATTACACCGTGCCGAAGCTCAGCAACGAGCGCCTGCGGGCGGATACCGCCGAATACCTCGAGTGGGTGGAAAAGGCATTTCCAGGGATGGACTACACCTGCATCGGGCAACCGGATGGCTGGTCGATCATGGACAGCGCGGATGCTGCCGCCGGATGGGATAAGCTGGCCGAACGCCGACAGGAAGGGCGGTTTAGCGACTATAACTGGGACTTCACCAAGGATGTCAGCAAGCGGATCCTGGAAAAGCATCCGGAGAAGAAGTTCACCTTCATGGCCTACTATGCCACCCGTCGGCCGCCGAGCAACATGGACAAGCTTCCTCCGAACATGGCGGTCATCTTCTGCCAGCACGCGTCGAACGGGATGTTCCCCGCCTCGGCCACCGAGACCGAGGATCGCAACGAATGGCTGGCGAAGATGAGCGACAAGAACCAGCTCCTGATCTACGAGTATTACATCGACCACGCGCCAGGCTATAATTTCCCGCCGGTTCCGGTGATCTGGCCGAAAATGATGAGGAAGAGTTTTGATGCGCTCTACGACCGCTGCGTCGGGTTCTATGTCGAGGTCGCCTGGTCAACGGGAGATGAGGAGACGCGCAACAAGCTGTCGCTGCGCCGCCCCGGGATCTCCCACCTGATGACCTACCTCCACAACCGGCTCTGCTGGGACCGCCACCTCGACGTGGATGCGGTCATCAACGAGTATTACGATCTGTTTTTTGGGCCCGCAAAGGCCGAGATGAAGGAATTCTATGAGTTCTCCGAATCCGTCTGGATCCGCCCGGAAGCGCGGCAGATCACGGCGGCCGGAGGATTCCTCAAGCCGGCGGACGTGGATCGCTACGCAGAGATCCTGGCCCGCGCCAAAGCCAAGGCCGGCGACACAATCTATGGCAAGCGCATCGATTTCATCGCGGCGGAAATGGCTCCGCTCAAGCTGCTGTTTGAGAAGCTCAAGCGCACCGGGCCGAACATCCAGATCCAGACCAGCAACGACAAGCCGGTCATTGATGGCGACCTTGACAAGCCGTTCTGGCGCGACGTGCCGGGCACGTTCCTCCCTCTGCGCGAGATGTTCACCGGCGAGCTGCCGCAGCATCTCAATACGTCGGTCTCATTCCGATGGCTGAACGACAACTCCGCGCTGATCGTCGGAATCGAGTGCAAGGAGCCGAAAATGGACAAGCTGGCCGAGAGCTGCAAAGCAGCGGATTCCCCGGGGATTTACAGTGACGACACCGTGGAGATCCTGTTGGAGACGGCAAAAGGAATCCGCCCGGTGATCGTGATTAACTCGGCGGGCGCCGTGCTGGACGAGTGCGTGACGGATAAGCTCGAGGACCTTCCCGCATTCTACAAGGTCAGCAAGGTGGCTGTCAAAAAATATGCCGACCGCTGGACGGCGGAAGTCCAGATCGATGCCGCGCCGATTTCCGGCGAGCGCCCGACCCCGTTCTACCCATGGGGTGTCAATATCTGCCGCCAGCGCATGGCCGGGAACACCCCGGAGGATTACATGCTCTCGCCGAGCGGGACAAAATTCAAAGATATGAAAGCCATGGCGAATATCTTCGTTCGGAAATAAATCTGACATCAGCTATTAATAATTTAGCCTGCCCCGATGAGCATCGCAATAATTAACCCAGAAGCTGTGGCCGGTCGCCCCGCACGCCGCGTCCTTATCATTGGCGTCGGAAGCATTGGAGAACGGCATTTGCGTAGTTTCCAGGCGTTTAATAATGTTCAGGTTGCAGCCTGCGAATCGAATGCCGAGCTCGGCCATGCCATCTCGGCGAAATACGCCTGCCCATGGTTTTCATCTCTCGATGCGGCATTCAAGAGCGGTCAGTTCGATGCAGCGGTCGTTTGTACCCCGGCCAACGCGCACACGCAGATCGCCACAGCGTGCGTGGAGAGGGGGCTTCATGTGCTGATCGAAAAACCGCTGGCCGTTTCCCTCGATGGGCTTGAGGAGCTTCAGCGCATGGCCGTGCAATGTCAACGTGTTGCGCGAGTGGCGTATGTCCACCACTCGATGCTCCTAAACCTCAGGCTCAGGGAGCTGCTTCAAAGCGGGATCATTGGCGAGCCGAAGCATGTGACAATGGTCGCCGGCCAACACTTTCCGAGTTTCAGGCCCGCCTATCGAACGATATACTACAACGACCATTCCAAGGGCGGCGGAGCCATCCAGGATGCGCTCACCCATTCGCTCAATCTCGTGGAGTGGCTGGTCAGCCCGATCTGCTCGGTCTTTGCCGATGCCTCTCATCAGGTTCTTGAAGGCGTTGCGGTGGAGGACACCGTCAACCTGGTCGCGAGGCTTGCGGGCGGTGTCCAAGCCGCTTTTACACTGAACCAGTTCCAGGCCCCGAACGAGTTCGTGCTTTCCGTGCACGGCCATGCGGGGAGCCTGCGCACCGAGTTGCACAGGCAGAGGGTCGGGATTTTCCAGCATGGAGATGACGACTGGAATTGGGAACAACTTCCCAGTGAGCACCGGGATCAAAGTTTCATCCGGCAGGCCGGAGCATTTCTGGCAGCGATCAACGGCGAAGGCGACCTGCTTGCCACCCTTGGGCAGGGAATTCAAAGCCTGCGCGTGAATCTTGCGGCGCTCGAATCGGCAAATACGGGGGCGCAGGTCCTGCTATGAACACGAAAACCAGAGGAGCAAAAAACCTATGGGAATACCCCGGGCATTAAGAATATGAATCCACCATCCAACGCAAAGCCGCAGCAACCGTCGGGGTATCTGACCCGAAAGGGAATAAATAAACTAGCGGCCATCGGGCTGGTTATCGCCTCATGCCTTCCGCTCCGTGCGGATGTGAACCTGGTCACGGACGGGAAGCCGGCGGCGGAAATCGTCCTTTCGTCCGGCGCATCGCCCAGCGTAAAAACTGCGGCCGCCGAGCTCCAGCGGCATCTGGAAGCGATGTCGGGGGCGAAGCTGCCGATCGTCGGCGCGGCATCGGCAAATGTGAAAAACCAAGTCTATGTGGGCGAAAGCGATGCCACCCGGAAGCTGGGAGTCTCGCTGGATGACTTGAAGGACGACGGGTATAAAATCGTCGTGGAGAAAAACCATGTCGTCATCGCCGGGCGGCAGATGTACCATTTTGCCACCTCGTTTCAGAAGTTCAAAGATATCGCCAGGAGCGACCGCCAGCAGGCCTGGGAGAAGTTGATCGGTCGCAAGTGGAGGTTTCCGCCGATGATCGATTTCCGGGACTTTAGCGACGAGTTCGGGTTTCACGCATGGGATGGAACCGGGACGCTCTACGCGGTTTACGATCTCCTCGAGCAGCTCGGGATGCGGTGGTATCTGCCGATGGCCGATATCGGCATTGTCACCCCGAACCTCAAGACGATGACGATCAAGGATCAGAGCACCAAGAAAGAGCCGGAATTCGCCGTGAGGATCTTCGCCGATTGCAAGGTGGGAAACTCGCGCGATGAATTTCTCTGGTATAAATCGATGAGGGTCGGGAGCGCGATTTTCGTGCCCGTGTATCATAGCGTGAGCGGGCCGACGAAGCTGTATCCGGATGAGCAGCCGCAGGAATACTACGGAAAGGTCGGAGGAAAGACCGACTACAGCGTGCCGAGACTCACCAACGAGAGGCTCCGGGCGGATACCTCGGAATATCTGGAGTTGGTGAACAGGGAATTTCCCGGGATTGACTTTGTGGGAGTCGGTCAACCGGACGGATGGTCGGTCATGGATGCGGATGATGCCGCCGCCGGATGGGATAAAATCTCGGGGCGCGGGCCGAACGGACGATTCAGCGATTACGCCTGGAACTTCTCTATGGATATCCGCAAGCGGGTCATGGAGAAGCATCCGGAAAAGAAGTTCACCATTTTTGCCTATAGCTGCACCCGGCGGCCCCCGTCGAATCTGGAGAAAGTCCCTGGCAATGTGACGGTGGTGTTTTGTGAAACCAGCGCGTCATGGATGCTCCCGAACAAGGAACTGGAGGACCGCAAGGAATGGCTGGCCAAGATGAGCAACAAGAACCAGTTGATGATCTGGGAGTATTACCTGCAGCACGCGCCGAATTATAATTTTCCTCCGGTTCCTGTGATCTTTCCTAAATTCATGCAGGAGAACTTCCAGGGGCTTTACGACCACTCCGCAGGGTTTCTTGTGGAAGTCGGCTGGTCGGCAGCGGTTGCCGATTTAAAAGCCAACAAGCCCAACCTGGCCCGCCCGTGGATCACCCACCTGATGCTCTATCTCCACAGCAAGCTCTGCTGGAACCGGAACCTCGACGTGCGGGCGGTGATGGAGGAATACTATGACCTCTTCTACGGCCCGGCGAAGGCCGAGATGAAGGAGTTCTATGAGTTTGCCGAATCTGTCTGGTCCCGGCCGGAAGC
>Ga0194063_10001270_pt1 | contig 16589 bp, 14 predicted proteins | sample SepL3720m_MetaG_FD_155459 | JGI IMG/M metagenome (GOLD analysis project Ga0194063, IMG submission 155459) | Anoxic zone freshwater microbial communities from boreal shield lake in IISD Experimental Lakes Area, Ontario, Canada - Sep2016-L373-20m | ecosystem: Environmental > Aquatic > Freshwater... | reverse complement strand
ATGGTGATCCGGAGAAGCGTGTGGTCCTGCCGAATCCCATCAGCGCGGATCATACGATGTTGCGTGATTCGTTCATTCCCCAGATGGTTGAGACATTGGGCAAGAACCGGGCAAGGCAGGCGAGGGAAGCCGCGCTCTTTGAGATGGGCCGGGTGTTCTTCAAGGATGGCGCGGGAAAGAATACTGAGGCCGACCGGGTTTGCGTTGGTTTGATGGGACCTGTTGGGCGCACCGGAATGCTGAAGACTCAACCGGTGAAGGACGAAGAGATGTTCCAGTGGATCTCTGGTATTCTGGAAACGCTCTGCCGGGCGCAGCATGTGCCGGAGATTGTGACTGGCGGATTGTCCCGCCTGGATTTCGTGCTAAAGCTAGATAATAGGCCTTGTTATGAGGATGGTCGTGGCGTCAGCATCTGGATTTCCGGGATCTGCGTCGGGACGATGGGTTTGATTATCGAGCGGATTCGCAATGAGTGGCGGTTGGGTGATCCCGTGGCGGTGCTCGAACTCGATCTGGCGCCGTTGCTGGCAAACGCTCAGCGTGTGCCCGCTTCCAGGCCCATCGGGACTTTTCCCGGCGTGGATCGCGATGTGGCCATGGTGGTGGGGGATGATGTTTCGCATGAAACAATCCTGGAGACCATCCGGGCCGTTGCTCCGCCGGAGTTGATGGATATTCGCCTGTTCGACGTGTATCGCGGTGAAGGGGTGGGTAAAGGCCGGAAAAGCCTGGCTTACAGTCTGACGTATCGCTCCATGGAAAAGACCCTGACAGATGAAGTGGCAAACGGGTTTCACGACAAGATCAAGGCCACTCTCCGAATTGAACTCGGAGTTGAGATAAGGGAGAATTGAGAATTGTCACGGTTTGTCCTATCCAAGGGTGATCACCGTGTTGAGGTGTTCGATCCGCGTGTTGATCCGTTGGCGCTAGGCGCACGGTATGTGCATGGTGGGTACATCGCGCGCTGGACTTGGGGTGACCGTTGTCTGACCGGACGGCCGAAAGCCGAGTGGAATCCCTATGAGGGGGAGGGCTTGCCGGAAACGTTTGAGTATGGTCTTGGCTGGAGTGCGGCAGAGGAGGGGCAGGAATTCCTGAGAATTGGCGCCGGTCGGCTGAGGCGCACCGGTCGCAACTGGCCCCAGGCGGGAGGTCAACTGGTTTCACCAGTACACTGGGCCCTTGAGGATTCAGCCAGCGATTCACTGAGGGTTACCTGCAAGGATAGTGTGCGTATTGGACACGATGTGTACGGTTATGAACTCGAACGGCAGGTGCTAGTACATCCGGACGGGGTGGAGAGTCGGACGCGGCTATGCATCGCCTGTCCGTGGAGCCATCCGGTATTCTGGTTTGCCCATCCGTTCTTCCGGCATGCCGATGGTTCCGGGACGCGGATTCAGGTGCCGCCGGGAGCGTGCTGTAGTGAGGGTCTGGCGAGGGGGGCGGATGGTCGTGTTGGGACAGAGATGTCGGGCGGATTCGGAACTGTGACTGGGTTATGGGGGGATAGAAATGCGATTGCCGTAAACTTGGACGCGCGGCAGGGAGGGGGGCAGGTTTGGATTGAACTCAGCCGTCCGCTGGATAAACTGGTTGTATTTTCCACGCCACTTGTGTTTAGCGTGGAGCCCTATCTTGCCAGGGCATGGCATGACAAGGAGGAGGCGGAATGGTCCCTGCGGTATCGGGTCGTGTCGCCGACTTCTGCAGGGTGCTAAGTGAACGCCGACTCTTCAACAGGACCATCATGAAGGCTCTAATTCAGCGTGTCACTCTTTGCCGGGTAACCGTGGCCGGGGAGGAAACCGGGTCAATCGGGAAAGGCTTTGCGATCCTGTTAGGTGTGCGCATGGGCGATACCGATGCGGACGCCGTCTATCTGGCCGAGAAGACTACCGGTCTTCGAATTTTCCCCGACGAGCATGACAAAATGAACCTGGCACTTGCGGAGGCGGGTGGGTCGGTCCTTGTTGTCTCGCAATTCACGCTTTATGCCGACACTCGGAAAGGCAACCGGCCGAGTTTTATCAATGCGGCGCCACCGGCGGAGGCAGAGAGACTCTATGAGGTCTATGTGGGGCACCTCCGTCGTCTATTGGGATCCGGGAAGGTGGCCACTGGAACCTTCCGAGCCTGCATGAGTGTCGAAATTGTCAACGATGGGCCTGTCACGATCGAGTTGTCGTCGGATAGTCGTATTAATTCCGGCCCAGCCAAGGGATGAGAACTAGGAGAACCTTATGAAGAACATACATTGCAGCATGTTTCCGGGAGGTCGACAGCGCGCGGTCACCCTCAGTTATGATGATGGCACCATGCATGATCGTCGGCTCGTCGAGATTATGAATCGCCACTGTATCCGGGGGACATTTCATCTAAACGGCGGGCGACTCGGAGGAGGGAATGGGCGTTTTCTGGTGCCGCAGGAGGTGGCGAGCCTCTTCCAGCAACATGAGGTTTCCGCCCATTCTCTGACACATCCCTTTCTCGATGCGTTGCCGCCGTCCCAGGTGACTGTCGAAATAATGGAAGACCGCAGGATCCTTGAGACACTGGTCGGATATCCAGTCCGGGGAATGTCCTATCCATGCGGGGCGTATAGCGCGAGTCTCATGAGGCAACTTCCCTCCCTGGGTATCGAGTATTCACGGACTGTTCGGAGCACAGATGGGTTTGAAGTGCCTTCCGATTTCCTCTGTTGGGATCCCACCTGTCATCACAAGAGTCCGAAACTGATGGAACTGGTCGATAAGTTTCTAACGCCTGGGAGGAAATGGAAACCCAGTCTTTTCTATCTCTGGGGGCACAGTTACGAATTTGAGAACGACAATAATTGGGAACTGATCGAACGTTTCTGTCAGAGTATCGGGGGGCGAGAGGACATTTGGTACGCGACCAACATCGAGATCGTGGATTACCTGAACGCCTGCCGCGGTCTTCGTTTTGCGTTTGCCGGTAACGCCGTCTGCAACCCTGCCGGCGTTGAGGTCTGGATCGATGTTGAGGGAACCACGGTGCGCGTCGGGGCGGGCCAGACCATCCGGATTTAATTCGAAGAAGGTCAGAAAAAATCATTTTTATGGATTTTGCGATCTGATACAGTGAGGTTGTTTTGTAATGATGTTGTTTCGAATTTAAATCGAGGAACTGTATGCCTGTTGAAATTGCCAAAAATGTCTTTTGGGTGGGTGTCACAGATTGGGGTATCCGCCGGTTTCATGGTGCAGAACTTTCCGTGCATCGTGGAACGACGTATAATGCATACCTGATCAAAGATGAAAAAACGGTCTTGGTGGATGCCGTCTGGGGTCCTCACGCCGATGAATTCATTACGAAAATCAAGGAGGTCGTGGATCCCGCCACAATTGATTACGTCATTGTCAATCATTCTGAACCGGATCATGCCGGGAGCCTTCCCGAACTGATGCGTTATTGCCCAAACGCCACGGTTGTGGTCTCGAAAAATGGCGCGTCAAGTGTTCCCGGCCATTTTCATCAGAACTGGAATTTCAAGGTCGTGAAAACCGGGGAACGGCTCAATATTGGAAAAAACGAACTGTTTTTCCTGGAAGCGCCCATGCTGCACTGGCCTGACAGCATGTTCACCTTTGTTTCAGGAGTGGACGTTCTGATGCCGAATGATGCATTCGGCCAGCATTATGCCACGGGGTTTCTTTTCAATGATTTGGTCGATACGGGCGAACTTTATGCCGAGGCGCTGAAATACTACGCGAACATTCTGACTCTCTACAGCGACAAAATCATCAAGAAGATTGATGAAATCGTGGCGTTGAACTTACCCATCAAGATGATTGCTCCCAGTCATGGGGTGATATGGCGTAAGGATCCACTCCAGATTGTTAAACAATATCTGATTTGGGCCCAGCAGAAACCTGCCCCGACCGCAGTCATCGTCTACGACACGATGTATAACGGCACGGAGCGTATGGCCAAGTCAATAGCGGAGGGATTGATTGAAAGTGGAGTGGACTGTAAAGTCTTTCATGTGGCGTTCGCTGACGCCAACGACGTGATGGTGGATATTTTCAAGGCCAAACTTGTGGTCTTGGGATCCGCCACGCACAACAACGGTATCCTGCCTTCCATGGCCAAGATGCTTGATGAAATGCGGGGTTTGCGATTCAAGAATAAGATTGGCGCGGCCTTCGGAACGTACGGGTGGAGCGGAGAAAGCGTCAAGGAGATCGAGGAAGTCTTGAAGAAAGCATCCATTCCGCTTGTGCGTGAGGGCATCCGCTTCAAATGGCAGCCGTCTGACGCCGATCTTCTAACCTGCCGCGCGTTTGGTCGAGAACTGGCGGCAGCCGTGAAGGGGTCGTAAAGATTAGAAGAAGGCCTTGAAGAGGAGTTCTTTGGCAGCCTCGATCCAATCCCTTGAAAGCTTACGGCCTGTAGGCAATTGAATCATCAGGCGCCGTGATGCGATCTTGTTATCCAAAGCAACTGACGAATACCGGTCAAGCAGGTGTTTTGGCTGACTGCTGATGACATCAACCAGATTCACCAACAGGTCGAGAGGCTCCTCATCCCGCAGGCAGAGAACAAACTGCATAAGTGCGTCAGGATCCCGCCGGATGGAACTCTTGATAAACCTGCCAAGTTGTACGGAATGTTCCCAGAAGTCGCAGCCTGAAATAAGATAGGCCCTCCGGCTACAGGCTGGCCGTCGCTCAGGCCTGCCACTTTGATCAACCCGGATCTGCTCCAGGAATAAGTCCAGGTGTCTGCCGACAAATTGCTCGGTGGGGACGTCAGAACGCAGGGAGGGATGCCTGGCCATCATCGATTCTACCTGGCGGAAACCTTCGGTATTCATGGTGTCGGTATGGGTGACGGCGTACGGGGGACGGGTGAGGGCCTTCATGTGCCATTCCCGGCGGCGGTCACGCAGTTCAGTACCAGGAAGCAGAAGGGTTTGCAGGCATTGGACATTGGCATCCTGGAGCTTGAGTGCCCAGTTGACTGACCGACGAACGTCTCCGACCTGTTGCGAAGGCAGTCCGGACATGATATCGACGGTAACCTTGATGCGTTTCCGGCTGAGGTGCCTGATCCCTTCATCAAGGCGGGATAAATCAGTTGGTCGGCGGATCATCTTCAAAACCGCAGGATCACGGCTTTGAACGCCTACCTCGATCTCAGCGAACCCCGCGCGATCCAGTACTTTGGCATCCTCCCGGGTAATGCGGCAGGCGTTTAACTCGGCGAAGAATTTCACTGCTCCATTTCCGTTGAGGCGGGCCAGTTGACCGATGATCTCTCTAAAACGGGGGTGCGAATTGAATGTTGGATCCACGAAACGAATCTCCTTGGCGCCCATGCGGCGCAGGGCGGAAACCCGCTTGATAATGTCCATCGGTGAGAGAAACGACATGGCATGGCGCAAATGGGGATACCGGCAGTAGGTGCAGTGCATGGGACAACCCCGCGAAGTTTCCAAGTACGCCATGCCATTGGTGTCCGGTCTGCAGGACTGATAGCCGGGCGGGGGAAGTGTGCGGGAGAGATCGACAGGCTCGGGAGTCAGCGTGCCCCACGTGTAGCCTCCCGGATCTTTCGTGGCCACGGTCGAGAAATTGATCGGTTTCCCGATACGGAAGCCGCGCAATATAGCCGGAAAGATCGCTTCTCCTTCACCGACACAAATGGCGTCGGCAATGGCCTGCCTGAATAGAAAAGGATGGGTATAGGCTGCCTCCGGTCCACCCAGTAGAACGTGAGTGTCGGGTCGGCGGGCCTTAATCAGTCGCACCAGCCGGAGTGTTCGCTCAATATTCCAGAGATAAAGAGTGCAGGCAAGAATGGCGGGGGCACGTTTCACAATCTCATCAAGAAGGGTGAAATTGTCGGCCGTCAACAGTGCATCCGGAAGACGTGCAAATGAATAGAATTGCCCTTCGCCTGCTTGTTCTGCGGCATATTGCAGATACGCTGCCGCAAGGGGGACATTCTCGCTGTCGCCATGAAGGTCATTGTCAAGTTGGGGGAGTTGGAGAAAAAGAACTTGTTTTGAACCTGCCATAGGAGCCGACTTTAGCACAGAGGAATGATTGTCGGCAACTGGTGCGGCAGACATGAATCGAGGAGGTCTTCACAGAATCATTGATACACTCGGGTTGAGGATATATAGTGGGCCGCTGGCAGAAGAAGTGTGCCGTTGATTTTGGGGAAACTCTACAGATGAATGATGATATCAAGGGCCGCATCCAGGAATTGCGGGAAAAGACCGAAGAGATGCGAGGTTATCTTTGACGTGGCCAGTCGCCGTGCCTCGTTAAAGGAATTGGAGGCGCAGACCTCTGCGCCTGACTTCTGGGAAGATACCAACAAAGCCAAGAATCATCTGGGACGGGTGACTGAAATCAAGGCGGTGCTTGGTCCCTTTGATGAGATTGAACGCCTGTTGGAAGAAGCCGGAGTCATGGTGGAACTGGCCGATGCTGAACCGGAGGGTTCGGCCCGGTCGCATGCTTTGGCCGATGCCGGGCGGGATCTGGATCGGGCAGATGCCGATTTCAAGACATTGGAGACCCAGTCACTCCTGAATGCAAAGTTGGACCGGAACAACGCCTTTGTGACAATCCATGCCGGTGCGGGGGGCACGGAGTCCTGTGACTGGGCGAGTATGCTCTTCCGGATGTTCCAGCGTTTTTGCTCGATCAAGGGCTTTGAGATCGAGGTGCTTGATATCGCGGCAGGTGATGAGGCCGGGATCAAGTATGCCACCTTCGCGGTTCGTGGACCGTATGCTTACGGGTTCATGAAATGCGAGCGGGGTGTTCATCGACTGGTTCGTATCAGCCCATTCGATTCCAATAAACGCCGCCATACATCCTTTGCCTCCCTGGATGTCATCGCTGAACTTGATGACGACATCGATATCGTGATCGACGACAAGGATCTGCGCGTCGACACGTATCGCTCGAGTGGTTCAGGGGGACAGCATGTCAACAAGACCGACTCCGCGATCCGTATTACGCATCTTCCCACGGGCAGTGTCGTGTCCTGCCAGGCGGAGCGGTCTCAGCACGCCAACAGAAACAAGTGTATGAAAATGCTCCAGGCCAAACTTTATGAATTGGAGTTGGACAAGAAGAGGAAGGATATGGAGCGTTTCTATGGCCAGAAAGGCGAGATCGCATGGGGTAGTCAGATTCGGTCCTATGTGCTTCAACCCTACACCATGGTCAAGGATCACCGGACGGACGCGGAAACCAGCAATGTTGACGCCGTTCTCGACGGCGGTCTGGACCTTTTCGTGGAGGCCTATTTGAAACAGTTGAAGGCCGAAGAAAAGAAATGAGGCGGGTATGTCACTGCGTAGCATGACCGGGTATGGGCGTGGAGAATCGTCCGCGAAGGGGATACGTGTGGAGGCGGAATTGAATTCCGTCAACCGCAAGCAATTGGAAGTCCGCATGAACCTGCCCCGTCCATTGTTCCCGATGGAGTCGAGAATGGTGGAGTTGATTCAGGAGTCAGTCTCGCGGGGACAGGTTACGGGTGGTGTGGTCGTTCATGTGTCGGATGCCCTGCGGCAGAAAAGTCTGCGGATCGACACCGTCATGGCGGAGTCCTATGTCGATGAACTCCGCAAGACGGCCAAGCGATTAAACCTGGTAGACGATGTTGCAGCGAGTCATCTCCTGGGTCTTCCTGGAGTGGTGACGACCGTTGGCGCCGATCAGGATGCGGAATACGTGTGGCCGGTTTTGGAGAAGGCGCTTAAGGCCGCCATCCGGCAGTTGCTGGTGATGCGGGATAAGGAAGGGGCGGCACTTTGTCTGGATCTGAAGCGTAGACTCTCCACCCTGGAGACCTTGCTGGCGGGCGTCAAGGCTGAGGCGCCGAAAGTGACTCTGAGATATCGCGAGGCACTCGTCAAGCGACTGGCACAGGCAGGAGTCGCGCTCGATGTGAGTGACCCGCAAGTTGTCAAAGAGTTGGCCGTGTTTGCCGACCGCTCGGACATCACAGAGGAATTAACCCGGCTTGAGAGCCATCTGAAGCAGGCGTATGGCCTCTTGAAATCCCGCGAGCCTGCAGGCCGAACTCTGGATTTCCTGGCCCAAGAAATGTTCCGCGAGATCAATACAATCGGGTCCAAAGCGAATGAAGTACGTATCACCCGGCAAGTGATTGAATTTAAGACGGAACTGGAACGGATCCGGGAACAGGTCCAGAACATTGAGTAGAAACATGAGGGCTGAATGATGAAAAGCCGGGCTTTGTTGCTCGTGGTGTCTGCACCTTCGGGAGCAGGAAAAACAACCCTTTGCGACCGGTTTCTGGTGGACCATCCCTTCATGACGCGATCCATATCCTGCACCACCCGGGCCCCGCGGGGTGCGGAGATGGATGGACGCGATTATTATTTTCTAAGTCCGGACGAATTTAACCGCCGGGTGACTGAAGGCCTTTTTCTTGAGCATGCTCTGGTTCATGGAAACCAGTATGGAACCCTTCGCGGTACCGTGGAGGAGGCGTTGAAGGCCGGCAAGGATGTTCTTCTGGTCATCGATGTGCAGGGGGCCGCGACCATTCGCCGGGCGGCCCACTTGCTGGGAGGTATTCTCGGTCGCGCCTATGTCGATATATTCATCGCTCCGCCCTCCCTCGGTGCGCTCCGTGACCGTCTCCAGAAACGCGGGGAGGACGCCGAGGATGTCATTGAGTGCCGTCTGTCCGCTGCACAAGATGAAATGGCGAGGGGCGGGGAGTATCAATACCGCGTGGTCAACGATAACCTCGAGCAGGCCTATGCCGAACTCGCTGCCATCGTTCAGGCGGAACATGACCGGAACCCATGCTGATCGATACCCATGTTCATTTCCGCAATTCAATGACACCCGTTGAGATTGCCGGGGTTGTTGACAGGGCTCGGAGTGCGGGGGTTGATCACTTGATAGCGGTAGGGTGCGAGCCTGACACCAATGCTGCGGCCATCCGGGTTGTGGCACAATTCCCTGACAGCGTGAAGGCGGCAGTCGCCTATGATCGGAGCCTGGCCGGTTCTAATGCCAAGGTGGATGACATCCGGGGCCTGATTCAATCGGCACCGCGGGGGCATGTCGTGGCGGTTGGTGAAATCGGGCTCGATTTTCACTATTCTCCTGAGACGGCAGAACCCCAGCAGATATTGCTGTCTTCGCAACTCAGTCTGGCTCGTGAACTCCTGCTTCCGGTCATTATCCACAGCCGCAATGCCGACCAGGAAACTCTGGAACTTCTTTCCGCCCATGCGCGTGCATGGGGTGGGGTACCGGACAAGATCGGTGTGTTGCATTGTTTTACCGGAAATGAACCCATGGCCCGGGCTTTACTGGACTTGGGATTCATGATCAGTTTCAGCGGAATTTTGACTTTCCGGAATGCAGGCCCGCTTCGCGAGGTTGCCACGATGATTCCCGGAGACCGTCTGCTGATTGAGACCGACACTCCTTATCTGACCCCGGTTCCATATCGGGGGAAACCGAATGAACCCGCCTATCTTCCCGCTGTGGCGTCCTGTCTGGCTGAAGTCCGCAGTGTGACCGTGGGTCAACTGGCAAACCAGACGACCACCAACGCCCGTTCGTTATTCAGGTTGTGAGGTTGTTATCGCGGGGAGCCTGGTCTTGTTCGCAGGGTTGACCCAACATAATCACCCGGATGAGGATAGGCTTTGCACAGAGTCCGAATGGCGTCCTGCCGGGGAGGGACGGTTTCCTGCATCCTTCCGGATTCCTCCAGCGAGGCCAGGGCCTGCCCGAAGGAATTCAAGGCATCTGCCCGACGTGTGGCAATTTTCTTCATCGCGGATTGGAGTCGATCAGCCGAAGTGAACTCCGGGAGTGATGCGGAGCAGTCGATGAGTTGATCCATGGCGTGGCCCGATTCTGACATGCTTTGATAGAGGCGGGGATCCAGTCCCCCGGTGTTTTCACAGTGACTCATCAAGGATCTAAGGAGGAGAAATTTCATGGAAGCGTCAGTTGCCCCGCGGGTTTTGATGAGGTGCAGTCGTTTCGAAGAAGAGAGCGGAGTCGGGGTTTCCTCGACGATTGAAACCAAGGCCATAGCGGACTGCCATTCCCGAATCCACAAATCCATTATGACACTCAGTGTTCCCAGAAACTCTGACATTCTCCAATTCTTATCTGCTTCGGCAAGATGACTGAAAGATGATGGATTTCGAGCCGATGACATGAACGCGTGAATGGCGCGAATATCAACCCCGGCCTTGACCTTGGATCCGTCAGCCAGTTGCGCAATGCAGGCCGTGATCGCACATAAGCGTCCCTCCTGGTCGATGACCGCCCCCCCCGAATTACCGTGCCCGATATCCGAGTCAAAGTGAAGGAGCGATGTGTGCCCCTCTTCGAAATGCCGGATAACCGTTCCCGGGGTTAGTTTCCAGGCGATGTCGCCCGGATGGCCGACGATGCTCAGGGCTGCGCCGACGGGAACGAAGACGCCATCATTGATCGGGAGAAAGACGGGTGTCTCGGCCGGAATTTTCAGGAGCGCCAGGTCGTGGATGGCTGAATAGGAAACGATGTTGGTCAGGGTGAATACTTGTCCCTCCAGCGTCATCACACAGGCACCAGGAACTCCGGCAACGAGGTGGTAACTAGTGAGAATATCACCATCGGGGGAGACAACAACTCCCGCACCATGCCAGTTTGGAGTGATGATTTTGACGCAAGCCGCATGGGCCCGTCGCAAAGGGGCGGGATAGTCCCGGATGGTTTGCCATGAGCGGAATAAACCCGTTGAATGGATCTCGTCAGGGCGAATGAAAAGAAATTCCTTGTGAAGTATACCAAAGGCGTCGGGAGCGAGTGCAGGGGACTCAGCCCTTAAGACCTGTGCTGGAAACAGGCTGATCCATTCAGCCCGAAGATCCTCCAAGGTCGGGCTGGAAGTTAAGGCAAAAACCGGAATTATACCCGCCAATGCGAGCAGAAGAACTGCGAGTTGCGGGGTGCGGAATGTCCTCACCTTCATGGTATTAGTCTACAGCCCAAGGTCGGGCTTGTCGAGACTGCTCTGCTTCTGATAAGTTCAAAAGCACATGAAGGCTGTAATTCTATCGATTGGCGACGAGTTAATCCTGGGGCAGACGGTGGATTCCAACTCGGCTTGGCTTAGCGCCCAGTTATCTGATCGTGGCGTTATGCCCCTCTATCACAAGACGGTCGCCGACGACGTCCAGGCAACGGTAATAGCTATGAAAGAGGCCTGCGAATTGGCCGATGTGGTGATCGCAACGGGAGGATTGGGACCCACGGCGGACGACTTGACGCGACAGGCGATGGCGACCCTGATCAACCGTCCCTTGGACCTGCATCCCCCATCCTTGGATCGGATCAAGGCATATTTCAAGTCTCTGGACCGCGATATGCCGGTAACCAACCGGATTCAAGCCATGGTTCCCAGGGGGAGCGAGGTATTGGACAACGACTGGGGTACGGCTCCGGGCATCAAGGTAAAAGTGGGCAAGACTGTGATATTTGCATTACCCGGTGTTCCTCATGAAATGATGAAGATGGTGGAACGATATGTGTTGCCGCTGTTTCAACACGGGGTGGGCAATGCTCTGGCAGTGGAGACTCTGAATACGTTCGGGGCAGGTGAATCTACAGTCGCCGAGAAACTGGGTGATATCATGCGGCGCGACAGGAATCCGCTGGTGGGCACCACTGTTAGCGGAGGAATTGTCACGATCCGGATCCGGAGTGAGGCCCCCACACCGCTTCTGGCTCAAAAGAAACTTGTTCAGACTGTGCTCGAGGTGGAGGCCCGGCTGGGAAAGCTAATTTTTGGACGGGGTGACCTCACCCTGACCGACAAAGTCGCTCAAGTATGTGGTGCAGCTAAGATTAAGTTGGCCGTTGCCGAGAGTTGCACCGGCGGGCTGGTGGCCAAGATGCTGACGGATGTTCCCGGTTCAAGTGCCTGGTTTACAGGGGGTTGGGTGGCTTATTCAAATGAGATGAAAGTCCGCGACTTGGGTGTACCCATCTCTGTTATCGAGAATGAGGGTGCTGTCAGTGAGGCCGTCGTCCGCGCCATGGTGAGTGGGGCACTCGAGAAGAGCGGATCAGATATGGCTGTCGCCTTGACTGGGGTGGCCGGACCGGAAGGGGGCTCCCATGAGAAACCTGTCGGAACCGTCTGGATTGGTCTGGCATCCCGGGAAAAGGGGGACTGTCATGTTCAGGCATCGCGTTTTCAGTTTCCTGGCAATCGGCAGATGGTCCGAGACCGGGCCGCCAAGACCGCCATCAACTGGTTACGACTGGAATTGGCCAAAACCAAGCCGGTTTAGGACCCCAAAAATATCGATTTTGTTTTGCCTGAAAGTTGTTAAAATCACCTTTTGTTCTTTGTTATCGGACAAGTTTCGACAGGTGATAAACAATGAGTGCTGCTCAGGCAAAACTTTTGGTAACTAGTTGGAGCACAATTCGTTACGAATTGCTTAACACACGGATTTCCGATCTAAAATTGAAAATTGATGGGTCTCCCGTCGAACCCATGATCCGGCAGGTCCGAAGGGAGTTGGAGTCCAAGGGTGTCAAGTACATGCCGGTATTCTACCTTACCGATAGTTGGGGGTGTCCCGACGAAGTTCCTGCAGTTGGTGTTCCTTTTTATCTGGCTGATCGGCGTCTAGCCCGTATAGAGGAAGAGCAGACGGGTGAGATTGAGGATCTCCGGACGACTATGATGTTCCTGCGCCATGAGGTGGGACATGCCCTCAATTATGCCTATCGCCTGTGGGAGTGGGCGGGGTGGGCCGACACCTTTGGGAAATTCTCAAAGCCGTACCGGGATGTGTTTCTGCCCGATCCCTCGAGTCGGGATTTTGTGCGGCATTTGGTCCACAGTCAATATGGACGCAGTTACGCACAGAAGCATCCGGATGAGGATTTCGCCGAAACTTTTGCGATCTGGCTCACGCCCCGCTCGGGCTGGCGACGTAAATACCGGTTCTGGCCCGCTTTACGCAAACTCGCATTCGTCGCTAAATTGATGAGGGGAGTCAAAAACAGAGCGCTCCCCGTGGTTGCCTCAGGTCCTCTGCTCAATCCGGTGGAGAACATGACTATGATTCTGGCCGAGCATTATGGTCAGCGTGCGGAAAGGTATCGTGCGGCAGCACAGGGGTACGTCGACGACAAATTGAGCCAGGTTTTCACGAGGGCGCGGTCGAAGGCGCAGATGTCAGCGTCCCAGTTCATCCGGCAGCACCGGAACCAACTCGTTTCCAGTATCAGCGTCTGGTCAGGTTTGGATGCCGAAGAGGTTGCCACCATTCTTGACAAACTTGGTGATCGCGCCCGTTTCCTTAACCTGAAGATGCCCCGCCAGAAAGGGAACGAGAAACTGGTGGAGGTCACGTCGCTGGCCACATCGCTTGCCAAGGATTTTGCCTATACCGGTCGGTTCACCGGGTAATTTCCACTTCCGTTAATCCAAATGACCCCACGACAAAGACTCATGTGTGCGCTCCAGGGTGAACCGGTTGACCGGACTCCGGTGTGGCTCCTTTTCCCCTATCACCCGACCTCTTATTATGTCGATGTGCGCTCCCATCCTGACTACCGGCGCATCTTTGATCTCTCGCAGCAGCAAGGGGTAATCATGCTGAATCGCCGGAACCCCGCCGTGCGATGGCACTCTCCCGACGTGGTTTACGAGAGAGCGGAGATCGCCTCGAACTCTGGCCCAGTGCATCGTCGCACGATGAAGTGGGGGGGCGTTCAGGTGTATTCGGATCATCCGCGCAAGGCGGGCAGTCCGGGAAAGAAATTGCTCGAGTCCGATGAAGACCTGGAAGCCTTTTGCCGACTTCCCATTGAGGACAACGAGCCCAGAATCGAGGCGGATCTCAAAGACCAGTTGGGCGAGTATCGGCGGGAACAATCCGAATTCCCCCTCGATCAAGGGTCCATGATGCTGGATCTTGGTTCGCCTGTGAATGCCCTTTATCACTCCTCCAATCTCGAGGAGTATGCGATTTGGTCCCTAACCCATGACTCCCTGATCGTGGACTGGTTGGGTCGGATGATGAAGCAATTGGAGATTGTTTATCGGTTCTGCCTTGAGCGAGACCTCGCCGACGTCTACTTTCTCGTCGGCAGCGAACTCGCCGCACCACCTCTGGTCAGTCGTGAGACCTTCCAGCGGTGGGTCGTGCCCTATGAGAGCAGACTTATTGCCCTGGTTCATTCCTATGGAAAGAAGGTCATTCAGCATTTTCATGGTCAGATACATGAGATCCTCCCGGATTTCGTGACCATGAACCCGGATGGACTCCATACGATAGAAGCCCCGCCGGTCGGTAACTGTACGTTGTCGCAGGCCTATGAGACTACTCAAGCCCGCATCACACTCATCGGAAACATTCAATACGATGAATTCCGGTCGGCGACACCGGCTGAGATGCGCCGACGTGTTCATGAGACGCTGGACGAAGTGGCCGGACGGCGTTTCATCCTTTCCCCGACGGCAGGTCCGTTTGATACGGATCCCTCTCCGACCCTCCTGGAAAACTATCGTGCATTTATTCAGGCCGCTGCCGAATATCCGGAGATTCGCCCCGCCCCTTGACGAGCTGGACGGGGAAGCGTATCATTTGACTCATGGGTGAGGGGTACGACAAGGCCACTTGCATGGATGGCGTAACCTACCCGAAAGAGGCACGGAATTCGGGTTGCTGAAACCGGTGCTGCATGGCAGGTTGACGAAAATGGTTCAGTCAGAAATAGCGAAAATGATGGTGCTGTTATTGTCCCTCATTGGAGGGGCCGTGATGGTGTCTTTGATACATCGGATAAAGTCTGAAGTCGTATGGGTTCGTGTCAGGAGTAAAGTCGAACTGAGAATTCCGGAAGAGCAGGTGAGGGTCGGCGCCGGACTCAGGCGAACTTCAGCACAGGCAACGCTGTTCTTTGACAACCAGGGGTCGTGTTCCTTTTGAGAACAACTTAACCCTGCCTTGTTCGTGTACGGGCCGAAATCTCTAACCCGATAATTTGGAATAAGGGAAGTCGAATACTGTGGTACCCGCATGCCCGCTTTGTCGGGATTTGGAACCCGCGAGATAGACTTCCCACCTCATTTACTGAGGTCAAGAGATCGAGCCTCTACGGCAAGGTGGGGTTTTATTATCAAGGGACACAGGACATGGATCTCTTCGAGAAGGAACAGTCTGAAGCAGGTGCGAAGGCGCAGCCCCTGGCCGCCCGCATGCGTCCCAAGACTCTTGATGAAATTGCCGGCCAGGACCACATTCTCGGGAAGGGAAAACTGCTCCGCCGGGCCATCGAGGCGGATCGTCTCGGAAGTATCATTCTGTACGGACCGCCCGGATGCGGGAAGACCTCAATTGCCGAGGCCATCGCCACAGCCACCCGGCGGAATTTCCAGCGGACGAGCGGGGTTCTTGCCAATGTTGCAGTGCTTCGAACCATTCTGTCGGCGGCCCAGCAACGAAAGAAATACGACGGAATCGAGACCATTCTGTTCATCGATGAGATCCATCACTTCAGTAAATCCCAACAGGATATCCTGTTACCCCATGTGGAAGATGGCACCATCACCCTGATCGGCGCCACCACCCATAATCCTTTCTTTTTTATCAACAGTCCGTTGACGTCGCGTTCGCAGGTCTTTCAACTTAACCCCATCTCAGAGGCAGACATCATAACCCTGCTGCAACGGGCGCTTTCGGATGAGCGCGGTCTTGGCGGATGGCCCGTCGATGCCGATGCCACAGCCCTGACCCATCTGGCCCGGGTCTGCGAAGGGGATGGTCGCCGCGCCTTGAACTCCCTTGAGATCGCCGTGATGACGACACCGCCGGGCGACGATTTCAGAATCCATCTCACCCGCCCTGTCATTGAGGAGTCGATCCAGAAGAAGGCGGTGGTCTATGATCGCGATGAGGATGGACACCATGACACCATTTCCGCCTTCATTAAGAGCGTGCGAGGGTCTGATCCCAACGCCGCGATTTACTGGCTGGCCAAGATGCTCTATGCGGGTGAGGATCCACGCTTTATTGCCCGGCGTCTGGTTATCCTGGCGTCGGAAGACATCGGAAACGCCGACCCTCGCGGTTTGACCATGGCGACATCAGCCATGGATGCCGTGGCTTTTGTCGGTATGCCCGAAGCGCGTATTGTGCTCGCGCAGGCCACAACCTATCTGGCCACCGCACCCAAGAGCAACGCCGCCTATCTGGCCATCGACAAGGCCATGCAGGACGTTGAGAAGGGGCGCGTTCTGCCGGTACCGAAGCATCTTCGAAGCGCCAGTTACAAGGGCGCTGAACGCCTGGGGCATACAGGGTACCAGTATGCCCATAATTTCGAGGGGCATTTTGTAGACCAGGAGTACTGTCCCACTACTGCCGTGTATTACGAGCCGATTGCGGCGGGATATGAGGACGTGATCCAGAAACGAATGGCGCAGTGGGCGCAGGTCAAGGGCCGGAAGTCAGAAGAAGACGGACAGCCTCCGGCAGCGGACAAGGGGGATGGGGGAGGCGGGGGGACGAATGAGCG
>Ga0194063_10001268_pt1 | contig 16613 bp, 16 predicted proteins | sample SepL3720m_MetaG_FD_155459 | JGI IMG/M metagenome (GOLD analysis project Ga0194063, IMG submission 155459) | Anoxic zone freshwater microbial communities from boreal shield lake in IISD Experimental Lakes Area, Ontario, Canada - Sep2016-L373-20m | ecosystem: Environmental > Aquatic > Freshwater... | reverse complement strand
TCGTGGCGAAGCGAAAACTCTCCGGGCAGATCCCCGCCCATGCGCTCACCACCATTCATTACATCGTCGCGAAATATGCCGGTCACGCAAAAGCGGGCCAAACCATCGACTGGTTGCTTTCAACATTAAAGGTCATCCCTGCCGGGCAAAAGGAATTCATCCGGGCCAGAAGCCTGAACATGGCGGATTTTGAAGACGCCGTGGTAGCAAGTTTGGCGGAAGCGGGTCATTGCCAATACATTGTTTCGCGAAACGCAGGTGATTTCAAGAACTCACGGGTCCCCGCCATCACTCCTGAAGAACTTCTCGTCCTCGTGACCGAGGGCACTTAATGTCAAAGGGTTGGCTGGTGTCAGGCACTTGAAGTCGGAGGAGTTGAGGACGCAGTTGACATCAACCCTCCTTGACAGCATGAAGTACGTTTGATAACTCCCCCCTCGTCATGGAAAACGGTAAACTAGATAGGGGGGCGGGTTGTCTGACCGTGCTTGCGCCGGCCAAGATCAACCTTACTTTGGAAGTTTTCGGGAAGCGGGACGACGGGTATCACGCCCTCAGGAGTCTGGTCGTTCCGGTTTCCATTTTTGACACGCTGACTTTGACCCCGCTGGATTCCGGTATTGAAGTGACCTGTGAGTTGGTGGGATTGCCGGGTGAAAATCTGCCGATGCTTCCCGAACCGCGCAATAATCTGGCAACCAGGGCTGCACTCCTGTTGAAGGAGGCTACGGGATACCCCGGTGGCGCCCGGGTTCATATCCGCAAAGAAATCCCGATTGGCGGCGGGATGGGGGGGGGTAGTGCCGATGCCGCCTGGACCTTGAGAGGGTTGAACAGCCTATGGGGAACCGGATTGACGGTTGAGGCGCTGATGGAACTGGGTGCCAGGCTGGGCAGTGATATTCCCGCCATGGTCTACGGAAAAGCGGTCTGCATGGAGGGGCGGGGTGAAAAAATCAGCCCAATTTCCTGTCGCTGGCCAGCCGGAACAGACTGGTGGATTGTGGTGGTCAATCCGGGGTTCAATGTCCCTACCGGGGATGTTTACCGGCGGTTTAGATCGGGATTGACTTCAACAGAAGAAACCTATATCAATGCACGTTTTGCGCTCGAAAGGGGTGATGGGAAATTGGCATCTGCCAGCCTCCTGAATTCTCTGGAAGAGCCGGTATTTTACAAATATCCGCTTCTGGCGATACTGGTCGAAAGGCTGAAATCGGCAGGTGCGGCTGGGGTATTGTTGTCGGGCAGCGGGGCTTCGGTGTTTGCGATGGCCGCGAATTACGACCACGCCCTGAAGATTGAGTCGCAGGTGAAGCGTGACACGGGTTCGTGGTTATGGACACGGGTTGCGAAAATAGTGCCCGATGGTGTAATGGTAGCACACGGCCCTTTGGAGGCTAGAGTCTAGGTTCGAGTCCTAGTCGGGCAACCATCAGGCAGAGATGGATAACGAAAGAACATGAAGATATTTACAGGGACAGCGCATCCGCAGTTGGCAAAGAGCATTGCCGACAGCCTTGGCATTCCATTAGGGAAGGCCACGGTCAACCGGTTCCCGGATGGCGAGACCTGGGTCAAGATCCTGGAGAATGTCCGCGGCAAGGATGTCTTTCTGGTTCAACCGACCTGTAATCCCTCGAACGAAAACATCATGGAACTGCTGATCATGATCGACGCCTTGCGCCGGGCCTCGGCGGCGCGTATCACCGCCGTCATTCCATTCTATGGTTATGCGCGTCAGGATCGCAAAGACCAGCCGCGTGTCCCGATCACCGCGAAGTTGGTGGCCAATCTTCTCGTGGCGGCCGGCACCAACCGCCTGTTGACCATGGATCTCCATGCCCAGCAACTTCAGGGGTTCTTTGACATTCCCGTCGATCATCTCTATGCCGCCCCGGTGATCGGAAAATACTTGATCGACAAGAAACTCACCAATCTCGTTGTGGTTTCTCCCGACACCGGCGGACTCAAGATGGCTCACGCCTATTCTGAGACGTTGAATGCCGGCCTTGCGATTGTTGCCAAGCAACGGAAGGGACCGAGTGATGTGGAGGCGTTGACCATGGTCGGTGATGTCAGGGGATGCAACTGCGTCTTGGTTGATGATCTCTCCACTACGGCGGGCACATTGACATCGGCGGCGAGAATACTCAAGGAAAACGGGGCGGAAAATATTATTGCCGCGGTGTCCCATGCCGTGCTGACGGATGTCGGGATCGAGCGTTTAAAGGCCTCCGTGATCAAGGAATTGGTGGTCACCGACACGGTGCCCCTGATGGTGAAGACAAATGGGTTTCCCGTGACGGTATTGCCGGTGGCCGGGTTGCTCGGAGAAGCCATCATGCGTATCCATGACAACCAGTCTGTCTCGTCGTTATTCAAACTTTAGGAATAGGTGAAAAGGAAGAGGTAAGTATGTCGAAGGAAATCAAATTGTCAGCGAGTAAACGTGAAACATCCGGAACCACCGCCGCCAAGGCGTTGCGCAAGACCGGTTTTATCCCCGCCATAGTGTACGGGGAAAAAGGCGCTCGCTCGGTCAAGATCAACACTCGCGATATTGACCTGATGCTCAAGAACCACACGAGCGAAAACCTGATCGTTGACTTAAGTGTCGACGGCGATGTAATCAAGGCCCTGTTGCGTGAAGTGCAACACGAGGCGGTCATGGGCGGAACGATTCACGCGGATTTTCTTGAAATCTCAATGACGAAGAAGATGCGCGTCACCATCGCGGTGGAACTCAAGGGCGAACCCGTCGGCGTATCCCAGCAGGGCGGTATTTTGGAGCATCTGTTGCGTCATATTGAGGTTGAGTGTTTGCCTGGCGACCTGGTTGAGTCGTTCGAAGTCGATGTTACGGGTATGGCCCTGGGTAAGACGATGATGATCCGCGATATCGTGCTGGATCCGAAGTTTACCGTGTTGACGTCTGGCGACGTGGCCGTGGCCACCGTAGTGGCGCCTCGCGAGGAGAAGGTTGAGGAGGCGGTTCCGGGCGCTGAGGTGACTCCCGAGGTCATCGGCAAGAAGAAGGAAGGCGAGGAGGGTGCGGCAGCGGCAGCAGCGGCACCTGGCAAGGACGGCAAGAAGGAAGAGCCTAAGAAGGATGAGAAGAAGCCCGCCGCCAAGAAGTAATCGCTGGCGCCAACGACTATGGCGCTTGACGGAGGGGCTGGGTATCCATGAAAGTGGTCGTCGGTCTTGGCAATCCAGGTTCGGAGTACGAGCGGACGCCGCATAATATGGGCTTTCTGGTGGTGGATTGTCTGGCGGATCGGTTGGGATGCCGGATGAAGTTGAGTGCCCGTTTTGAAGCGCGGGTCGGGACGGCCAACCATGCGGGGGAGGAGTTGATTCTCGTCCAGCCGCAGACGTTTATGAATAACAGCGGCAAGGCCGTCGGGTTGGTTTTGAACTACCGGAAGGTGAGCCCAGAGGACTTGCTGGTGATTGTGGATGACGCGGATATTCCGCTTGGAACGTTGAGACTTCGAAAGAAGGGCGGCACGGGTGGACATCGCGGGTTGGCGTCGATCAGCGCCGTGCTGGGAACGCCGGACTACGGGCGGATTCGCATTGGAATAGGACGGGGCATTTCCCGGTCTGACCTGGTGGATCATGTGTTGGGCGCGTTTGGGCGGGATGAGTGGACAGTCGCCAGGACGGTTATCGAGACGGCTTCCGACGCCGTTTTGGGAGTGATTGAACAGGGTATGGATGCCGCGATGAACCGGTTTAACAGTCGGCCGCCGGAAGGCGCCGCAGAGAATGATGTAATGGGAGGAAAGAAGCAGTGAAGAAGTACGAAGGTTTATTCATTTTTGGCGAGACGGTTCAGGAAGAGAAACTGAAGGATCTGGCGGCCTACGTGACGGGTGAAATTACCAAGGCGGGCGGAAAAATCCTGGAGTCGAAGGACTTGGGTCGCCGAGCGTTTGCCCGGATCATGCAGAAGAAGGAGTCCGGTTTCTATTTTTCGGTAATCTTTCTGGCTCCGCAGGAAAAGATATCGGTTTTGACGTCGCGCTATCACCTGAATGACGATATTTTTCGCGTTCAGATTACCAGTTTTGACGACAAGTTTGTGACCAAGCCGGTTCCGGCCCCGACGGCCTGATAGGGAAGGTGAAGCCCTATGGCCACACTCAATAAAGTATTGTTGATCGGTAATCTGACCCGAGATCCGGAAGTCCGTTATCTGCCTTCGGGCAAGGCGGTTACCGAGATCCGGCTGGCGATCAATAACAAATTCAAACTGGCCTCCGGTGAGGAACGCGAGGAAGTTTGCTTTGTGAATGTGGTGGTTTGGGGAAAGCAGGCTGAAGCGTGCGGACAGTATCTGTCCAAGGGATCGTCGCTCCTGGTGGAGGGGCGTCTTCAGTACGATGAATGGGAGAAGGATGGCCAGAAGCACAACCGGTTGAGAGTGGTGGCCGACCGAACCCAGTTTATGGGCGCCCCGAAACGGGCTGAATACAGTGATTCGGCGGCGCCGACCGGAGGGGACTCCTATTCGGTTGAGGCTACACCTCGGGCCGCCGAACGGACTGTCGCTCCGGATGAAACTACGCCCACAGGCGGGGATGAAGATAATCTGCCTTTTTAAGGTTAATAGAGAGGGAAGACAAGTTATGGCAATGCGAGAGAATAACGTAAACATGGTGTCCAAGCGGCGTATTCCGCAGATTGAATCAATGAAGTTTATCGATCCGCGCGACTACGAGTTGCTTCGGAAATTTACCTCCGAGCAGGGGAAAATCCTGCCCGCGCGGTTTACCGGCGCCTCGCCCCAGCAACAGCGTTCCGTGGCGCGTGCCATCCGCCGTGCCCGAGTGATGGGTTTGTTGCGTTAACCCCGGTCGTGTTGGCTGGTTGATCCGCTGGAGCCCGTCCCGTATAAGAGGGGGGAGGCGGAGGCAAAAGGTTTTATAGTGAGGAGAAGAGACTATGTCAGTTGAAATGATTTTGATGCAGGATGTCAAGGATCTTGGTGTGGCTGGCCAGATTGTAAAGGTCACAGAGGGATATGCCCGGAATTATCTGTTGCCTAATAAATTCGCTGCGCCTGTGACGGAGTCAACCCGTCGCCAGTTGGCGAAACTCCAGAGCCAGCGTGAGGCGGACAGGAAAGTGGCTGTCGAAAAGGCCCGTGATCTTGCCGCCGCGATTCAGAAGGGGTCTTACACCATTGCCGTCAAGGTGGGTGAGGGCGATAAATTATTTGGTTCGGTGACCAGTGGAGACATCCTTAAGGTTCTCGCCGCACAGGGATTCGAGTTGGACAAACATGCGGTTGAACTCGAGAACCCGATTCGGGAATTGGGCGTTTTTGAGATCAAAGTCAAGGTCCACTCCGAAGTCGAGACGCCCATCAAGGTGTGGATCGTCCAGGAATAGTTCCATGGCCAACGAAGCCCCTGTCTCGTCGAAGGTGACGCCTGTCGAGCGCGTTCCACCGCACAGCGAGGATGCGGAGAGGGGTGTGTTGGGCGCTGTGTTGCTGGATGCGGAGCGGGTTATGGACTTCTGCATCGAGCGCCAGTTGGTGGCGGATTCTTTTTATATCCCCGCCCACCGCGCAATATTTGAAGTCATGCTCGAGATGAGCAATGCGGGGAGGCCCATCGACCTGCTGACGGTCGGCGAGCGTCTGAAGGCCGCCGGTCTTCTGGAGCGGATCGGGGGCAGTACCGCCTTACATCGAATTGTGGATGCCACGCCCACGGCCGCCCACGCTGACTACTACATCAACATTGTCCGCGACCGGCATCTATTGCGATTGGTCATCCAGGCGGCCCGTTCCGCTGAACGGGTGTGCTACGATCCCAACGCCGAGGCCCAGAATGTTCTGGGTCATGCGGAGCAGGCTTTCTTCGAGATTACCGCCAATCAGCATGGCCAGATGCGGCCCTGGCCCCAACTCGTTCATGAGATTGTCGCCACCTTTGACAATCAGCATCGGGGATTCATGGGGGTTGCCACGGGGTTCCGGGATCTGGACTACACCATCAAGGGGATGAAGGGCGGCAACATGGTCGTTCTCGCGGCCCGGCCGTCGATGGGGAAAACCTCGCTCGCGATGAACATTGTGGAGAATGTGGCGCTAGGCAAGGGGGATCCTGATGCCCGTCCGCGACCCGTAGGGGTCTTCAGCGTGGAAATGTCCTGTCTGGATCTGGTCAAGCGAATGATCTGTTGCCGCGCCGAAGTGTCGGGACATGCGATCGGGGACGGCTTTATCTCGCAGACCAACCATGGACGCCTGATCGCTGCGGCCGATGCCCTCAGTAATGCGCCCATCTACATCGATGACAGCGCCGGGTTGGAAATCACGGAATTACGCGCCCGCGCCAGGCGAATGAAGAGTAAGCATAATGTCGAATTGATCGTTATTGATTATCTCCAGTTATTGCGGGCGCCGGGTAATTCGAGGGACGGACGCCAGGTGGAAATCACCCATGTGTCAGCCGGCTTGAAGGGGATGGCCAAGGAATTGAATATTCCCGTTCTGGTTCTCAGCCAACTCAGTCGCGCGCCCGAAGCCCGCGGCGGGGAGGAAAAACCGAAGTTGTCGGATCTTCGTGATTCAGGATCCATCGAGCAGGATGCCGATATTGTCATGTTGCTGAGGCGTCCCTGCCGGACGGCGAATGACCAGGAAAAAGAAAACAGGACCCTGGCCATTATTGAGATTGCCAAGAATCGAAACGGTCCCGCGATGGAGGAAATCAGAATGGAATTCGATGACGCTTTTACCCGTTTTCGCGACGCCGCGCGGGGCGTGGATGAGTCTGCGGTTCAAGGCCGAATGCGCGAGGAGGCCGGATAATACTATGAAAAAACAAACCTTTTTTTGGATTCTTCTGGTCATGGGGTGGGTCGGGTTTGCAGGGGCCGAACCCGTGATCCGGGAAGTGAAAGTCAGGGCTTTGGGCGATTGTCCTGTCGATGAACCCATGGTGCGTTCCTATATCGCCGTTCGCCAGGGAAGCGAACTTAACCGGAGCGAAGTCGCCAGCGATGTGCGCACATTGCTTGATTCCGGCAAGATCGCGGATGTCAAGGCGGAGGTGGAGGGCGCCGGGAGCGAAGTGATCCTGTCCTATGCCGTCCGGATGAAGAGTAAACTGGTTCAGCCGGTTCGGGTGCTGGGATCCAAGGAGATGAGTGAGACCAAGATTCGCGATTTGATCGGACTAAACCCCGGTGATTATATCGATGAGCCCACCGTCTCGGCCCGGATTGTCAAACTGACGGAAGAATATCGGAAACGCTTGTATTCAGGGGCGGTCGTCAACTGGTCGCTCGAAAAGGTGGATGCCAAAAGAGGGTTGGTTTCCCTGACGCTTCGCGTTCGGGAGGGGGATCAGGCGAGGATTATTTCCTATGATTTTCCCGGTCGTGTATCGGTTGATCACTCCGAGATTCGCGAGGCGATGGACATCATGGCCTGGTACAATCCAATTAGTTGGTTCCACAATACTCCCTACGATAAGGAGGCCTTGAGGGCGGGGTGCGAACGGATTCGCGCCGTATATAAGGAGCACGGCTTTCTGGACGTGGAGGTTCGGGAGCCCAAGATTGAAGAGTCCAAGCCAGGGCGGTTTGTCATTACCGTGCCGATACAGGAAAACCTGAAGTACCGTATCGCGAGGGTCAAGGTATCCGGGGCCACGATTTTTCCTGAAGTGCCCCTGCTCCAGGCGGCAAACCTCAAAACCGGCAGCGAAGCATCCACCTCGGTCATCAACAAGGCTGGGGAGGCAATACGGGATTATTATGAAAGCCGCGGGTACATGGATACGTATGTCCAGTCGCGGTTTGACCTGCGTGAGAAGGCCGGTGACGTCGATATACGCTTTGTCGTCATGGAGGGCCGACTGACCACGATCCGTAATGTTCTGATCCGCGGCAACAATGTCACGCACGATAAGGTGATCCGGCGCGAACTCCTGGTCTATCCCGGCGAACAGTATGACGGAGTCAAGGTCAGAACCAGTGAGAATCGTCTAAAAAACCTGGGATATTTTTCAAACGTCACCTGTGTCAACGAACCCTCTTCCACCAATAGGGCCGATCTGGCCTTTACCGTGGAGGAGCAGCGTACCGGACAGTTCATGACAGGCGTGGGGTTCTCCAGCATTGACAAGTTGATCGGGTTTGCCGAAATCAGCCAGGGAAATTTTGATATCCGGGGGAAACCCTTTCTGGGGGAGGGACAAAAGATCAAATTGCGTGCTGAGTTTGGCTCAACTCGTGAAGCCTACTCGATTTCCTTTGTCGAGCCCTGGTTCCTGGATCGCAAACTGTCACTGAGCGTGGATCTATACAGCAGCAAGCAGAATGATCGCGACTACGATGTCCTGCGGCAAGGCGGAGCCGTTGGGTTGGGCGTCCCGCTCGGGGGGGCCAGTCGGTTGGACTTCAAGTATCGTCTGGAGCAGGTTGAGATCAAGGATGCGGCGGATTCCAATCAATATTTTGCTGTCAATAATGCCGGCGAAACGAACAGTTTCTATTTTTCAGATCCGCGGCGGGTGGCCAGTTCAGTCTCCTCCACCTGGACCCGGGATACCCGTGACAATTTCTTTGTCCCGACCCGCGGTTCAAAGGTCTACGCCCAGGCAACCCTGATGGGCGGGCCGCTGGGATTTGATACCGAGATTTACAACCTGGAGGCCGGGGGATCCCTGTATCTGCCGCTCTGGTGGAGACATGTGCTGAGTCTCAGAACGAGGGTTGAAGTGGTGGATGCCTATGGTTCCCAGGATACGGTTCCCCTGTCTGAACGGTTGTTTGCGGGCGGAGCCCAGACGGTGCGCGGGTTCCGGTATCGTTGGGTCGGCCCCAAGGCCGTTCGCGCCGATGGTTCTGGGGAGGTGCGGCCGGATGGCGGGCAGAGTCTCGCGATGGCGAGCGCGGAATATACGATACCCATTCCCGGGATCCCGAAATTCCGATTTGCCACATTCTATGATGTTGGCAATGTGTGGTACGATCCCTATGATTTCGACACGAGCCATTATGCGGCGGGTGCAGGCGTTGGATTGCGATTGGACATTCCCGGTTTCCCGATGCGATTTGACTATGCCTGGCCTGTTAAAAAGGATGATACGCGTTCCCAGACTGAAAACTGGAGTTTCTGGATTGGATATGGGTTTTAAAGGCAAAACTTTTGGCTCGATAAAACATTATTTATAATGTAGTTAATAATACGTTAATAAAGAAGAGGCAAATCATGAATGCAAATTTTATTGCCGCGTGGGCGCTGGCGGGATTGGTTGCCGGGGCCGCCGGGGCCGGAGAACTCAGGGTTGCCGTGGTGGATACCACTCGAATTTTGAAAGAGTACTACAAGACGGATCTGGCGGAGCGCCATATCCGGGATCAACTGGAGGATTTTTCGTCTGAACGCGACAAGTTGCTCGCCCAACACAGGAAAATGAAGCAGGAGTTTGAGTCATTGCGGTCGGAGTCCGAAAACAAGGCGTTGACCGAGGAGGCGCGGGAAAAAAAGAAGGAGCAGGCCGAGGAGAAGTTGACGGCGGTTATTGCGTTTGAGAATTCCATCCGGGACAAGGCCGCCAGTCGCAAAAAGGAACTTGAGGGGGAAGGCCGTAAGATCCAATCCGAACTGGGGCGGACGATCAAGGATGCCATCCGAACAACATCCGAGAAGGGGCATTATACCCTGGTTCTGGCCGATGGCGGACTACTGGGCAATGGACTGGAGTCGGTTTTATATGTCGATCCCAAAATGGATATAACAGACGAAGTTCTCAAGATCTTGAACGCGGACAAATCGTCGACAGGCAAGGAGTGATAGCCATGGCATTGACGGTAGAGGAAATTGCCCGGCGGTTGAATGGACGGGTTGAGGGTCAGGGAGTGCTTCAGATCAGGAGTGTGGCCTCGCTTGATCAGGCCGGAATGGGGGATCTGACTTTTCTCGGAAATCCAAAATATTCGCCCGCCATGGCCGTCACAAAGGCCTCCGCCGTTCTCGTCAATGAGGACTGGCAGGGCGAAACCCCGGCCACGCTGATCCGCGTCAAGAACGCGGATGCGGCCTTTGCCCAGGTTGCCGTCTGGCTGTCGCGTCCGGCGATCTCCTTTAAGCCCGGAATTCATCCGACCGCCGTGATTGCGCAGGATGTGAAGTTGGGCAAGGACATCACCGTGGGGCCGCATTGCGTTGTGGACACCGGCGCCACCATTGGAGAGGGAACCGTACTGGTTGCCCAATGCTATGTGGGTTCCTTTTGTGAAGTAGGGCGGAACTGTCTTTTCTATCCTCACTCCGCGCTTCGTGAATACACGCGCGTTGGTGATCGGGTCATTCTTCATAATGGGGCTGTGATCGGCAGCGACGGCTTCGGGTACGTGAAAGAGGCGGGACACTGGAAAAAGGTTCCACAGGTCGGAATCGTGGTGTTGGGTGATGATGTTGAGGTTGGCGCCAACACAACCATTGACCGGGCGCGCTTCGGTGAAACCCGTATTGCGAATGGCGTCAAGCTGGATAACCTGATCCAGATAGCACACAATGTGACGGTCGGCGAGGATACCGCCATGGCGGCCCAGGTCGGAGTGTCCGGAAGTGCGCATATCGGGAGCCGAGTCCAACTTGGCGGGCAGGTTGGTGTTGCGGGACATCTTCATATCGGCGATGATGCCGTGGTGATGGCGCAGTCGGGTGTGTCAAAGGATATTCAACCGGCCAGTATTATGTTTGGAACCCCTGCAGTACCTGCGTTGACTGCAAAAAAACTGCACGCGCATATGATGAGGTTGCCGGAACTGAAGCGGAAGGTTGCCGAAATGGAAGCCAGGATCAAAGCGATGGAGGAGCGGGCATGAAAGTGTTTCTGACAGGGGGCGCCGGCTACATTGGCAGTGTGACAAGCGAGATGCTTCTGAATGAGGGGCATGAGGTTGTGGTGTTTGATAATCTGGAGCGCGGACACAAGGCGGCCGTGGATAAGCGAGCAAAGCTGGTGCAGGGTGACCTGCGTGATGCCGCCCAGATTCAGCGGGCCATAAAGAACGCCAAGCCGGATGCCGTCATGCATTTTGCCGCCTATGCCTTGGTAGGCGAATCCATGAACGATCCCGGAATGTATTTCGCCAACAACACGACGGGTGCCACCAATCTGGTCGAAGCCATGGTGCGTTACGACGTGCCCCGGATCGTGTTTTCGTCCACCTGTGCGACGTATGGTTTTCCGGATCGCATCCCCATCACCGAGGATACGCCCCAGCGCCCGGTGAATCCGTATGGGGAGTCGAAGTTGATGTTCGAGAAAGTTCTGGCCTGGTTCCAGACTATTCACGGTATCGAACCCGTATTTCTGAGGTATTTCAATGCCTGCGGCGCCACGGTGAAGTTCGGGGAGGATCATGATCCCGAGACACACCTTATCCCGAATGTGATCCGGGTTGCCTTGAAGCAGCAGCCGCATGTGAATATTTTCGGCGCCGATTATAAAACGCCGGACGGAACCTGTATTCGCGATTATATCCATATCGTCGATCTGGGCCGGGCGCATATTCTGGCCCTCACGGGGAAACAGTCCGGCCCGTTTAATCTCGGCACTGGCAAAGGATTTTCCGTGCGCGAGGTGATCGATGTGGTGCGCAAGGTGACCCGGCGTGACATTCCCGAGGTCGTCTCGCCCCGGCGGCCCGGCGATCCTGATCGCCTTGTGGCGTCGGCAGAAAAGGCCAGGAAGATTCTCAAGTGGGTTCCCAAGGTTTCGAATCTTGATGACATTGTTGAAAGCGCCTGGGCGTGGCATCAGGCCCACCCCGAGGGGTATAGAAAATAGAACGTATCCCGTATCCTGACCGATTCGGGGCTAGAAGAGGAGTATCCGACAGATGAGCAAAGAAGCGAAAAAAAATGAGTCAGCCGCCAACGCCAGCAATTCCGCCTTGAACGCGGTTCTGGCCCAGATTCAAAAGGAATTCGGCGACGGCGCCATCATGCGTCTGGGAGAGGCCGAGGGCCATAAGGAGATTGCGGTTGTATCAACCGGCGCCCTCTCATTGGATATTGCGTTGGGCGTGGGCGGCTTGCCCCGCGGGCGTGTGGTTGAAATTTTCGGCCCGGAATCCTCGGGAAAGACGACGCTGACGCTTCATGTGATTGCCAATGCCCAGAAGAATGGCGGGCTGGCGGCGTTCATTGATACCGAGCATGCCATGGATCCGTCGTATGCCAAAAAGATAGGCGTGAATCTCGACGATCTGCTCGTGTCACAGCCGTCTTCCGGCGAGGAGGCCTTGAGCATCTGCGAGACCTTGATCCGAAGCAACGCGTTGGATGTGGTTGTGGTGGACTCTGTTGCCGCCCTGGCGCCCAAGGCTGAGTTGGATGGGGAAATCGGGGACTCGCATGTCGGTCTTCAGGCCCGGCTGATGTCGCAGGCCATGCGCAAACTGACGGCGGCCATTTCGACATCCAAGACGCTCTGCATATTTACCAATCAGATTCGCGAGAAAATCGGCGTGATGTTTGGTAGCCCCGAGACGACGCCCGGAGGACGGGCGCTGAAGTTCTATTCGTCGGTGCGCCTCGACATCCGGCGTATCGCCGCCATCAAGGATCCCGCCGGCAAGGTGATGGGGAACCGGACCCGCGTGAAGGTTGTCAAAAACAAGGTTGCCCCGCCGTTTGTGGAGGCCGAGTTTGATATTCTCTTCGCCCGCGGTATATGGTGGGCGGGTTCGGTGATGGACAGTGCCATTGAGCACGGACTCGTCGAGAAACGCGGTTCATGGCTGTCCTTTGACGGCGCCCAACTCGGGCAGGGCCGAGAGGCGGCCGCCGAACTGCTGGGCAAGGATCCCGAGTTGGAAAAGAAACTCATTGCGGGGATCAAGGCCAAACTTTCGGCCGTGCCACACTAAAGATGGGATGGCGTTATAGGGCATCCTATTCTGAACGACATGGATTCAATGAGCGACGTTCTGGATAGAATCAATGAGCCGGCCGATTTGAAGGGACTTTCCCCTGCGGAAATGACCCAATTGGCCGGAGAAATCCGGGCCCTGATGATCGACACCATCAGTAAAACCGGCGGACACCTCGCGTCTAATCTCGGGGTGGTGGAATTGACTCTCGCCCTGTTGAGTGTTTTTAATCCGCCGACCGATAAAATTATCTGGGATGTCAGTCATCAGGCCTATACCTACAAAATTCTGACGGGACGAAAAGACCGGTTTTCAACCTTGCGTCAATATGGGGGACTGTCGGGCTTTCTGAGTCGCAGGGAAAGTTCGTATGATGAATTTGGCGCGGGCCATTCCGGGACGGCGCTCTCTGCCGCATTAGGCATTGCGGCGGCACGAGACCGGCAGGGCGGCACGAATCATGTGGTGGCTGTCGTGGGTGATGCGGCACTCGGAGGGGGCGTTGCCTTTGAGGCGCTGAATAACGTCCATTCGTCAACGAAACGCCTGATCCTGATTCTGAATGACAATGAGATGTCGATATCCGCCAACGTCGGATCCTTTTCCCGGTATTTGGGAGAACTGCTGGCAAATCCTCGCTATAACCGGTGGAAGCATTCCATTGAAACCGCCATCAAGCGCATGTCCGGCCAGTCCACCACCTTGCGCCGGGTGTATTTCCGTTTGGAGGAAACCGTCAAGAGTGTCTTTCTGCAGAGTGTGTTGTTCGAGGAATTCGGATTCCGGTATATCGGGCCGATTGATGGTCACGATATTCCGCGCCTGATTGCCGCGATGGAAATCGCCCGGGATGATAGTCAGCCGATCTTGCTTCATGTCGCCACCCAAAAGGGAAGGGGATACGAGTTTGCTGAAAAGTGTCCTGAAACATGGCATGGCACGGGTTCCTTCGATGTGGAATCAGGGACGGCGCTGACCCGTTCTGTGGCGCCGTCTTACTCGCAGATATTTGGCAGCACACTGGAACGACTGGCCGCGCGCGACCCCCGGATTGTGGCCATCACCGCAGCCATGCAAAGCGGAACGGGCCTGTCCTCTTTTGCCAAGCGTTTTCCGGATCGTTTTTTTGATGTCGGAATCTCGGAGGAACATGCCGTCGTATTTGCCGCCGGATTGGCCACCCAGGGGATGATGCCGGTTTTTGCGGTTTATTCCACGTTCATACAGCGCGCAGTGGACTACATTGTTCATGATGTCTGCCTCCAGAACCTGCCTGTAATCATCTGTCTTGATCGGGCGGGAATTGTGGGGGATGACGGGCCAACCCACCATGGCGTTTTTGATATAGCCCTCCTTCGTAATTTTCCGAACCTGACCCTTATGCAGCCCTATGACGGGACGGAACTGGCGCACATGCTCTATTCCGCAACCCAATGGAAGCGGCCTGTCGTTATTCGTTATCCCCGTGATGTTTCTCCAGGTTATGTTTCTCCCGAGCAGTTGGAGGAGATTCCGTTGGGCCAGGCCCGTGTCATGAGGGACGGTTGGGAGATTCAGATTTGGGCGCTGGGTGACATGATTCCGATGGCGATCGCGGCGGCGGATCTATTGGTGACCAGGGGTTTTTCAGCGGGTGTTGTGAATGGCCGTTTCGTGGCGCCACTGGATGTGGATTTGATTGTGTCTCAGGCAAAACTAGCCCGGGCCTTCGTCGCCCTGGAAAACGGTTTGGCCAACGGAGGATTTGGCTCCGCCATCACCGAAAGCCTTGCGGACATCGGTTATCAGGGCCGTGTCATTCGGAACGGTTGGCCCGACGAATTTGTGCCGCATGGCGCTCCGGCCATTCTGAGAGAGAAATACGGGTTGACCCCCGAGGCCATTGCAGAGCGGGTTCTCAGGGCGCTGGCCGGGTGATATCATGGTTGAAAGTCAGGTTGTTCTTCAAAAGATTGGCATGATGTTTCTCGTGATGGTTGCCGGCTGGTGGGCGGCCCGGCGCTCTTACCTGACTCCCGCCGTCACGCGTGGCATGGGCCTCCTTGTTGTGCAGTTGACTTTTCCGGCATTGATCTTTGTACAAATGACAGGAACTGTAACCCCGACCGCCTTGGGTCGGGGGTGGTGGATTCCCCTGTTTGCCTTTGCCAGCATCGCGATCGCCGCGGCCATCGGGAAAGGCATGGCTCCGCTTTTCAAACTCACGGACACGCGCGCCAGAACGTTCGCGTTCCTCGTCGCCGTTCCCAATTGGGTCTTTCTTCCGCTCCCGATTGCCGACGGACTGTACGGTTCGGAAGGCGTGCGTTTTGTGCTGCTTTTCAATTTCGGCGCGCAGATTGTTCTGTGGACATTAGGAATCCGCCTCCTTCAGGGCGGAAAACCGGGTGAACCCGTGTGGCGCGCCCTCCTGGGGAATGCCGGTATCTGGGCAACGCTGGGCGGGGTTACCCTGGCTTTGGTGTGGCCGGGTGCGGCCCGGTTGGGTCACTCCCCACAGGGCACGGCGTTGTGGATCCTGGGAGACGGAATCACGGCCGCCCTTAAAATGATCGGTGACCTTACCATTCCCCTGTCATTGCTTGCCACCGGCGCTCAATTGGCTGGAATCGCCAAAGCAGGCTCAAATGAGTGGAAGATCCTGTCAGCCATCTCGTTCGGACGACTGGTGCTATCCCCGGCGGTAACGATAATCCTGCTCAAGGGGGCGGTCTTTTTGACCGGCGTAACCTTGACGGAAGCGGAGTTCATCACGGCGGCAATCGTGGTGTCCATGCCCGTGGCCATCAGTTGCACCCTGTTTTCTGAACGCTTTGACGGTGATACCGAACTCAGCGCCAGTTCCATTTTTTCCTCAACTCTTCTCAGCCTGGTTACGGTCCCCATCACGGTCCTGATCTGTCATGGACTGACGTAGATATTATTTTCATGATGGGTTATACTTTGCGCGTGATTAGTCTCTCTGAAAAAGTGCGGCGAAAATTACCGGATTTGCCCGACAAGCCGGGTTGCTATCTGATGCGCGACCGGCGCGGTAAAATCATTTATATCGGCAAGGCACTTTCCCTGCGCAAGCGCGTCCAGTCCTATTTCCGGTCCAGCGCCTGGGTCAAGGCGGATCCGAAATTGCGCGGTTTGATCCGCAGTATTGATGACTTCGATTATCTCGTCGTCCGCAATGAGGCGGAGGCGCTCCTGACAGAAGGGCAACTGATAAAAGACTATAAGCCCCGCTATAATGTGGATCTGCGTGACGATAAACGTTTCCCGATGCTCAAGATCAATCCTGCCGATCCCTGGCCGCAATTCAAGGCGGTGCGGTTACGCAAGGAGGACGGCGCCCGCTACCTGGGTCCCTATATCAATTCTGTCGCAACCCGTGTAGCCATGGAGTTTGTCGAAAAGAAATTCGGCCTCCGGAAATGCCGTCCCCATTCCCCCAACGCCGAGGATCACCGTCATTGTATCAATGATATTGTCCGGTACTGCTCGGCTCCCTGCATGGGCCGGATCTCGCGGGAGGAGTATCTCCTGCGCGTTGAGGCCGCCTGTGCCTTCCTCCGGGGTGATTCGCCGGCCCTGCTTCAGGAAGTGCGGGAGAGTATGGAAAAGGCGGCTGGGACTAAGCACTTTGAGGAGGCCGCCGCCCTGCGGGATACCTGGTTCATGCTGAGGGAAATCTGTAACCAGCG
>Ga0194063_10001267_pt1 | contig 16618 bp, 9 predicted proteins | sample SepL3720m_MetaG_FD_155459 | JGI IMG/M metagenome (GOLD analysis project Ga0194063, IMG submission 155459) | Anoxic zone freshwater microbial communities from boreal shield lake in IISD Experimental Lakes Area, Ontario, Canada - Sep2016-L373-20m | ecosystem: Environmental > Aquatic > Freshwater >... | reverse complement strand
GGCTCGAAAATGTGCCGTTGGTGGCGCCGGCACATGATCAGCATCGGCTCCATGAAGTCGCTGATCAGGGCGGGATGGAGCGGGATGTACAAGGCGCGCCGGATGGCATAGATCGGGCCTGTTGCGCCGGTGCAGGACGAGACGCGGCTCTCCCAGGTCTTGATACGCGATTCCAGATCCCGGTAGGCCAGTTCGTGTTGCGCCGTGGCGGATTCCGTCGGGGAATAGTCCACCCGTCGGCCTTCCACGCAGCCGACATCGTGGCGTGAAAAATGCCAGACCAGCCATTGCAGGGCATCCGGTTCGTAGAGCGCGTTGGCGTCGGAGAAGACCAGGATCTCGCCGGTGGCCTGGGCAACGGCGGCATTCTGGGCGGCCGTTTTTCCCTGTCGTTCCGCGAGCCGGACCAGGCGCACGCCCCGCGACTGGAAACGGGTGACAATCTCATCCGTCCGGTCTGTCGAGCCGTCCGAGGCCACGATGATTTCCAATTTTCCGCGCGGGTAACCCAGGGACAGTGAATTGAGGAGTTTCTCCTCCAGAAACCGTTCCTCGTTGAAGGCGGAAATGATCAAACTGACTGAGGGCCAGTTCGTCTGGGTGGGGGGCAACGTTTCCGTTTTGAATTGGGCCAGGAGCCACATCACCAAGGGATAACCGATATACGCGTAGGTCATGACGCCCAGGCTCAACCAGAACAGAAAGGTCATTTAGTATGTGATCTCCTTGCCGCTGGCAATGACGGACACGGTCATCACCAGAATCCAGATGTCCAGCACGTTGCTCCGGTTGCGGAGATAGTAGAAATCGTAAGCCAGCCGCGCGGCCATGTCGGGCATGCCGCGGTTGTGGATCTGCTGATACCCGGTGATGCCGGGTTTGACGAGCAGCCGACGCCGTTCCGTTTCGTTGTAGCGTTCGACCAACTTTACCACTTCGGGGCGCGGACCGACGAGGCTCATTTCGCCCCGCAGGACATTCACCAGTTGAGGAAGTTCATCCAGCCCGAACCGGCGCAGGATCCGCCCGATGCGCGTGACCCGGGGATCATTTTTGATTTTGTAGACCGGCTCCGCGAGGTCATGGATCGAGACCAGTTGCTTCAATTGATCCTCGGCATCCACCACCATGGATCGGAATTTGAACATGCGAAAAGGCTGGCCGTTCAACCCCGCGCGTTCCTGAGAGAAGAAGACCGGACCTTTGCTACCCAGTTTTACCGCGAGCGCAATGAGCGCCCACAGCGGCAGAGTCAGTGTAATTCCCAGAAGGGCAATGACCACATCCGTGCCCCGTTTGGCGAAGTCATGAACCCAATCCCGATCAATGATCGCATTCGCCACCGGGAGGGTGAGAGTCTTTGTTGACCCGACGTTTTCCTGTTCGAAATCCCATGCCGCGATTGCCGTCCCTGCGAAAGTTATTTTGCCGTTCATCGTTCCCCACGTTTAAAAATTGGTTGAATGAAAAAAACGAATGCGGACATCATCTCCGAAAGCGATTAGCGGGACGTTAGGGTTTGAGTATTTTTCGGTCTGACATGCCGTCTGCGGCAGAGTTTGTTGGCCGGGTGGCTTCCCGCTCATAGGCCTGCATCCGGAGGATGGCGGGCCACATGACGGCCGTGTAAGCCGCCCAGGCGGCCGCCGCTCCAACCGTCAGGCGGATCGGCGCCCAAGGGAGCCGCGACGCCCCGAAGAGGACGATCAATACGGCGGCGATGGCGCCCGTGAAACGGCTCCAGGGGAACCAGACCTGTTCCCGCGCCTTGACACGCCACCACAGGTAGAATGCCACAATCCAGATCGATGCCACGCTGGAAAGGGCAATGCCGGGCACCCCCCATGGCAACAGCAGGAGATTGAAGGCGGCATGCGTGAGCACGGCCACCAGGCCCACCTGGGCCATGGCCTTGAGGTCGCGCGAAACCACGTACAGCCCCGCGAGGCATTGCACACAGAAGATCGCGGGAATCCCCAGGGTGAAGACCTGTACGGAGATTATGACAACGTGAGCCGAGGACGCGTCAAACTTTCCGCGCAGGAGGAGGAACGCCACCATGTCGCGGGCCGCCCAGGCGATCACAATGGCCAGCAGGGTTCCCAGCGCCGCCAGAAACAGCGAGCCCTGCTTGGCCAATCGTCGCGGATCCCCCACTTGCGCCTGGATCCTCGCAATGGCCGGCAGCCAGGGAGTCAACAGACTGGTCGAGAGAAGAATCGGCATCATGTGGGCGAGCCGCTCGGCATAGGAGAACAAGGCGATGGAGCCCGGCGCCATGAACGAAATCATCGCGCGATCCAGCACGCCCTCGATCTGCATCTGGATGACGGAGCAGAGAACCACGATAGCGCCCAACCAGAACGGTTTTAAGAGACTCATTTGAATCGGCGCCCAGCGGATCGGGAGAACGCGGAATCCGTACCGGGTGGCGGCCAGGAAAAGAAAACCCCATTGCGCGAAGGCGGCCACAGTCAGTCCTGACGCATAGGCTTCGATGCCGCCCTGCTTCCCCAGCGTGAACAGGGCCCCGATGGCCAGGACACGCCAGAGCGTTTCGCTCAGTTCAGGAAGCAGAAAACGGTGCCGGGCGTGAAACACGCTCTGGGCGGAGCCGAACAACATGAACATCAGCAGGGAGGGCGCCAGCAGGCGCAACAGCCGAGAAGCGTGCTGACTGGCGACGGGATCAAAACCCGGCGAGGTCAGTTTCACAATGAGCGGGGCGCCACACCAGACGGCCGCGGTAACCGCCACGGCGAGCATCGTCACCATCATGTGAAAATTGGCCGCGAAGTCCTGTGAACCGCGGCCTTCATCCGATTCCACCAGGCAGGGGACTGCCGCGACACGGATGACGCGGGACAGGTCGCGCGCCAGGAACACCGCCACGGACATCGCCACGAACAGCGCGTCCACCTCCCGCGTGACGCCGAACACCGCAGCCAGCGCGATGCTGAGCAACAATCCGAGCCCCGAATTCAGGGCGCGGAGAAAAGCCAGTCCCAGTCCTGTTGTTCCGAGCGACACGGCCTCATCCCTCTCTCTTTGATGGGGTCGCCGGAATGGCCGCACAGTCTCTCAACAGGCGCAGGATGGCGTTCACTTCAAACTCAAGGGAGAAGTGTCGCCTGATCCATTGTCTGCCGCGTCGACCGATGTTGTCCCACTGGTCGGATCGGGATGCCAGAGACAGTAATTTGTCCGCGAGATCCCCAGGGTCGCCTTCGCGGGCAAGCCAGTCCCGGTTCGAGGGAGGGATGGCCTCCGGAATGCCGGCATGATGCGTTGCGACAACGGGAAGACATGCCGCCTGGGCTTCGAGAATGGTAATGGGAATCCCTTCCGTGTCGCCGTTACGCGCGGTTCGGCTCGGCAGCACAAAGGCATCGTATCCCCGCAACAGCCTTGGAATGTCACGGTGGTCAGCCGTTCCTTTGAACGTCACCACGTCACCCACGCCCAGTGACCGCGCCAGATTCACCAGGCCTCGCTTCTCGGGCCCTTCGCCCCAGATGTCCACGCGGATCGACTGTTTGAGGCGGCCCCTCATCAGGACGAGGGCGCGGAGCAGATCGTCGAATCCCTTTTTTTTCACCAGTCTTCCTATTCCGACGAGGCGGAATTCATTTGACCCGGACTGCGTGCGGATCGTCAGGGGGAAACGGTCGGCGTCCAGACCGCAATGAATGATACGCACCCGTTCCGGCGGACATCCGAGTTCAAGCAGTCGTTTCTTTCCGTGTTCCGAAACCACCACGGCCTGGGCGCCTGATTGCCACAACGGTCTGTAGGTTTCCGGGCGGAACTGCCGCATGAAGAGATCAAAGGCATGAAACACCACAACGAGCGGGATTCCCAGTTCCCGCGCCAGGGGCACGATGGCGGCGCCGGCGCCTCCGAAATGGGCGAGGAGGATGTCGGGCCGGATTTCACGGAGGGCATGGCGGGTTGCCTGGCGTGGAAAGGGGAATTTGTAAACGCCCAGGCATTCTTTATTGATCGCGAAGGCGGCCTTTTGCCACAGTGCAGGAGGGAGAATCCGGACACGGGGAAAGGGACGTTCTTTTTCATTCACCCGATCCGCAGCCAGGACGTGGTTTTCAATGCCCGCCTTCTCCAGACCCAGGACAAGATCATAAATGAATGTTTCGCTGATGCGGTTGAACTTGGTGCATATGTGAGCGACTCGCATGGTGATGTGTTGGAAAAGAATCCGACCCCTCTCAGATAAAACGCATATTAATGCCCGATCAGCGTGCCGGGATTATTTGCGTCGCATTAGTTTTGGGTTATGAGGCGTCGAGCCGCCTGGGTATTATTCGCGTTCTAACGCAGGGCACACCTTGTCCTAACATCCCGGGGTTACAAGAAACCCTGCATGAATATCAAGATTGTCAAACAATACCTGGGCCACGCGGGCTTCCCGCTATTCCTGTTTCTTTTGGCCCTTTTGATCAGCGCCCCGGCCTGGCGTGTGCCGCTCTTCAGCGATGATCTTGTACAGGCCAGCAAATTACTCAAGGAGCGCCCATCCAAGGGAATGGGGTGTCTGATTGATGTTCACGGACTTCAGTCAGCCACGATGACCCTTTTCGATTGGTTCCGGCCGGGTTATACGCGCCAGTTGATGGAGCAAGGCATCTGGCCCTGGTGGATGGCTGAGAAGGCGCAGTTGTCTTTATGGCGCCCCCTTACGGCGGCGACACATTGGTTGGATTATCAACTCTGGCCTTCCCGCACCGTTCCGATTCACCTCCATAATGCCCTCTGGTTCTGCCTGTTTCTGATGGTGGCCTTGGCGCTCTACCGGCGCCTGGAGTCGCGCGCCTGGGTGGCCAGTTTGGCCGCGCTGATTCTGGTCCTCAATCCGGCAAACTGGCAAGCCCTGGTGTGGGTGGCTGCGCGCAATTCCCTGGTGGCGGCCTTCTTTGTGGTCTCGACGCTCTGGTTTTACCATCGCTTTGTCCGGAGCGCATCAGGTCGGTGGGCCGTGTCGGGCTGGCTGGCTTTTGCCCTGGGTTTGTTGGCAGGGGAAGGGGCCGTGGCCATCGTCGCTTATCTATTCAGTTACACCCTGTTTCTGGACGAACGCCCCTGGAAAACCCGACTCCTCAGTGTGGCGCCTTTTGTGGTGATTCTTATTGCGTGGCGTGTGACGTATCAGACGTTGGGGTTCGGAACGGCGTGTTCCGGTCTGTATGTTGATCCAGGCCGTGAGCCGGTGCGTTTTTTCCTGAATTTTCTGGAATGGGGGCCGCTTGTAATTGTGGACGTATTGACCTGGCCGTTTCTGGGCAAATACGCCTGTCTGGCGCCCTCCCTCCGGCCCTGGGCTTGGGGAGCGGGACTCATTGGGTTACTGGTCATTTCGGGCGCCTTCATTCCTTTGCTACGGACGTCGCGCGCCGCTCGCTTCTGGGCCGTGGGATTGCTTCTGACCCTTGTTCCGGCTTGTGCGACAACGCTGCCGGATGACCGGGTGACGCTCTATGCGGCGATTGGCTTTGCGCCCCTGGCGGCGGCCTTCCTTGCGGGGGTTGCGGAGGACGAGTCCTGGGTCATGAAAGGGACACCCCGTCGCCTGTTGCAGATGTGTGGTGTTCTGCTTGTCGCATTTCATTTTATCGTGCCAATACCGGGACAAGCCAAGCGGATGTCGCGTCTGTTTCGTTCGCCCCCGCCGGTCGGTCAGTTGGTGGATCCCGCTTTTCGGACGTCGGCGTCACAGGAACTGGTCATCGTCAATACTCCGGATGTGATGTCGCTCTCCTACATGCCGTTTAACCTGACTCATGATGGAGTCGTATGGCCCCTGGGTGTTCGCACGCTGTCGTCCAGTCCGGGTGACATGGTGGCGCGCCGCATGGGAACCCATGCGTTAATGCTGATCTCGGCGCAGGGGGCGTTGATTCCCGCTCGGCTGGAAGGGGCCGATGTTCCTTCGGGAGCCCCTTATTATAATTCAATATATAAAAACAGTGTCATCGGCTCAGCGTTCCGTTCCTTGGAAGTTCGTTTCATGCCGGGAGATCGGGTCACGTTTCCGTCCATGACCGTCGATGTGATTCGGGTGAACGAGCGCGGGTTGCCGGTGGAGGCGACATTCACGTTCAAAGAATCCCTGGATTCGGCCCGGTATCACTGGGTTTTTTGGGATAGCCGGACAGGCCATTATGCGCTCTTCACGCCACCGCGGGTGGGTGAGGAGATGCGGATTTCAAGCCCTTTCTCTGCCGGGCGGTGAGTTTACGCGGAATAACCCCCGTCAACGACCAGAACCTGTCCGGTGATCCAAAGGGCCTTCACACTGCAGAGGAATACAATGGCCTGTGCGACGTCTTCCGGTGTGCCGAACCCGAGCGGATGGCGTTTTTCAATCGCGCGGACCTGATCCGGAGTCAAATCCTTAAACATCCGGTCTGTGAGTTCGGTGCGGACAATTCCCGGCGCGACTGCATTGACCCGTATGCCTCGCGAGGCCGTTTCCCGGGCAAGCGAGCGTGTCAGGGAGATCAGGGCGGCCTTGGTGGCGGCATACACCGCCATACCGGGGGAACCCGCAAGCCCGGCCGCCGAGGCCACGTTGACCACAGCCGAGCCCCGCTTCATCTGAAGCAGGGATTGTTGGATCATGTGGATGGGAGCGAGAATGTTCAGATCGGTCAACTCTTGGATGTCTTTTGAAGATGATGTCTGAAGCGGGGCAAGCAGTTCCCTGCCGGCGCCGTTGACAAGGAGATCAATCTGGATTCCCGATTTCTTGAGCTGGCTGAACAAAGCATCAATGCCAGGTACGTCCGTGAGATCACACGGCATTGTCAAGGCAGACCCCGGGAGCGACACGCACTGTCCGGCAACCTGGTCGAGAAGTTTTCCCCGGCGTGCCACCAGGATTACCCTGGCGCCCTGGGCGCAAAGCGCCTGCGCGGTGGCGGCGCCAATACCGGTTGAGGCGCCCGTGATGAGCGCGGTCTTGCCTTTGAATTCCATCAGCGGTTCGTTTATTCCCATGTTAATAGACATCCTCCCCATGAATACCCCACACCAAAACCGGCCAGAAGCAGTTTATGTCCAGGCAGAATGCGCCCTTCTTCCAGGGCAGGCTCCAGCGCCATCGGGATCGAGGAGGACACGGTGTTCCCGACATCCGCATAACGCCGCAGGACTTTGTCCGCAGGCAGGCTGGCGCGTTTGACCAGTTCATCCAGCATATACTCATTGGCCTGGTGCAGCACGAACCAGTCAATCTGTTCCTTCGAAACCCCGGCTTTTTCAAGGATCTGTGAAAGGAGGGGCGGCACCGTTCTGATGGCGAAGGTGAAGATGGCGCCGCCATCCATGAACAGATGATTCTTACTGCGGGTGCCGCCATAGACATCGGTTGTCTCCCGGGCCGTTTCTTCCGAATGGGGAAGGCGCAGCCCGCCTGCTGGAACCATGAGATTGTTTGCTCCCGCGCCATCGGTTCCCACCACGAAGGCGGTGATCGCGCCGGGGCCCGCCGAGGCGCCCACCAGCGTGGCGGAGGCGCCATCTCCGAAAAGGATCCTGAGCATGCGATCCCGGGGATGGATGAAACGCGTATAAGTGTCAGCCGTGACCAGCAGGACGCAACCGGCATGTCCTGATTCAATCAGGGCGGTGGCCAACTGTAATCCGTAGATGTAGCCGCTGCAGCCCAGGTTGAAATCAAAAGCGCCGATGCTCTTCTTCAACTTCAGCCGGTTCTGCAACAGGCAGGCGCCGGACGGAAGGAAGTAATCGGGCGATTGGCTGCACACGATGAGGTAGTCGATGCAGGCAGGGTCAACGAGCCCGCGGGCCAGGAGTTTTTGGCAGGCCTCGCCCGCCAGATCCAGGGCGGTTTCGCCGGCGGCGGCAACATGACGTTGCCGGATGCCTGTCTTGGCCGACAGTCTGGTCATGTCCCAATCGGGGTTTTCGCGGCCCAGATCATCATTGGTCACAACGCCTGCAGGCAAATGGGTTTGGAGGCCGATAATGTGTGCCGGCATGTTCAGTCCTCCAGAAGATTACGGGTACGCAAGCCATCCACGAGTTGTCGAATGGTGGTGAACCGGCGGATTTCGTTGTCTTCCACGACGGATCCGAAATGGCTCTCCAACTCCGAGAGGACATTGAGATGGCCGATGGAGTCCCATTCGGCAATCGAATCGGTGGAATCGGCGAGGGTCAATTGCCCTTCGGGAATTCCAAGTGCAACGGCCAGCCGGTTCAGCAGTTCCTGTGTTTTCATAAATACAATTTTCCTTCCAGATTATTGTTTCGATCATGCCTGTTGATATGAAGATGGTTCTGATCTTCTTTGACTCACGCCCAGAATGTAATGCGAACCATACGGGATGGCGCGGATGATTCGGCCCAGCCCGAACGACAAGGCGACGACCAGGGCCGCAGCGATGGGCAGAATGATCAGACTTTGCGTGACCGTGAGATGGAGTCGGCCGATCAGCAGGATGACGGGAATGACGACATAGGGGGTGTGCAGGAGGTAAACGTCCCAGGCGCCCGCCGCAAGGGGGCCGAAAATCCGCCGGATCTTCTGGGACATGCCTCCCGCCAGTCCCACACCGTAGATCAGGGCATAGGTACCTGAAAGGGCCATGAGTTCGGCGGTCAAAAAATTGGGTGCCAAGCGATGAAGGCCGAAGGCGCAAAGGCACCATGTGATGAAAGCGACGGCGAATAGTGGTGGCACGCGTTCCCGGCGGGCAAGGCCCAGCGCCGCTCCCCAGAGGAAGTAGGGCGCCACCATGACCCCGATATACAATCCCAACCAGGTGGGCACGGCGATAAGTCCTTTCAGGCAGAGATACTTGACCAGATAGGAAGCGGCCAGCAGCGCCAGTTTGTGATTTTGTGAAGGAAGCAGTTTGTCAATGAGCGGCCACGCCAACGCCATTTCGGCAATGAACAGCAGATACCAGAGCACGGTTGCGGGTGTCGCCCGGGGATCCAGGATGATCATGGACAGGCGGTTCTTGCTGTCGGGATTCCAGCAGAGATCCGGGACGATCCACGCCGCCAGGAACGCCAGAAGATTGAGTGTGAGAAAGGTGACAGCGTGGGGAACGCAGCGCTTCCGGTAAAACTGAAATAGTTCCTGAGCGGATCGGACAGGTCGGTAGGTGATGGAAAGCGCCATTCCCGAGAGGACGAGGAACGCGCCCAGCCCGGTAATGGTCAGACTGGTGCGTAAGCGGTCTGGAAACCCCGGAGACAGGCCGTCAACGACCCGGGGCAGCATATGGGCGACATGTTGCAGGCATACCAGATAGATCGCGGCCACTCTGACCCCATGCAAATCAAAGTGCACTCTGGATGCGACATTCACGAGGTCTTACCCTGAATCACGGGTGTTTGTTTCGGATTACGATGATGTTAGACGGGGGTTAGAAGTCGGTGCGCGGCGCAATTCGCTTGGACTCATCTCGGGAATTGTGGGAGTCTGGTTCCTATGACTGTCAGCCTTTCTTCTATGGGACACAACTGGAATACTCCACACAGTTTGGAGCGCATCATGAAATATGTTGCGGTAGGGGGTTTGACGTTCGCCCTGGATCTGCTGTTGCTTTACGCCTTTATCGATTGGCTTTTGTGGAATTACATTCTGGCAACGGGCCTCGCTTTTGCGATCGCGGTGTCGATCAACTATGTTCTGGATCGACGGTGGGTATTTACCGGCACGTTGAGATCCGTGCAGGCGGGGTATTTTATCTTCATGGCCATTGCCTGCATCGGCGCCGTGATTGCCATGGCCGGGATGTCCATTCTGGTCGGTGTATACCACCTCCATTATTTATATGCCCGGGTTGCCATTGCCAGCATGGTGGGCCTGTGGAACTACCTGATGAACCTCTACGTGAACTTCAAGGTCGCCGGAAAACATTAGCGCCTGACGACATCCCGTGTCTTGCGCTGGAAGTAGAGCGTTATTCATCCCACCAACGTGCCGGACTCCCGTCAGGAAGCGATTAGTGAAGTGTCAGATGGCGATTTGGACGGCCCGCCAAAACTAATCGATAATTAATTTGCACCTATTCAATGCCATATTCACGAAAGCGATATTTCGCGCGTTGGCAGAATACTATTTGTCAGAAAAACAGCAGTGGCAATACGGAATCGGAGGATAGCATGAAAAGATTAGTTCAACGGTGCGGTTGGTTGCAAAACGCGAATATCGGAATTCTTGCGATGACGTTTCTCATGGGCGCCATCGGAACCACGCTGGGTTATGGCCTGCCCAATCGTGCGCCAATAGCGGATGCTGGCGGTGTGTACGAAATCAACGAAGGCGATTCCCTGGTGCTGGATGGCAGCCTGTCCCGTGACCCCGATGGGGATGCTCTGACGGCCACGTGGGATCTGAACGACGATGGCGTCTATGGCGATGCGCTTGGAACCAATGCCGTGGTCGGCTGGTCCGCGTTGAGTGGTCTGGGTCTGGTTGCGGACGGGGACTGGCATGCCATATGGATCAAGGTGACCGACGGGCGTGGCGGAACAAACGAGAACTACAGTTTTCTGATGATCGACAATCTGCCGCCTGTCGCCAACGCGGGCGGCGCCTACACGAATCATTACGGCGAGGCCCTGACCTTGAACGGATCGGCGACCGATCCCGGCAACGACGTGCTGACCTATGAGTGGGATATCGACGGCAACGGGCAGTTCAATGATGCCAGCGGCGCCACGCCCACAGTCCCCGGTTCCCTCTTGCGCGGTTTGGGTGTCGGAACGCATTCCCTGGCCCTCCGGGTGACCGATACGCACGGTGCGGCCACCACCAATACAGCGAGTCTGACAATCCTTTCCCCAAAATCCTGGAGTTTCGGAGTGATCGACGACACGCAGTGGACGTGCGCGAATGATCCCGCCGGGATCAACTCGAACAAGGTGGCGGTGTCGTTCATCAACCAGATCAACCCGCAGTTTATCAACGCGGGGGTGAAGTTTGTGGTGCAGGTGGGCGATCTGACGGAGAGCGGGAACGACGTGGATGTGCAGACGCGCGCGGCGGCGGCGCAGCCTCTGCTCGACGCGGGGATCGGGTTTTTCCCGATGCGCGGGAACCACGAGACGTATGCGAGCCCGACGAACAACTACGCCATCCCGATGTTCCAGGCGAGTTATCCGCAGACGCGCGGACTGACCAATACCGTCGGGACGATGAACTTCAGCAGTCCGACCAACGTAAGCAGTGATCTGGACGGGATGAGTTACGCGTTCGACTACAACAGCGCGCGGTTTGTGGTGTTGGACGACTGGGCGACTCCGAGCAAGCGGGTGGACGCGGTCGGTTACAACTACGGGTACTCGTTCGGGGATCAGCAGGGATGGATCAGCGGGGTGCTCGACCAGGGAACGCGCGGTACGGAGCATGCGTTCGTGTTCTCGCACCAGCCTCTGATAGCGGAGAACCACCAGGACAGTCCGTTTGTGGGCTACACGGATGCGAACACGAACATGCAGAATGCGTTCTACGCCAGTCTGGCGAGCAACAAGGTGGGCTACTACATCAGCGGCCACGACCACATCCACCAGCGTTCACTGATCGCCAGTCCCGATGGGTTGAGCACGGTTGAGCAAGTGATCGGGGCGTCTGACAGTTCGAAGTTCTATACGCCGTCGGCGACCAACAGCGCGAACTGGAAGGGCCAGAAATATCGCGAGACATCGCTGGCGCAGGAACTTTACACGCCGGGCTACTACATCTACACGGTGGACGGGCCGCGGGTGTCGGTGGACTACTACTCGGATGTGCGCACGAACTGGGCGTCGGACGCGAAGTTCCCGTTCGAGTCCAACACGAACCACATCACGCCGACGATGAACTTTGTGAAGAAGGAGACGTTTGGATACAGTCTGAACGGGCAGCGGTTCCTGGTGGCGCAAGGCGGGACGTACACGTCGGTGGTGGACAGCGTGGCGTCAGGGACGGCGTACGGCGAGACGTACAAGGGCACGACGGCGCGGATTCTGGCGGGGAGCAACGGCAGCACGCGGCGTGATGGCAGCAACCGGCAACTGGTGCGCGAGATCAACACCGGCTGGGCGCCCTCGACCTTGGCGAGCGATGTGCTCACGTTGTGGGGCATGGCCGACATCGGCACGCCCGCGACGGACACCTATGTGCTCTCACTGAGTTACGACCCGGCGGCAGTGACGCCCGAGCAGATCGCGGCGGGCACGTTCGCGCTGGCGAGCAAGGATTCCCTGGGCCACTGGGTCAATGCAGTGGATCTGAACAAGGGCGGGATCCGCCATTTTGTTGAGGGCCCGTACAACAGCAGTTACACGCTGGGCACCTACGGTGTGGATACGACGGGCCACACGGTGTGGGCGGTGATCAACCACGCCAGCGACTTCGCCGCCACAACGGTGAGCGGCATCGTCAACTTCGTCTATACCTCGGACAATCACTATGGCATCGTGCGACCGATCTTCCGCGGGGCCTTCAACGTGGCCGGCCAGACGGTCAACGAGGCGATGATCGCCAAGATGAACACGTTGCCGGGGCTCACGTTCCCGAGTGACGGCGGCGTGGGCGCCGGTCAGACGGTCGGGCACATCGACTTCCTGGTGGACACGGGTGACTTCGCTAACCGGTCGGAAACCAATAGCGCGATTTCAGCGAACCACAGCCTGAGTTACCTAGGGTCGACTGTTGACTACCCGGGCAATTCGAGTTACGTCTCTCCTGTTTCCGCCGTGACATGGGCGCAATACCAGCACGACTTCCTGGGCGACGCGAACACGGGGATCCGGGCGGGCGGTCTGTTGACCTTGACCGACAGCCAGGGACTCGGCATTCCGGTTTTCCTCACACCGGGCAACCATGATATCAGTGACGCGATCGGCATGAACCTCAAGATTCCCGCCGGGAATGTTGATGCCTCCTCGTATGTGCAGATCTACAACCGGATGGCGGCGTTCTCGGGCAAGGCTCCGATTAACACGAACGTCTTCGCCAATCCGGGCGACTATACGAACATCAACCTGCGGGTGAATTACTCGTTCGATGTGGGTGGCGTGCATGTGCAGGTGGTGAACATGTTCCCCGATCGGAACATTCTCGACTGGATGAGCGCCGACTTGGTTGGCGTAGCCGCGAGCACGCCGGTCTTCCTGTTCTGCCATGCGCCCGTGAACATGGCTGCCGGTGAAACCAAGGTGTTCGGCAACCCCACCAATACTTCCAGTTCAGCGGCTGCGGATATTCCGTTCGCGTTGACGGGCACGGATAGCGCGACGACCTACAAGGACATGAACTCTGCCAAGCAGTCTGTGGCCGATTGGCTGATGCTTCACCCGAACGTGAAGGCCCTGTTCAGCGGCCACGATAATTTCAACGGATCCACGAGTTGGAACGGGCAGGATGCCAACGGTAACCTGATTGCCCCCCGCGATGCGGCATGGAGAGGCGTGACGCTGTTCAGGGTTGATTCGCCCATGAAGGGTGACATCTCCGGCACCTCGGCCACCGGCCCGCTGGCCGGCATCGGCATGGAGACCAATCTCTCCTTCCAGGTCTATTCCTTTGATGTGGCTGCTCGTCGGCTGACGGAGCGCGAATACCTCTGGAACAGCACGGCGGACACCAATGGCGGTGCGTGGAGCATCCAGTCCACGACCATCGGACTCAACTTCCCCGCCACCGCCGCCGCCATCACGGGCCCGGCAAACGGCACGGTTGCGTCGAACGGTTTCCCGACGCTGGCCTGGTCGCCGGTGACCGGTGCGACGGGATATACGGTGACGTTGACCCTGCCGGGCGGCAGCAACGTGTACTACAACACGGTCGGCACCAGATACACGCCACTGCCATCGCAACTGCTCGACGGCGCCTACAGTTGGACGGTGACGCCCTTCAACAGCGACGGCAACGGTCCGGCCTCAGCCCCGGCGAGTTTCACGATCTTCAAGACGTTGGCCTACCTGTTGGGCTACGTGTCCGGCGACTTCCACCAGCACACGACGTATACGGACGGGTACAATCCCTTTGCGACGGTGATGGCGAAGGACAACGAGTACGGGTTGGACTGGTGGGCGAACTCGGAACACGGTGGCAAGTTCAACCGCAACGCGGCGGGACCGATCCTGACCAACGGGTATGACACGGCGAGCTACGCGCAGTACCTGGACACTCTGGGACTCACGTTCTTGGGCGACTCGGCCGGCGTGAGCGGTGGGCACACGAACATGTGGCGGTGGCAGACGCTGCGCGACTTTGCGTTCGTTGATCTGCTCGCGGCGAGGAGCTTGTATCCGAGCAAGACCATCGTGCAGGGTGTGGAATGGAACGTGCCCGGCCACGAGCATTGCAGTGTGGGGATCATCGCCGACGAGTTCGGGCCTCTGGCGACCAATGCCAATGCGGTGGCGCAGTTCGAGTACCTGTGGGACGCGAATGATGCGGATCTGAGCCTGGGCGCCAAGAATACGACGAACACCCATGCCAAGGCGCTGCAGGCGGTGGCATGGATGCAGGCGAATTACCCGACGAACAGCTGGATGGTTCCGGCGCATCCCGAACGCCGTGGCGTGCAGGCCTATCCGGGCAGCTACAGCGGCTCCGGCAGCCAGGGTTACAGTGTGGCGGCCTTCCGCGACCTCAACAACGCGGGTCCCAGCGTCTGCTTCGGGTTCGAGAGCATGCCCGGCCACCAGAAGGCCAGCGGGCGTGGTGGATATGCGACCAGCGCCAGCGGCGGGGGCACGTACGGCGGATGCGGTTACTACGCGGCCAAGGTGGGCGGTCTGTGGGATGCGATGCTGGGTGAAGGGCGCGGGTTCTGGCTGTTCGCCAGCTCGGACTTCCACACCACGGTCGAGGACTTCTGGCCGGGCGAGTACCAGAAGACGTATACACGCCAGAGCGGCAATGATCCCCAGTCGATCGTGGACGGTCTGCGCTCGGGTGACAGCTTTGTGGTGGAAGGCGACCTGATCGACGCGTTGGACTTCACGGTGAACGGCGCGAAGATGGGCAGCCGCCTGTATGCCACCGGCACGGTGGTGACGGTCAGCGTCCGGGTGCATGACCCGGAGGGCGCGAACAACTGCCCGACGAACCTGCCTGCGGGCATCAATACGCCGGTGCTGGATCATATTGACGTGATCGCCGGCCAGTTCGGCGGGCTGATCGCCACAAACGATCCCGCATATCTGTCGGACAGCAATGTGACGACCCGCGTGGTGGCCCGGTTCGACGCCGTCGGCGGCGCGACGGACAGCCAGGGCGTGACGAGCACGGCTTGGACGGATGAGGGTGGCGGCTGGAAGCGGATGACCCTGACGTACGATACCAAGGGGCGCAAGACCTACTTCCGCCTGCGCGGCAGCAACCTCGGGCTCGGCGTGGCCGGGCAGACCGATGCGGCGGGCAACCCGCTGGTTGATCCCCAGGGTAACACCGCGATGGATGCCTGGGCCGACCTGTGGTTCTACTCGAACCCGGTGTTTGTGCAGACGCCGACGGTGAAGGTGGACACGAACGTGTACCAGCCGTTCGATGTCGGCCTGACGAACGGGGCGTGGGTGTACCTGGAGGCGGATCCCGCCAATGCGAGCCCGTTGCGCGCGACGCAGCGTTCGCTGGGATACCGCGAAGTGGATTACAAGGCGACGATGTTCAGCTTCCTGAGGTTCACCCAGGTTGCGCCGAGCAATACGGGCGCCGGAGTGACGTATGACTATACGGCGCAGAAGACGAAGGGGACCTACACGGTAGGCTACTGGAAGGACAAGGACCTGCCGGTGATGATCGGGACGGATGGCAATGCCTATATCACGGACGGCCACCATACCTCGGCGGGTTACCTATCGCCGGTGAACACGCAGAGCGGCGATGTGGTGCCGGGCCTGCACCGCGTGGTGCTGGGTCATGTCGTGACGAACTTCTACAACGCGGCAGTCGGACCGGTGGCGGTGACTGACACGTGGTGGACCAACCGTATGGCGGAAAACAACGCGATGCTCTACGGCGTCAACGGCAACCAGTTGGCCCTCTCCGGAGACGCAGGCTACTCGGGCCTGCAGCCGATCCTGCCGAGCACGCTGGCCATGCCGATCACGCCCTCGACACTGGGCGCACAAGCCATGACGCACGATCACTACCGCGGTCTGGCCTGGGGTCTGGCCGATGGGATCGTGAAGACGGCGACAAATGGCGCCACGAAGATCAAGGGCTACTCGAAGACGAACCCGGAAACGGGTCTGGATATCAACTTCGTGGAGTTCTTCTGGTCGGATTACCTGCGCAACCGCATCGTGTGGGACGATACGAAGAGCGGGCACGCGCTGGGCAGCGGCTTTGGCGATGCGAATGCCATCTCGGCGCCGGTCTCGTTCTTCGCGGCGGTGGCCAACGGCATCGCGCTGGCCCGGTCGCAGGACTACCGGGACCAGTACGGGAGAGGCATTGTTGATTACACGAACAACGCGCTCTTCAGCGCCAACACGGTGAGGTGGGCCTCCAAGTCCATTGCCAATAGTTCCTATCCGGCGGTGGCGGGTGATGTCTATAACCTGTTCCTGCTCGACGACAGCGGCATCGCGGGCGACATCGCGCCCTCACCGGTGGCGGTCAATG
>Ga0194063_10001266_pt1 | contig 16625 bp, 13 predicted proteins | sample SepL3720m_MetaG_FD_155459 | JGI IMG/M metagenome (GOLD analysis project Ga0194063, IMG submission 155459) | Anoxic zone freshwater microbial communities from boreal shield lake in IISD Experimental Lakes Area, Ontario, Canada - Sep2016-L373-20m | ecosystem: Environmental > Aquatic > Freshwater... | reverse complement strand
GAATTTCTCCGCTCGTAGGGTAGCCAAGAAGTCCATTTTCAAAACCAGATTTAACCCATTTGTCTTTTATGCCACCATGTATATACTGAGCACCTGTTCCAGCTGTCCAATAGATAGCTCCATTTTCAAATAGTTGATAGCAACCAGCGCTTATCAATGTACAGACTTGGTTTGCCAAAGGGTTGCCAATCCAAGTATCTATATTATGTCGCTCGACCATAGGCGTAATAATTGCGAGCCTAGGGTCACCGAACCACTCTTTAAAAAATTCAAAGAAATTACGATTACCATATGATCCACCACATGATGCTGTTCCTGGATAATTTGCTAAAGATGCACTGTTTGGGGTATACGGAGTGTATATATAGAGACTAAGTGTAGCAATATTCTCTATGTTTATACTTTTGGTTCCGCAACCTGGATCGGTGCTATATTGAATATCGTTCCAGCCTAAATGATAACGGTAATCATTTGGATGCTGTTTGTAGTAATTGAGCTGCCAAGCGGCAAGCATCATCTGCTTGTAAAAACCAGCTTTGCTTTCATCGCAATTGGCTGAATAACCTGGTCCTCTGTCTGGACAGGCATAGCCCATAGAGTATTTATATTGTGATTTTAATGGCCAGTTATCTGCAGTAAGTGGTCCTAATGATTCTTTTTTTAACATAACAAGGAGAACTTGCGGGTTTATGTTATAGGTTTGGGCTGCCTCATAAATAATCTGGGCTGAAGATAAACCTCCATCAAACGCACCCCCGCCTTTTTCGTAGGATGTCTCGCCATTGTTGGGATTTTCATAATACACGTTAATACAAGGGTATGGTGGCCCTGGCCAGCCCTTTATTTGCTGCGCATACTGAGCATTGCTTAAATTGCTGTATCCCGAAGGTTGTGTCCCCAGTAAATCACAATTTGGTATCAGGCTATCAAGGAAGGATTGAATCTGTGCGACATTCATGGAATTTTTGTTATAAAAAATATTATCATCAATAATATTTCCGGCGGTAAAATCAGTGATTGGCGCAGCACTAACTCGCTGGATACTATATAAGGTAAGTGCAGATATTAAACTAACGAAAACGAGAAAAATATATAGAGTGCGTATAATCTTAGATATTGAATGACACATCACTTGAAACTCCTATATATTCATCAGACACATAATTGAGCGTGAATGTCCATTCTCCGGGTGCTAAGTCGCTTACTGGGATGGAGATTGTTTTGCAGTCAGTTGAATTTGGGTTCGAAAGTGCAATTGAATCCTTTCGTATAGATTCACTGGATGGTCCTGCTAGTTCCGCGAAACAATTGCCACCATTAACAGGATAATTGACGCCTCCGCGAATGAAGAGTGTTCCGTTCGATCTATCTACAGATGCAACCATTTCGACCTGTTTTTTGTTAGGTTCGATAGCGGCTGGGTGGTCTGTATTTGGGGCCTTTGTCTTATTGTCAGGGATTTCAATAATGGGTTCTGATGGTTGAGTATTCGGGGTGCTATTATTAGGCGCATCAGTGACTATAGGGTTATCGTTTTTTGACTTAAAGATAAAATTATATGACAAAAATACAATCAATACCACAAATATTATAGTAGCGGCTATTGTTATGGTTTTTTTTATTTTTTTGGTACGTTTTTTCATTTTTATATTTGTATAATCCTTAACCTTATATTACAACTAAGTTAAGATAAACGCAAGCGTGTTAACATTATATGACCGCTGTTCTTTCTTTAGCTACAGTTTTAATTATTATTGTTGGTCCTATTAAATTTTATGTTTAAATATGTATTTGTTTGACCATTTTTCGTCTTCTATTATATTAGGCCAATGGTTTTCTCTTAGAAATACAAGTATTCATTTTACATACTAAGACTTATGGGCGTAAAGTATAATAGATACATACTGGAGGGGAGCATATAAATGAGCAGTGATTCATATTGGGGAAAATTAGCAGGCAAATATATTAATTGGGATAAAAGCTATTCAAAATTGCTTGACGATACAGAAGCGCCTCATTTTAAGTGGTTTGATGGTGGAAAGCTTAATGCTTCGTGCCTTTGTCTGGATAGACATTTACCTAAACTTGCAGGGAAAGCGGCGATTATATGGGAAGGTGAAGAAGGTGAATCACGCACATTAACTTATGCTCAACTTCACGAAGAAGTCTGTCGTTTTGCGAACATACTAACGCGAAGTTTTGGGATCTACAAGGGGGATAGAGTTGCGATTTATATGCCTATGATTCCAGAAGCATATATTGCCATACTTGCATGTGCTCGTATCGGTGCTCCGCATGTCGTGGTATTCGCAGGTTTTTCTGCGGATGTATTGTTTGAACGTATTGAGGATGTTGGGGCAAAATTAGTTATCACTGCTGACGGAATGAAGCGAAAAGGGAAGGATTTTCTACTTAAGCCAATTGTTGATGAAGCAAAGAAGAAGCTCGGGGATAGTAGCTTAAAAACTATTGTTGTACGTCGACTTATGACGAAGTCTGTAGGGTATACAGATCTGGACTATATTTATGATGTCATCATGCAGGATGTGGTGGCGGATTTTGTTTATGAGCAGATGGATAGTGAGGATATATTGTTTATTCTGCATACTTCAGGAAGCACGGGGAAGCCAAAAGGTATTATTCATACGACCGCAGGTTATATGTTGTGGGCACAATATACGCTAGACGTGGTCTTTAATATAAAAAAAGGAGACATATTTTGGTCTACTGCAGATGTTGGTTGGATTACTGGCCATACCTACGGAGTTTATGGTCCGCTTGCATTAGGTTTAACAGTAGTGATATATGAGGGCGGCTTACTTTATCCGACACCTGCTAGGCCTTGGAAAATAATACAAGATTACGGAGTAACGCAGTTTTATACCGCCCCAACTGCAATACGATTGCTAAAAAGTGAAGGCCCCGATGAGCCCCTTAATTACGACCTTAGCTCTTTAAAAGTGCTTGGCACAGTTGGCGAGCCAATAAGCCCAGAGGCTTGGAAGTGGTATTCTGAACGAGTTGGCGGTGGACATATCCCAATAGTCGATACATGGTGGCAGACGGAAACAGGTGGCCACATGATTGCACCTATTCCTAACAAAACTGAGCCCGTACCGGGATCAGTTGGTTTACCATTACCAGGTGTTAATATAGGTATCATGCAGCCCGATGGGACGGAGTCGAAGCCAAATCAAGAGGGCTCACTTTGTATTAAAGAGCCTTTACCTTCGATGTTTCGTGATGTATGGAACGACACAGCTAGATACAACAGCTACTTTGTTAATTTAGATGGCAAGTTTATTTATATGACCGGAGATGGCGCAAAGCGTGATGTGAATGGCAATATAACGATTGTTGGAAGAACAGACGATGTGATAAATATTTCTGGGCATAGGGTTGGTAGTGCTGAAGTCGAGGCAGTTATTGCGGTTCATCAGCATATTTCCGAGGGGGCCGTTGTCGGAAAACAAGATAAAATGAAGGGCCAAGTATTAGTCGCCTTTGTCGTATTAGTTCATGAGGCTGACATCGACTTGGATATATTACGCAACGAGCTAAATATATTATTGCGTGAGAAAATAGGCCCAATTGTGCAACTTGAGAGTATTGTCGTGAATGAGATGCTTCCAAAGACAAGAAGCGGGAAAATTATCAGACGTCTTTTGAGGGACGGGCTAAATGATAAGCCTATAGTGCAGGATTTATCAACTCTTGAAATTGATTAGTTTTGCTGATATCCATTACGGTTTTTTGATTGCCATCGCCAAGAATCGGTGCAGGCTTCATTAATTGATTTTTCGGCTGACCATTTTAATTCATTTTTGGCTTTCTTAGCCGATGCGTAGCACGTGTCTATATCGCCAGCGCGTCGAGGACTTATTTTATATGGGATGTTCTTTTTGCAGGCCTCACTAAACGCTTGTATTAATTCTAAGACGGATGTTCCCTTACCGGTACCAAGATTGTATACATTGATGCCCTCTTTGATATGGTTAATTGCAGCAACATGTCCTTTTGCAAGATCAACCACATGTATATAATCTCGGACACCAGTCCCATCTGGTGTATTATAATCGTTGCCGTATATGTTCACAGATTCTAGTTTGCCTACTGCTACTTGTGAAATGTAAGGTAATAAATTGTTTGGTATTCCATTAGGGTCTTCGCCGATTAATCCACTAGAGTGTGCTCCTATTGGATTAAAATATCTTAGTATAGTTATTTCAAACGACTTTTCAGCCTTACTAAGGTCATGAAGAATTTGTTCAATCATGAATTTAGTCTGTCCATATGGGTTGGTTATTCCAATCCCAACTGTGCTAGTTTCTGATAATGGCAACTCTGATGGCGTACCATAAACAGTGGCTGAAGAACTAAAAACTAACTTTTTGACATCATACTTTTGCATGATTTTTATTAGTGACAGGGTGGAGTTGATATTATTATCATAATATTCAATTGGATTTTTTACTGATTCTCCAACTGCTTTTAGGCCAGCGAAATGTATCACGGCATCTATTCTATTGGTGGCAAAAACATTTTCAAGTTTTTTTTCGTCACGTAAATCTAATTTATAGAAAAGTATTTTCGTCTTAGTTATTTTTTCAACACGATTTAATGACTCTTGGTGACTATTTGATAAATTATCAACCACAATAACATTATGTTTAGAGTTAACTAATTCAATAATGGTGTGTGAGCCTATATAACCAGCACCACCAGTAACTAATATATTCATATAATTAATTATAACTTAGTTATATGCAGTTCTTGTGATGATATAATATCAAGATGAGTAACTCAGAAAAAAAACAGCCTAAAATAGCAATTGTACATGATTGGATAACTAATATGGGTGGTGCTGAAAATGTAGTTTTAGCTTTTCATGAAGCTTTTCCTGATGCGCCAATATATACAAGTACTTATGAGTCAAAAAAGATGCCTCTTTTTAATAATTGTGATGTTAGGACGACATATTTACAGAAATTGCCAAAAGTGCTCAGAAGAATCCATAAGTTTTTTCCAATGCTGCGTGTAAGAGCTTTTCAAAAATTAGATCTAAGTGAATTTGATATTATTTTATCTAGTAGTAGTGCAGAGTCAAAGCAAGTTAGAAAAACGCGCCCAGGCCAAATTCATATATGTTATTGTCATACTCCAATCAGGTATTATTGGAGCCACTATGATGAATACAGAAAAGATCCGGGCTTTGGCAAGTTGAATTGGCTAATAAGATTAGCTATGCCGTTATTAGTGCCGCCTCTTAAAAAAGCTGATTATAAGGCTGCCCAAGAAGTTGATTACTTTATAGGTAATTCTAATGCTGTAAAAGATAGAATAAAAAAATATTATAATAAGTCAGCTGTCGTAATTCATCCTCCTGTTGACGTTGATCGTTTCAGCCCAAGCAAAAAGAGGGGTAGTTATTATGTGGCTTTTTCTAGGCTTGTGCCGTATAAAAGGATTGACCTGGCTATTGAGGCCGCAAATAAGTTAAGCCTGCCTCTTCACGTCTTAGGAGTTGGTAGCGAGTATGAAAATCTATTTAAGTTAGCAGGGGATACAATAACTTTTTACAATAAAGAATGGAGTCCTGAATTCGTTAAGTTTATTAATAAAGAACTTGATAATGCAAAAGGTTTTATTTTTCCGGCTGAAGAAGATTTTGGTATTATTCAGGTTGAGGCCATGGCTGGAGGCTCCCCGGTGATAGCTTATGGGATAGGTGGAGCACTAGACATAGCAATCGATGGCAAGACAGGCATCTTATTTAAAGAGCAGACAGTTGATTGCTTAGTTGAAGCGATAAAATTAGCCGAAAAGACTAATTTTGACCCATTATTTATCAGAGACAGGGCTGAAAAGTTTTCAAAAGATAATTTTATTAAACAGATAAAAAGATTTGTTTCTGACAAAAGTAAATAATTATTTATCCTTGTTTTTTTGTAATAGCTTTGAGATATTCCCAGCCTCTTCGGACATGCTCTTGTCTGCAATTAGAATACCATCCTCGGTTTCGACGACTACCACATTTTTTAAACCAATAACTGCAATTGGTTTATTGCTGGTTGATCTTATATAACTGTCCTTAACATCTATTAGATAATGCTTTGATGGATCAAAATAGTTTCCATCTTCATCTTTGTCTGATAATTCATGGATCTGCTTAAACGAACCTACATCCATCCAGCTAAAAGTTGCTTCAACCATCTTTAGGTTATCGACTCGTTCAATTAAATCATAATCAATTGAGCGACCCTGCAGGCTTTCATATATTGATAGATAATTTTTTGAGTACATTTTTTTAACGCTACTCAGTTCCTTAAGGTTGTGGCTCATAGTAGGGCTATAGTTGTTTATTGTATTGACGAAAACTCCTAGTGGGGCTACAAACATACCGCTATTCCAATAGTATTTACCGGTCTTTTGATATTTAACAGCAGTTTCGTAATCTGGTTTTTCTTTAAAGCTTGCTACATCGTAGTATTCTGACCCAGGTATCTCATTTTTTTCAATATAGCCGAATTGGGTTGCTGGATAAGTAACCTTTAGTCCTATGAGGGTTATATTATTGCTAGACTTTGATACCTCAGCCGCCTGGGATAAGGTCTTATCATAATTATCTTCTTCAGTAACATAGTGGTCGGATGGCACAAATGATATTACATCATTTTCCTTAGCCCCGTGACGATTTAAATAATCTAGAGCAATAAGTATACCGAGAGCGGTATCTTTATTTTTTGGGATAGTTATAATATGGTCACTATTAATCTCAGGAACTTGGTCTTTAACAAATGGTTTTTGTTTTTGTTGAACAATAATATAAATATCTTTATATCGTTTAGATAAACGGTCATAAGTAGATTTTAAAATACTGCGGTCTTTATCTACTAATTCCATAAATTGTTTGGGTTTTTCAGGGGTAGAAATTGGCCATAACCGAGTACCTTCTCCTCCGGCCAATATAACAACTTTCATGTTTTCGGTTTGTTTATTGGATAGATTGTCTATGATTTTAAACATTAGCTTTACGGGCCTTTCTGATTTTAATTATGTCTAGTTGTCTATTAATGGAGTTATATTCTAAACAGTGTTATATAATTATTAAATATGAATATTGTAATTGATGCTAGAGTTATTAACTCCTCAACTGGTACATATGTAGAAAGATTATTGCACTATCTTCAGATTATTGATTCTGACAATGATTATACCATATTAATACCGTCGAAAGATGAGCAGTACTGGAAGCCAACAGCTAAAAACTTCAAAGTAAAATTTGCTGATTTTCCAAACTACTCAATATCTGAACAGGTTGGTTTTAAAAAGATGCTGGAAGAATTAAATCCTGACTTAGTTCATTTTTGTATGCCTCAGCAACCAATTGGCTATAAAGGGAAAAAAGTTACTACTTTTCATGACCTAACTTTATTAAAAGTTTATAATACAGATAAAAATTGGCTGATATTTAAAATAAAACAACAGATAGGTAAGTTTGTTTTTAAGTCTGTAGCAAAGAGCAGTGATTATATTATTTCACCTACAGAATATACCAAGCAAGATATAATAAAGACTTTTGGGACAGAAAAAGAAAAAATAATAGTAACTCTAGAATCAGCTGAGATAAAACAAGATGGTATAGAAAAATATGATTTGTCATTTGATAAATTTATATATAATGTTGGTCGTCATAGTGAGTATAAAAATATAAAGAGCCTAGCGGCTGCTCATCAGAAGTTGCTTTTAAAATATCCTGGACTTGGTCTAGTTTTAGCTAATTTCCCAGGTAAAGATGCTGATGAAAACAAAGAATATTTTAAGGAAAAAGGATATAAAAATATTCATTTTACCGATCGATTGAAGCTGTCTCAAAGGGATTGGCTATATCAACATTGTGAGGCCTTAGTATTCCCATCTTTATATGAAGGCTTTGGTCTACCAGGCCTCGAAGCGATGGCAAATAAAGCCCCGTTAATTAGTAGCAACGCAACTTGTTTGCCTGAGGTGTATGGCGATGGAGCTATCTACTTTGACCCACTTAGTGTTGATGATATGGTGAATAAAATTGATCAGGTTCTGTCTGATAGTAAGCTTAGGGCAGATTTGATCAAACGTGGGACAAAGCAATTTAATAAGTATTCTTGGGAGAAGATGGCAAAAGAAACCCATGCTGTTTATCTAAAAGCCTTAAAAAAATAATTATTATATTTTATTTAGCGCCAGTTTTTTTGAGAACGACACCGATAGTCTTAATCAATATTTTTATATCTAACCAAAAGTTCCAGTTTTGAGCATAAAAGAGCTCTAGATCAACTCGGCCTTCAAAACTCGTCTCGTTACGTCCTGAAACCTGCCATAGGCCGGTAATACCAGGTTTGACGCTAAATAAGAGCGACCCACGGTTCTTATAGAAATCCTTTTCGTCAGGCAAAATTGGCCTTGGACCGACCAAGCTCATATCTCCCCTTATAACGTTAAATATTTGTGGTATTTCGTCTAGGGAGGTTGCTCTAATAAATCGGCCAAAACGAGTAATACGAGGGTCATTTTCGACTTTTCGAGTTCTAATATATTCTTGAGCAAGATCTTTTCTGCCCATATTATTGAATATCTTTATAGCATCCTGACCGCAATATTTTGGTGTCATAGAGCGAAATTTATAAAGACCAATTTTTTTACCATAACGAGCCAGCCTTGTATTAATGAAGAAGGCGGGTCCTGGGTTTATGATTTTTTGGATAATGAAAGTTATTAGAAATATAGGCACCCATATTGGGGAGGCAAGTATTACAGCTAGTAAGTCAAAGATACGTTTTGCGATAGCGCCCCAACCAATTAATGGTGTTTGGTAAACGGATATCATTGGGTAGCCTAAGAACACATCAACGGTATTTTTGCCTGAATAAAACTCTGCTTCACCAGGTATAAAACTATAGTCAATATGATGAGACTGAGCAATATTCAAGATCATTTGATTGCGCTCGGCTGACTCGTAAAGATCGGTTTGGATGATTGATGTTATTCTATTTATTTTAATATCTTTTAGGGCGTCCTCGAGTGAAGAATACTGTTTTATATCTAAACCTTTTGGCACTATTGATTTAGGGCCAGCAATAGCAATAATTTTATAGCCACTTTTATCTGTATGAGAAAGGCTTCTAGCGATATTACCTGTTACATTAGAGTTACCGATAATTAGGACTCTACTAACACCTCGGCCGCAGCGAAATAATAGGGTACGGACTAGTCTAAATATTTCTCTTTCGATGATTATTAAACCAAAGGAAGCTATTAATCCGTAAACTGCAACAAGTCTTGCTGGTAATATATTTGATCCGCTAGCATATTGCCAACCAATGACGAGTAATATTCCAATGAATGACCCAGCCGCAATCTTAGCCCATTCGACCAATCTTCGCTGGTAAGTGCTGGCCTGGTAGAGTCCCAACATTGCAAATATTATTATCCAGAAGGGAACAATGAATATAAAAGCTCTAAAGTAGTCATAGGCATAGACATTTGTTAATAATGGCCTAGGGTCTAATTGGACTCTAATAATATATGCAATAGTAAAAGCTAAAAGCAGAATAAATGTATCGATTAATATTAATATTAGACTATAAAATTTAGGGTTTTTGCCTGGCATAATTAAGTTAATTATAACATCTTTGCGATATACTATTGGTAGATATGGCAGGTAACAACAAATATAAATTTACTTATTTAAATATAGCTAAAAAGTTATATATTTTATTACTTCTAATAATTGGGGGAGGTATTATATTACATGCCCCAATCACAGTGATGTTGGGGTCGTATCTAACGGGGTATAGTTTGTTAATTAAAGCATGGAAGGAGATACTGATGCTCCTGGCTGGCTTTTTGGTAATTTATATATTATATAAGTCAAAACAATTCAAACTGTTGAAATCTCCACTTATTTTGTTAATTTTATCTTATGCCTTGCTGCACTTTATGCTTGTCCTGCTTCTAGGTGGAGGGGTCGGCTCTGTTTTAGCTGGTTTGGTCATTGACCTACGCTATCTGCTCTATTTCGTCTTAGTATTTATAGCTCTTAGGTTATATCCACAGTATATAAAGTTATTCATAAGGGTTGGGTTAATTGGGGCTGCAATCGTTCTGATATTTGCATTTTTACAAGTATTTGTTCTACCTTATGACGTGTTGAAATATATTGGCTACGGGCAAGATACCATCGCCCCTTATATGACAGTCGATCAGAACTATGACTTTATTAGGATTAATAGCACGCTTAGAGGGCCGAACCCATTGGGAGCCTACACGGTAATCCTTCTTGCGATTATTGCTGCAGTAATAGCAAAAAGGAAATATATCAGTGACTGGAAGAATAAATATGCTAAATTAATAATTTTTTCTATGATTGTACTTAGTTTAATAGCTTTATATTTTAGTTATTCTCGTAGTGCATATCTTGGTTCCATGATCTCAGTTGGGATCGTACTGTTAATTGCATATAGCAAAAATATACCAAAGAAAATTTGGGTTGGCTGTTGTTTGGGGCTATTGTTATTAACCGGACTGGTTTTATTAATGCAAAATACATATTTTGTGTCTAACATTTTGTTGCATGAAAACCCGGCTGGAGTTGCCGGATCTAACTCGAATGATGGTCACTTAGTATCATTACAGCAGGGGACGCTTCAGATGGTTAACCAGCCATTCGGGGATGGAATAGGAAGTGCTGGTTCGGCCTCTATAATTGGCGGGGAGCCTGAAATAATTGAAAATCAGTATTTGCTTATTGCTCATGAAACCGGTTGGTTAGGGTTGATTATATTTTTATCAATATATATTACTATTTTGTTAAAGCTTTGGGTGGCTCGGCATGATTATTTAGCACTAGGAGTATTTGCTAGTGGTGTCGGCCTAGCTGTAATTGGATTACTTTTACCCGTCTGGGCGGATGACACGGTCTCGATTATATGGTGGGGGCTAGCGGCAATTGCTATTGCCAGTAGCAATAGTCAAAAAACCTACTAATGTTTTAGTTATCTGGCATAAATGTTATAACTATTAATATGAACAATGAGAGATCAACTAAACGACAAAGGGAGCTGCTTAACTTTGTTGATGGCTTTATCCAGGGTCATGGATATGGCCCAAGCTATCGAGAAATAATGAGAGCCCTTGGATATAAATCTGTCTCGACGGTTGCTATTCATATAGATAATTTAATTAGTCGGGGTTATCTAAGAAAAAGAGATAATTCAGCTCGGTCTTTAGAGGTTGTAACAACTAGACTTGATGAAAGTCCAAAACATAAGGGGCCAACTCCAGCTCAAGAAAAATGGTTAGTTAATTCAATTATAGATAGATTCAACAAATTGGATGATCAATATAGCGCTAGTCTATTAGACGACCTATATGTTCTAATTGGAGCACTAAAAGTTCTAGACTTAGATGGTGCCCATGTTTCAATGAAGACAAGGTTAATAGATTATCTAAAAAATCAGAATAAAGCTAAATAATATTTAGGCTTGATCTATTTGGGAAAGAACCCAGTCATATTGGCCGCTACTTACAACAGCTCCACAATATGCACATTGCCCAGTGGCATTAACTTGAAGTGCAGCTCCGCAGTTAGGGCATTTATTATCTTTAAGTTGTTTATTAGAGTCGGTTACGGCAGTTACGGTCCTTATAAAGGTCCAATATTCCGTAAAGCCAGTACTATCTTTGCTGCCGCTGATCATCTTGCCTTGGCTATTCATCGTATAGTCGGCACAACTAGCATCAATTCTTAATTTAATGTAGTTAAAGGCATTGTCATTTTTAACATCAACAATTTCTTCTTTGCCGATGACAATATTCTCTAGAACATTCTTTTCGCCGCGTGACTTTAGATCGCTTATTTGGGTCGAATAGCGTTGCATAATAGAGTCAGACACGAATGGTCTGGCAATATTAACATCTTGTTTTTCCCAAGCTTCTTGGATTTTAAAGAAAGCATTTTGAGCTTTATCTTTAAAGATCTGTTCATTAAAGCCAGGATCGGTTACTTTAATTTGGTCAAGTTTTGTTTGGACGTCGCCGCCGGCTTGTGCGCCGCCTAATTGGTCTGTAGCGGTTGCGATTGATGCCTCGACTAGTTCCCCAAAAGGATTCTTTGCTAAGTCAGCTAGATTGATGTTCTTTTTGAAATTGCCAAGCTTGCCTTTTTTCTTAAAGTAGCCAAATACTGCAGCAGCAATAATTAGGAATAGAACTAATCCAACTATTCCGCCTACACCACTGCTGGAGCCTCCAGATGAGTAACTTGAGCCGCTAGACGATGATGAGCTAGAAGATGTGTAACTCTGCCCACCACCGGCTCTAGCAATTAAAATCTCACTATTACTTTGAGTAAGATCACTCATAACTTATTAAGCCTGTGGAGCATTATTTATATTTGCTGGTGGAGTAGGTGGCGTTACTGGTTGTGGAGCGGGTGCCATTTGAGGCTGTGGTTGAACTGCCTGTTGCATATTGTTTGCCATATTAGCTCCTAGCCCAAGTCCAACTCCCATACCTACGCCAGCTCCCGCGATCCCATTTGGGTTAGAAGCAGCTGCGTTTAGGGCCTCTAGTTGTTGCATCTGGGCATAAGCTGCCATTCCAGCTGGATCAACTGAACCCATTGCATTAATAGATTGAGCTTTTGCTTGCATATCGGCAATTGAACCAACTCTTTTTTGAGTATCTTCATCGAAATCAGTATTCTCGATTCGGAAATCTTTCATTGTAAAGCCAAAAGCACCGAAGTCAGCAGCAACTTTTTCGCCGATGGTCTTAGACAATTCTTCACGGTTAGAGTCAATGTCCGTAAAACCGAATTTAGCGCTAGCTAGAGTATCTGAGATTGGAGTAATGATGCGATCGGTAATATTACTCTTAAATTCTTCCATTGTCATTGAATCACGGTCACCAACAAATTCTTTGAAAAATTTATCAGCATCAGTAATCTTAAATGAGTAATTACCGAAGGCGCGAAGACCAACAGGGAACTTATAGATAGGGTCAGAATACTTTAGGGGTGATTTTGTACCCCATTTAATATTTGGGATTTCAGTTGTATTAAAGAAGAATATCTTAGCTTTATGCTTGCTGTCCATGCCTCTAAAGATTGCCAACATTGAGCTAAAGAATGGTACGCTGGCTGTCTTTAGGTCATAAGTACCTGGCTCGTAAATAACTCCAGCTGGGACGCCTTCGTTAACAAATAACATTGCTTGTCCTGGCCCTAAGATGACGGTTGACCCATTTTGAAGAACCTGATCGGCATCTGGGAATCTCCAGGCTAAGATCTCTGGCGATTGATCAATCCATTGAATGTTTGATAATAATTGGTTATTTAGAAATCCCATATGTATCCTTTTTATTTAAAAGTTTATAAGCTTATGTTAAAACAACAAATTATAATAGTCAAATAATTAACTAATCATTGATTAATAAATGCTATAATATTATTAAGAATAAGCATTAATTATTAATATTTAAGGGGGAATATGCAACCTAATAATGAAAACCAGCCAGTAAGTAACAACAACGTAGACAGTCCTCAGCCCACTAACATTAATCCTCCAGTTGCAGCCCCTGTGCCTCAACCAATTGCTCCTCAAGTAGCTGTGCCAGTGGCGGCACCAGTTCAGGCGCCTCAGCCAAATGTTTATAATAATAATCAATACAGTAATGATAATTTTATATCAGCTTATTTTAAGACTCTAAAGACTCTTTTTGTTGACCCTAAATCATATTTTGATAATCCACCAATTAATCTTGTAAAATCTCTTATATTTCCTGCTATTAGCTTAGCTATTATGGCCTTAATGGTAATTATTACTAGTGTAATTAAAGTGTTAACAGCTCCAACAATTAAGACTACATTATTTGGTATATCGACAACGACTGGTCCGAAGTTAAGCGGAGAATTCTTTGGCGAGTTGTTTAAGAATTTGGGTCTTAGCGCTCTTTATATAGTGGTGTTCTTAGCTGCAATATCTGGAATCATTATGGTAGTGGCACTAATTAGTAAAAAAACAGTTGCGTTTAAAGATATATTTTCAATGAGTTCAATATTTTCCTTAAACTTCTTGGCCGTTTCGGTCTCATTGATATTTAGTCTGATTGCTGGCTGGGTTAATAATATAGACTTTTCAAGTATTATCTATTTACTATCTAATATAGTTGTATCGCTAGTATTTGTTTACGCCTGTATTTTAATAATTCAGGGTATTAATCAAGTTAGTGGGTTTAACATATTTAAGTCTACTGCCATTTATGTGGTCTCCATAATTCTAATGGCATTTATTTTTGGTAAAGTTATTAAGACATTCCCAAATGATTTCAGTATTTCATTTGGTAGCTATAGCAACAGTGCTTTAAATAGTGGTAGTTATAGCGCATTCACAAGTAGCCTAGAAAAGGCTATAGAAAACTTTTATTTCTAGGTAATAAAGTTTGTTTCTTATCGTTGACTAGTATACGGTGTTAAGGTTATAATGTTTCTTGTATTCCGACGTAGCTCAATGGTGGAGCAAGAAGCTGTTAACTTCGAGGTTACTGGTTCGAGTCCAGTCGTCGGAGCCAAACCAAGAAGTCAAATAGGCTGACCGAGGTCCCTGACCGGTTACTCTAATTAACTCCTTAGTTCGGCAACAATTTTACGAATTGTAAAAATGTAGTAAAAAGGTTGGAACCGCCATAAATGGCGGTTTTTGCTTACACGCCTCTGTTAAATAGTTCCGAAACTAACCAGTCGCTTCTGAGGAACTGGACGGGCGAAATAGTGACCGAGTTCTGTGACCTAAACACGTTATAGTGTTAATTAGCAAATGTGCTTAATAAAGTCTTTTATTAGATTAATCAATTCTTGCTGATGTCTTTCATAGCAATGACCAGAACCTTTAATTTGGTATACTTTTGCTAATTTATTTTCTTTTTCTATAAGAGAAATAGCATCTATAATTGGCATGAAGGTATACTCATCATGATCACCAATTGTGCCTAAAATAGGTACATTTATTGAATGAATCATTGGTAGTGTGGAATTATTTCTAAGAGGTATTACTCTCGACAATTCTGATTCTTTAGAAAAGTAATTTAAATAGGTAGCTGCGCTAATCGGTATTTCTCCCGCCTGTGCTCGTCTTTGTCCAGTGAGTAGTTCATACCCCTTACCATTATTAGACTTTTCGATTGCTTCTGACATTAAATCGGTGGGAATAGTCTCTTCATATTTCATTTGGGTGCTAAATGAATCGGCAAAGCCCATGAGCACGACACCTGATATTTTATCTTTATATTTTCCTCTATTCATATAATAGACGACTTTTTCAGTTCCAAAGCTATGCCCAGATAAAACTATTTTTGAATAATTGTTATTAATAGCCCACTCAACCCAAGCGTTAATATCTAATAGTGAGTCTTCAAATATTTCTAAGGCCGCACCTGTGTCTTGCCAACTATCCATAGCGAAACTTCCGCGATTGTTAGTAAATAGGACATCAACCCCTGTTTCCGGTAGTTGATCGTAGAATATTCTTTGAAATTTTTCGCAGAAGAAGCTGCTCCCAGTACCATGGATATTTAAATAGAGGATATCCGACTTTGCGGGTTGAGATAATAGGCCATGGAGGCATATTCCATCTGTGGTTTCAACTTCTACTATTGGGTAATCCATGTATCTATATTAACTTAAATTAGATATAAGTGATAATTTTATTCATGACCTGTATGCTGAGCCAAGCTGGAATAGATTAATAATCAATTCAAAGAAAGATTCATATAAGTATATTATCACTCCCATAATTTTGCTTATTTACAGTTACGGCTTGTTATATCGTTGTGATCTATAAAAAATCCGTTAGTATTTGCTAGCGGTTTTTCTATAACTTCCCGACACATATGCCTATAAATAATAACACGCCAGTGAAGCGAGACTCTGTATATTCGCGATCTTAAAAACTATCGCAAGGCAGAGCTTATATAATTTCGCTCTTTGGGGATCTGATGGTTAATAAAAAGCCTCAGTGTAAATATTATCTTCTTTGATGTGCATTGATTTTAAGATTTGCCACATATCAGCGACGAATCCGATAGAGCCGCAAACATAATAAGAAGCTTCTTTTAAAGGAGATGCGTATTTGCTAATAATGTTTTTGTCGATTCGACTATTTACGCTAATTTTTGAATCATTTGTTATTTTTTGAGTTATGCAATGAACGATTTTTAAATTCGGGTTATTATCCATTAGTTCATTTAGACTTTTTAAAAAAGTAATATCTTTTTTGGTTTTGTTGCTATAAATCAGTGTTATTTTAGCATTACTGCCAGACTCTATTTTATTTTTAATTATGCTATAAAAAGGCGTAATGCCTATTCCGCTTGCTATCATAATGATGTTGTCTGTTGACGCATCGGGATAAAAGTACCCGTATGGGCCGTCAAATACTGTCTTACTGCCTATAGGCATATCTATCATATACGATGATATATCGCCACTTCTCTTTATTGTTAAACGGACTAGATTATCATTTGGGGTGCTAGATATTGTATAAGACTTACCATGCCCAAAAAATGATGGTGGCTTAACATCTACATAT
>Ga0194063_10001265_pt1 | contig 16626 bp, 15 predicted proteins | sample SepL3720m_MetaG_FD_155459 | JGI IMG/M metagenome (GOLD analysis project Ga0194063, IMG submission 155459) | Anoxic zone freshwater microbial communities from boreal shield lake in IISD Experimental Lakes Area, Ontario, Canada - Sep2016-L373-20m | ecosystem: Environmental > Aquatic > Freshwater... | reverse complement strand
CGATTCGTCGCTGCCCGTGCTGCTGCCCGAAACCGAGTCGTTCTCGCCACGCACCTTCGATGCCAACGACGAGTTCAGCAACCCCGAATCACCGCTCGATCGACTCGACTGGTGGACCGACATCGAGATCGATCTCGGCGAGGGCACGCGCAGCTACCACCGCGACACCAACGTCATGCCCAACTGGGCTGGCTCGTGCTGGTACGAACTTCGCTATCTCGACCCAACCAACAACGACGTGCTCGTCGACAAAGAGGTTGAGCAATATTGGATGGGCCCACAAGGCGACGGACATCCGGGCGGCGTCGATCTGTATGTCGGTGGCGTCGAGCACGCCGTGTTGCACTTGTTGTATTCGCGCTTTTGGCACAAGGTGCTGTTCGATCTTGGCCACGTGTCGTCGAAAGAACCGTTCCACCGTTTGTTCAACCAAGGCATGATCTTGGCTGCGGCCTACAAGGACGAACGCGATGTCTATGTCGACGCGGCAAGCGTTCAAGAGGCCGGCGGACAGTTCACGTTCGAGGGCAAGCCGGTCACACGCGAGTGGGGCAAGATGGGCAAGAGCCTCAAGAACGCTGTCTCCCCCGACGAGATGTACGAGGCCTACGGCGCCGACACCTTGCGTCTCTACGAAATGAGCACGGGCCCGATGGACGCCTCGCGCCCATGGGAAACCCGCGACGTCGTGGGCATGCATCGATTCTTGCAACGCATCTGGCGCAACCTCGTCGATGAGGAGACTGGCGAACTGCGTCTGGGCGCCGCCGCCGACATCGACACGGTTCGGTTGTTGCACCGCACGATCAACGACGTGCGCACCGACATGGACGAACTGCACTTCAACACCGCCATCGCCAAGATGATCGAACTCAATAACGCGCTCACCAAACTCGGCGCCTGCCCGCACGATCTAGCCGAGTCACTGGTGCTGATGATCGCTCCGCTGTGCCCGCACATCGCCGAAGAGTTGTGGAGCAAATTGGGTCACACCGACTCGCTCACCAACACTCCGTTCCCGGTTGCAGACCCTGCGTTGCTGGTGTCCGAGAACACCGAGCTGCCGGTGCAAGTAAACGGCAAGTTCCGTAGCCGCATTGTGGTGCCAACCGACGCCACCGACGATCAAGTGCGCGCCGCTGCGCTCGCCGACGACAAGGTCATCGCCGCACTGGCCGGAGCTACCCCGAAGAAGATCATCGTGGTGCCCGGCCGCACGGTGAACATCGTCGCCTAGTCATCGCTCGGCTTGGGTCCGCCCGTGGAGCCACGCACCGGCAACACTGTGCAGATGTTTGACCTCACAGGCAAGACAGCGTTGGTCACTGGTGCAGGACAATCAGTGGGCGCTGGCATTGCTGCGGCGCTCGCTGCACAGGGATGCCACGTGTTCGTCAACGACGTGGTGGCCGAACGAGCCGAGCACACGGCTGCGGCTCTTCGTGCCTCTGGCGCGCTCGCAACTGCGGTGCCGTTCGATGTCACCGATGCCGAGGCAGTGCAGGCAAGTGTCGGTGCGCTCGAGCCAATCGACATCCTCGTGAACAATGCTGGCAATGCCGGCGCGCACGGGTTCACACCGAAGCAGTTCGTGGACATGGAGCCAAACGAGTACGCACGGTTCGTCGATGTGAATCTGTTCGGCGTGATGCACTGCACGCGAGCTGTACTCGCCGGGATGCAAGCACGCGGGTGGGGGCGAGTCATCACCATCGCGTCGGGAGCGGGCACCGTCGGAAACCGCATGGGTATCTCGGCGTATGGCGCTGCCAAAGGCGGAGCCATCGCGTTCATGCGCCACATCGCGATCGAGTCGGCGCGACGCGGCGTCACCGCAAACTCGCTTGCGCTCGGCCTGATGGCCAACACCGATGGCGGGGCGTTCACCGAGCAGATCGCCAAGACCATTCCGGTCGGACGCTTGGGGACCCCTGCCGACATCGGCGCCGCGTGCGTTTGGTTGGCCAGTAACGAAGGCGCGTGGGTCACCGGCCAGACCATCACCATCGACGGCGGATCCAACCCGAGCTAACCCCGCAGTCCCCTCGCCGCCGCCCCAGAAAGCGTGACCGCACGTCTACCGTGCGTTCACGCTTCACGACTAAGTTCCACTGCTCGATCACCCATTCGCAGCACTGCCCTTCGGAGGCCTCATGGACACCAACCGCATCAACAAGTTGTTTGGTCTGGAGGGCCGAGTCGCCATCATCACCGGCGCCACCCGCGGCATCGGCCGCTCAATCGCCGAAGGCTTCGTCGATGCTGGCGCAACCGTGGTGGTCGTGAGCCGCAAGGCGGAGGCCGTCGACGAGACCGTTCACGCCTTGCAGCAGCGCGGCGGCACCGCCCTCGGCATCGCCGCGCACCTTGGCGACCTCGACGACATTCAGCGCATCGTCGACACAACCGTGCGCACGTTTGGCCGTATCGACATCGTGGTGAACAACGCGGCAACGGCCTTAAGTCAACCGCTCGGGTCACTTACTGCCGAGGCCTGGGGCAAGGTGAACGATGTCAACCTACGCGGACCAGTGTTCCTCATCGAAGCGGCCCTCAAGCACCTGCTGGTGAGCCCACACGCCTCGGTCATCAACGTGATTTCGGCTGGAGCGTTCTTGCCGTCGGTTGCCTCGGCGATGTATGCCAGCACCAAGTCGGGTCTGCTGTCGTTCACTCGCACCATGGCAGCCGACTTCGCTACACGCGGCATCCGGGTCAATGCGATTGCCCCAGGCACGGTAGAGACCGACATGGTGCTCAACAACACACCCGAGGCCCAGCAGCGCATGGCCCAAGCATGCTCGATGAAGCGGATGGCTCATCCCGACGAGATGGTCGGGCCTGCGCTCTTCTTGGCATCCGACGCATCGAGCTATGTGACCGGCCAAGTTGTGCTCGCCGACGGCGGACTCGTGCCAGCTCGTTAGGAAAACGGGCGATGCGTTGCCGACGTTTGGCGCCCAGAATATAACAGCGCGCTCACAACTCGCCGCGGTCGAGTCGATCCAGAACTTCGATCGCTCGTTCGCGGACGGCCGGCAGGTTACTCAACGCTCGCATCGCTGCGAGCGGGCGCGCCATGCGGTGATTGCCGGCGAGCGCATCAGCGTTGCGGGCAAGGAAGTCCCAGTAGAGCGTGGTGAACGGGCAGGCATCGGGTCCGACCCGCTGCTTCGGGTCGAAGCGACACGTGCGGCACGAGTCACTCATCTTGTTGATGTAGGCCCCACCCGAGGCATAGGGCTTGGTGGCCATCTTGCCGCCGTCGGCAAACAGCGCCATCCCAATCACATTGGGCAACATCACCCACTCCGCTCCATCGACGAAACTCGCCCGCATCCAGTCGGTCATCGCCGCCGGATCTACGCCAGCCGTGAGGGCCAGGTTGCCGAGCACCATCAGCCGCTCGATGTGATGCGCGTAGCCGTGGTCGTGCACGTGTCCGATCACGCTCGAAACGCACGCCATCTTGGTGTCAGCCCCCGTGAACGAGGGCGGCACAGGCCTCGTGGCACCGAGCACATTGGCGCTCCGGTAGCGAGGCATCCACAGCCAATAGACACCCCATACGTATTCGCGCCAGCCAACCACCTGACGAATGAAGCCCTCAACCGAGTTGAGCGGAGCCATGCCACGGCGATACGCAAGCTCAGCGGCTTGCACGATCTCGCCCGGATGGAGCAGGCCGATGTTCATCGATGACGACAGCGCCGAGTGAGCCAGCTTCCACTCCGCGGCGAGCATCGCATCCTCGTGCGGCCCGAACAACGCCAATCCAGATTCAATGAACTCGCTCAGTCGGATCAACGCCTGCGCGCGCGTGACGGGCCACGTGCCGTCGGGGTCGGCTCCGAAGGTGGTCTGCGGAAGTCGATCGAGCACGGCACGGTCGATCTCGTCGAGTTCGAACCGCTCGATAGAGGGCCACGCGCGACCATCTCGCGGTGGCGGTTCTCGATTGTCGTGATCAAAGTTCCACTGACCGCCAACAGGCACGCGACCGCCACGCCCATCGTCGTCGACCAACACTCCGAGGCGCTGTCGTTGCCACCTGTAGAAGTCCTCCATGGTGAGCCGCTTGCGGTCGGCGGCCCATGCTGCAAAGTCGTCGTAATGGCACAGAAACTGGTCGTTGCGCACCAGCTCGACACCCAAACGTTCGAGCATCACGCGAGCGTCCCAACTCGTGGGCTCCATCGCAATGACGGGTCCGCCGCCGAAGTCTGCACGGTGATCCCAAAGACCCTGCGCCAGGGTGCTCGCCCGACGGTAGTGAACCTCGAAGCCCTCAGCGCGCAGCTCGTCGGCGAAGTGCATCATTGCCGACAGCACCAGATGTAACCGCTGACGATGCCACGTCCGGGAACCGATGAGCGTGTCACTCTCGACCAACAACACACGACACTCCCCCGGCTTTCGACCCGCAAGAGCGCCCCGAGAGCGGTCGAGCTGATCGCCGAAAATCCAGACGGTTGGAATTGAGATTACGGCCATCGCAAGCGCGGGATCAGGACGCGAACGACGCGAACGCCGTGCTGACGGCAACAGTTGATGTTGCCTCGCCGATGGAGCCGATCATGAACGAAAACCATAGCGGTGAGCTAGGCCGCCTTTCTCGTGCCTGAGGAAAACTGAGTACTTTCGGCCCTATCGCCTGCTGCCTTGTGCGACCACCATGACCGAATGAAAACAATTGTTGTTGGAGTCGATGGGTCCGAGGGTTCGAGCGACGCACTGAAGTGGGCCGTTACCGAAGCCAAGTTGCGTGGCTGTTCGCTGCAAGTTGTGTACAGCTGGCAGTACCCGCTGTATGTCACCTCGGAGCCCATCTACATGCCACCACCAGACAAGGACTTGATCATCAAAGGCGCCAAGTCGACAGCCGAGAAGTTGGTCGCCGACGCCGAAGTCGCTGAAGCGGGCGTGACGTTCACGATCGAGACGCCGCAGGGCCGCCCCGGACCCGAACTGGTAAGGCTCGCCGCCGATGCCGAAATGCTGGTGGTTGGATCCCGCGGCGCCGGTTCGGTTCGCGAACTGTTACTTGGATCAGTGTCGAACTATTGCGCCCACCACAGCCCTTGCCCGGTTGTTCTGGTGCGACCCACCGACAAGTAGCGAAGCAGCGCCCCTCGACCGCTGTAACGTGAGGCTCCTATGCAGGTTGACGTCGTCGATTTTCAGGCTGCTGACGCGCCGCAAGCGTTTACCGAGTCGCTCCACAACACCGGCTTTGCCGTGCTCGTGAACCATCCGTTGCCGCCTTCTCTCGTGCAGGGCATCTACGACGAATGGCTCGACTTCTTCAACACCGAAGCTAAGTACGCCTACCGATACGACGTAGAGAACCAGAACGGTTACTTCGGACCTGATGTCTCCGAGACCGCCAAGGGCAACACGGTTCGCGACATCAAAGAGTTCTTCCATGTGTACCCATGGGGTCGCTATCCGAGCACTGTCAGCGACGCGGCGCTGCGTTATGCCGAACAGGCAACCGAAATTGCGCGCACGTTGCTGTCGTGGGTTGAGGCCCACACCCCCGCATCGGTGTCGGCACAATTTTCGCGACCGCTCAACCAGATGCTCGACGGCAGCACGCGCACTCTGCTGCGTGTTCTGCGATATCCACCGCTCACCGGCAACGAGCCCGCTGGCGCTGTGCGCGCCGCAGCGCACGAAGACATCAACTTGCTCACGGTGTTGCCCGCATCAAACGAATCGGGTCTGCAAGTACGCGACATCAACGGCATCTGGCACGACGTGCCGTGCGACTACGGCAGCATGGCGGTCAACTGTGGCGACATGCTCGCCCTGGCCAGCGGCGGCTACTACCCGTCGACAACGCATCGGGTGCTCAACCCAACCGGCGACTCGGCAATGCGCTCGCGGCTGTCGGTGCCGTTGTTCTTGCACCCTGCTGACGACGTGATTCTGGCCGAGGGTCGCACGGCGTTCGAGTTCTTGCACGAACGCATCGCCGAGTTGCGTAGCCAAGACATCAAACCCAACTGAGCCAACCCAAAGTGACCAAGGTCCCGAGTTGTTCAGCTCTGGCCATCGCACCACACCCAATCGCTTCGCTGCCAGCTTTCAGTAGAATCACACGGACCTAACAATCGAGGAACCCATGGGCAGCATTGTCGTCGGTGTCGACGGATCTGAGAACTCGCGACATGCCCTTGAGTGGGCAATGGCCGAGGCCAAGTTGCGCAATGCGCGGCTCCTTGTGGTGTCGTGCTGGGAGTTCCCCACATTGGTGGCCACCGAAGTTGTATGGACCGTGGCGCCCGATGTGGTGGCCACCGCTGAGCGACTCGCTCAAGAAGTCAACCTCGATGCGTCGGGCGTGCAGTACACCATCATGGCGCCCGAAGGCAGGCCGGGCGGCGATCTCGTGCGCATCGCCGAACTCGCCGACATGCTCGTGGTCGGTTCACGCGGTTCAGGCTCATCGAGCGAGCTCTTGCTCGGATCTGTCGCGAACTACTGCGCGCACTACAGCCGTTGCCCCGTGGTCATCATTCACCCACCCGCCTGACCCTCGTCGGATAACGGTTACGGCGCGAGCGCAAGCACTTCGGCGAATCCCGCCTTCAGGCAGCGCATGAACACTTTGTGATCGGGGATCGCCGTGGTGTCGATGTTGGCGCCGATGTAGCACCGGCCGCGGTATGACATCAACGTGATGTTCACTGCCGATCCGGCAGTAGGTCCAAACGGATAGAACCGCAACACCTTGACGCCGCCGAGGTACATCTGCACGGGCACCCCAGGAACATTGCTGGCCAGAAAATCGACCCGCTTCAGCATCGTCGCGATCACCTGCTTCGGCAGCAGGTTGAGCGCGCCCGCAACGGCCTCGGTGTAGGCCAGCGACCGCTCGGCGCGGACATCTTTGGCTTTGTCGTGCAACAACCGCAGACGTTCGGCCGGATCAGCAGTTCCCACCGGCACCTTGAACCGCATCACCGTCACATGGTTCCCGCCGGGCTGATGCTCGTCGACGCGCAGGCTAATGGGCATCGCCACCCTGAGCTCGTCTACTTCAGCACCGTGCCGGTCGTGATATCGGCGCATGCCTCCCGTGATACCCGCCAGAAATCCGTCGTTGAGCGATGTCCCAACGGAGTGCGTTGCTGCGCTCATCTTCGCGAGCGGAACATCGATCACATCGAAATGAGAATGCACATCACGCGTGGTCATGATTGGCGACATCGCCGACCGTGCGAGCGCAACCGTGCGCCCAACCGATCGCGCAAGGTCAACGGTGTCGGCCGCGGTTTGTTGTGGGTGAGCGAGCGCGTGCAGAAAATTCGACATCGCCGTCGGAGCGTTCCGGCGCACAAGTGTTGCGACAGCCTCAAGGTCATGAGAGACCGCATCGCCGAACAGACCAAGGGCTCCGACAGGCGCGTTCGCGCTCTTTATTGACGCACTCGCGACGGGCGTCGACCGGGCTCGCTTCGTGTTTGGCGTTGGAGCTTCAAAGTCAAAGAGATAGGCAGCAAGCTGCACCGAGCCCACGCCGTCGGTGAGCACATGATGCACCTTCATCACCAGCGCAGCTTGTCCTTTGACGAGACCTTCAAGGAGTGTGAACTCCCACAGCGGACGATCCCGATCGAAGCCCTTGGCCGCCGACTTGCGAGCGAACTCAAGCACATCGTTGATACCTGCCTCGACGCCGCCCAGAGGGGTGAGCACCACGCGCCGAAGGTGATATGCCAGCTCGAAGTGTTCGTCGGCCACCCATCGCAACATCGTGGGATGCAGAGGGGGCGCCACCACTTTGTCGCGGAGCCCTGGCACCTGATGGGTGACGTGTTCAATTCGCTCAGTCAGAGTTGGCCAATCAGGCGCCGAGTCCAACATTGCGACGCCAACAATTGTTGAATGCAGCAATGGATCCGACTCGATGAGCCACATGATCGCGTCGGTCTGACTGAGGTAATTGTTGTCTCGTGTAATCGGCTTCGTCACTGCTGCCTCCTCATTACTACCTCGCTCGCGGCGCTCATCACACTGCGTCCAATAGCGAAAGGGAGCGCCCCGCAGGACGCTCCCTTTGCTCAATGCTCTCGAAGGGACTCGAGAACTGTTACGCCTTGTGCTCACCCGTGAGGACAACTTTGTCCTTCGGTGTTGTGAACGCATGGATGAAGCCGGCGAGCGACGCAAGCAGGAGAACCAGCGCAACCAAGAAGCACACGGTTTCGGCCTGACCGCCCTTTTCGCCAAAGACGCTGAAGCCATACGAGGTCAGCAGCAAGCCGCGAAGTGTCTCGCCCTTGAATGCGGTCTCTCGCAAACCAGACACCGCATCGGCTGCCTTCTGCAGATCCTCTGTGGGCTTACCAGCAGCCTTGGCATCGGCTACGGCAGCCTTGGCCTTGCCCACTTCGCCGCCCAGAGTTGCGTAGGTGGCGCCTTCAAACTTCGCTGCCTTCGCGCCCTCAGCAAGGTGCAAAGCAATGAAATCGTTGGCGTAGCACTCGGCCTTCTTGCCGGTGTCCAAAGCGGTGCCGGCGAACTTGGTCAGACATGCTGATTTCTTCTCGATGTCGGTCAACGTGTCGGCCGTCTTGAAAGAGATCTGTTGTTCTGAGAGCTGATCGTGCACATAGGTCTTTGCGAAGTCGGCGTTGTCTTTCATGACAAGACCCAGAACCGCAAGCAGTCCGGCGAGCAATACTCCGCCTACGCCAAAGACCAGATCCAGAGTTCTACGTTTCATTGCTTCAGGCTCCTCTAGGGTTCAAGTTCGGCACTGGATAGTGCGAACCACTGGACTCAGAGTAAGGAAGCGCAAACTCGGTAACTAGGGACCTAGGACCCTTCGCAGTGGGACATCAGATATCCAACTTGCACTGGGCACTTCCACCCGGCATCCGATGCCGATTGCGAGCAACCCAGCGATACACAACCGCTGCGATGTGCGAAATCCCGGGCACCAGCAACAATCGTCCAAGGATGCCCCAGCCGCGACCAGAGTCGATGAGCAGACGAGCGATCGCTACGTGCCCCGACGAGATGACACCGTTGCGGTCAACCCATTGCACAGCCGTTTGACACTGCTCTGCAGTGAGACCAAGCGCATCGATATCGATGCGTTGCCACGCCTTGACTTCGCAACCACGCGCAACTCGGCGCTCGGCGAATTGTGCGGAACGCGTACAGAACGCACAGTCGCCATCGAACACGAGCAATGGACTTTTCTGGCCTACGGCAGTTGTCACTGCAACAGTGTGCCGCCGCCAAAGCGCAGAGGCAAGATCAATCGGTAGATGTTCGCCGTGCCAGCTCAATGAGCCGTGCCGTATACGGATCGCGAGGCCGACTCAGCACCTCGTTGGTCACGTCGACTTCGACAAGGCGGCCGTTGCGCAACACAGCAATTCGATCGGCGATCGATGCAACCACTGCGATGTCATGCGACACGAACACCATCGTGGTCGCCAATCGCCGATGGATATCGAGCAGCGTCGCCAGCACACCGGCCTGCACCGTGACGTCGAGCGCCGAGGTGACCTCATCGAGCAACAGCAGCTCTGGTTTCATCGCTAAGGCCCGGGCGATCGCCACGCGCTGCTTCTCTCCGCCCGACAACTTCGCGCCGCGGCGCTCGAGCATCTCCGGAGCAAGGCCCACCGTGTTGAGCAGCTCTCGAAGCGTCTCGTCGTGAGCGGTTTTCGAGCCGCCAACAAATGGGGACCAGGGGCGCCGAGCAGATGGGTCGATAAGACGACGAACTGTGTGCGCCGGGTTCAGCGAGTCATCGGGATTTTGAAACACCATCTGGATTCGTCGAAGCATTTCGATGGGCCGACGTTCTACGGGCGTGGCGAGATCGAACCCATCAGCCCATTGCACGGTTCCGCCAGTTGGTGGCAGCAGACCACAGATGGTCTTGAGCAAGGTCGACTTGCCCGAACCCGATTCTCCGATCACGCCGAGAATCTCACCCGAGAACACCTCAAGCGTGAGCGCGTCAACCGCCGTCGTTGCAGACGCGGCGTTTGCTCGCCCGAGTCGATGGCGGGCCGACGACCGCACCACAGACAGCGCCTCGGCGCGGACAATCGGTGTCGGTACTACGCGGTCGATCGCAGTGCCGCTGCCGGCTCCAACGTGGCGAATGCCAAGCGTGGGCGCGGCTGCGAGTAGTTCGGCGGTATACGGGTGCGATGGCCGCCGGTTCATCTGTTCGCGACTCGCGTCTTCCACGATCTCGCCGCGTTTCATGACCACCACCCGATCGGCGACTCGATCGATCACGCTGAGGTCATGGCTCACACACACCAAGGTGAAGCCGCGGCGATGCTGCGCTTCAGCGATCATGGTCAAGATGTCGTGCACAACGCCTACGTCGAGTGCCGATGTCGGCTCGTCGAGCAACACGATGTGTGGGTCACGAGCAAGACCCAAAGCGATCAAAACGCGTTGCTGTTGCCCGCCTGAAAGTTCGTGCGCGAACCGTCGGCGAAGTTGGTCGCCATTCAGTCCAACCTCATCGAGTAGCTGAGACGTTCGATCGGCGTCTTGGCCGAGTACCTCCGCGAAATGTTGCGCAACGCTGAGGTGAGGCGTGAGCGACATCGCCACGCTTTGCGGCACCATCGCCACCGTTGAACCGAGCAGTTGGCGACGGTCTTCATCGGCAAGCGAAAAAAGATCGTGCCCTGCAGTCAGCGCTGTTCCATGAGTCACGAACAGCCCCTGACCAACGGCCCCGATCCAGGCGCGTAGCAGCGTTGATTTGCCCGAGCCCGACTCGCCAACGATGCCCAGCCTGGTTCCAGCCGGCACCACAAGCGAGAGGTCACGGAGGATCAGCGGTGGCTCAACGGCGTCGAAATGCGCTGCATCGACTGGGCCCACGCCTATCGAAAAACGGTCGAGTTGTAGGGCGATGTCGGTCATGACAGTGCGGCCTGCGCACGCCGATCGACCAACGCATTGACGCCAAGCACCAGCGAAGCCAGCATCGCTACAGGAGCGAGCAGAGGCAGCGGACTGACCGTGATGAATCCGCGGGCATCGCTAATCATCAGACCCCACTCGGCCGTCGGCGGACTCGTGCCGAGGCCGAGAAATGACAGCGAACTGAATGCCAACAAGATCCACGTGAACTGCATCGCTACTTCGGTGATGAATACCTCGGCGATGTTCGGCAGCACCTCTCCCACAACGATGGCGCGTCGGGATGCGCCGCGAAGTCGAGCCGCCAAGATGAAGTCGCGTGTGAGCACATTGCCCGATGCGCCACGCACAACACGCGCTATCGGGGGCGCGTACATCAGCGCCAGGGTGGCGACCAGCACCACAGGCTCACGGCCGATAAAGCTGGCGACAAGCATCAGCACCAGTAGCGACGGCATCGCCAAGAGCACGTCGACGACCCGCATGATTGCGTCGTCGAGCCAACCGCCTACTAACGCTGCAAATGTTCCGAGGCCGAAGCCAAGTGCTGCAGCAAGCAACACCGCGACAAGCGCTACGCCAATCGAGGGCTGACCGCCATGCAGCGTGCGGCTGAGCACATCACGTCCGAGAGAATCGGTGCCTAACCAATGTGCGCCCGACGCTCCTTGCAAAATCGCGTTCGAATCCTGCGCCACCACTGACTGCAACGGAAGTACCGAGGCGGCGAGAGCAAGCAGCAGATGACCACCAACGATCACGGCCCCCGCCGACATGGTGATGCGCCGACGGGTTCGAGTTGCTGTCGAGTGAAGGCCGATCATGATGCGACCTGAGCCCGCACTCGCGGATCCAGCGCCCGCGTGACGGCGTCAGAGACGAACGACGAAGCGATGAACACAACCAGGCCGAACAGAGTCAAGGCCAAAATCAACGCCGTATCGCGATCTGAGATCGCATCAACTGCGATGCGACCTAAACCAGGAAAGTTGAACACGACCTCGACCACGAATGTGCCGGTGAGCAACCACGCTGCAGTCACCGCGATCACGTTGATCGGCGAAGGCAATGCTGCGGGCAAGATATGGCGCCGAACCACGATTCGCTCGGCAATGCCGCGTGCACGCGCGGCCTCGACAAATGGGCGCTCTTCGGTCACTAAGAAACTGGCGCGCATCGACCTCATCACATGGGCGAATACAACGAGCGCAAGCGTGATTGCGGGAAGCCAAATGTTCGGCAGGATATCGAGGAGCGAGGCGTTGCTCGAGACCATCGTGACCCCCGGCAAGAGCGGGAGCCACACGGAGAACAGCAGCCAGAGCACCGACGCTGTTACGAATTCGGGCAGCGTCATCAGCACAAGGCTCACGGTGTCTACGACGCGGGCGACTCGTGTTCGCTTGCGTCGAGCGCTCCAAACACCAACCACAATCGCCAGCGGAAAGGCCATCAGGCTCGAAACCGTCGCCAACGCCAGCGAGTTACGCAGTCGAGGCATCACGATGTCCACCACCGATTTGTCGCGCTTGATCGAGAACCCAAGATCGCCACGCAGCAAACCACTCGCCCAATCAATGAGCCGATGCGACACCGAAGCGTTCAAGCCATTGGCGGCACGACATTGAGCCAGCTTTGTCGCGGTCGCTGAGCGGCCGAGCAGCGCCGTGCACGCATCACCGGGAAGCGCCTCGACACCCAAGAACACGAGCACCGACATCACGGCGAGCACTCCAAGAGAGATCGCCAAGCGACGGAGCAAATAGGCGGTCATCGAGGCGGCGAATCAGTCAACCTGAATCTGCTCCCACCGAACAGCATCGATCACGATCGGCGCAACACCTTTGACCTTGGCACTCATCGCGCGCACCAATGTCTTGTGATACGGAATGAACGTTGCCGAGTTATCGAACAGGTGCTGCTGAATCGCCTGATACTGCTTGGCTCGCTCGCCCTTGTCGAGCGTCGAGCGGGCGCTGTCGAGCAAGCCATCGAGTTCGGTATCGATGAGTCCCGTCTCGTTCCACGCGGCGGTCGAACGGAACACTTCGTTGAGTACCTGGGGTGCCGGACGCTGACCCCAACTCGTAACGAACGAAGGCTCCTTCATCCACACGTTGTCCCAATATCCGCTCGCGTCGGCCATGGTGATCTTCACCCTGATGCCCGCAGCCTTTACCTGCTCTTGATATGCCTGCACGAGATCAACAAAGTTGTCCTCGACATCGCTCGTGAAAATCTCAATATCGATACCGTCGGGGAAGCCAGCCTCGGCGAGCAACTTCTTGGCGCCCTCAATGTCTTGCGCACAATCGCCGTCCCATCGATAGGGGTCGCCGCTCCACACCGGCGTGTCGCATGCAACGACGCCGCCGTCCTTACCGAGCACTACGTCGGCGAGCTTCTGACGATCGACCGCGATGCGCAACGCTTTACGTACTCGCACATCGTCAAAGGGCTTGTGATCTACCCGAAAGTCGATGCCGTTCCAGTCGCCCGACACGATGTGCTGGGTGGTGAATTTGCTCGTGTCGCTGAACAACGACTCGTTCTTCGCTCCGACGGTCAACAACATGTCGACCTGGCCACCAAGCAGTGCTTGGGTTGCAGCCTGCGCATCAGCAATCGCAGGAATCTCGATGCGAGCCAGCTTTGGCTTTCCGAGGAAGTAGTTGGGGTTCGCCGCAAGCACCGTGGTGCCCTCAGGGTCGAAGGTCTGCATCGAGAACGGACCCGTGCCGACGGGCGTCTTGCCGATGGTGTCGAGAGAATCAACCGGGGTCATCAGCGCTCGGTAGTCGGCGAGCAGTACAGGTAGGTCGGCCTCGGCGGTAGAGAGCACGATCTTTACCGTGGACGCATCAACGGCATCGACGTGATCGATGATGCCCAGAACGGCTCGCACCGGAGAATCAAAGGTGGGGTCGATCATTCGATCGATCGAGTAGACCACGTCGGCCGAATCGAAGTCGGAGCCATCGTGAAACTTCACGCCCGCATGTAGTTTCAGTGTCCACTCGGTCATGGCATCGTTCGATGCCCACGAGTCGGCCAATTCGGGAATCGGGCTGAAGTCTTTGTCGACGCCGATCAGACGATCGAAGACCATGTTGATGGCCGGCCAAAACCGGTTGCCGTCGTAGGGGTCCATCGTCTCGGACCCGCCGAAGCCAGCATCGTTCGCGACCCGCAAGACACCTGCCGAGGTAGAGGTCGATGCCGACCCACCACAACTCGCGAAGCCAAACACGGTGAGCGCAACAACAGCGATACCAAGGTTTCGTCGGCGGAGCCGCCCGGCCTCATGCGCGGTCATTCGAAGCACGGTCTTGTTGAACACGGTTCCCCTAGCGCAGTTGCGTAAATTTCTGGGCGAACTGTAACCCAGCGAGGTGACCTGCTGTGAAACATCAGCCAAACAGCGCGAGCAGCCGGATGATCGGGCGGCCGCTGCCCGGCTACGTTGTGGTCACCATGTCGACAGTGCTCAAGATCGCAACCTTCAACATCCAATACTCGCTCGGTGCCGACAGCGTCTACGACCTCGCCCGATGCATCGACGCGGTCCGCGACGCCGACGTGATTTGCCTGCAAGAAATCGACCGAAATTGGCGACGAACAAACATGGCCGATCAGGCTGCCGAGGTCGAAGCGCTACTCCCCGATCGCTACTGCGTGTTCTCGCCAATCCTCGATGTCGATGCCAGTTCGGTCGACGCATCGGGCCGAGTGACCAACCGACGGCGCCAAGCGGGCCAGATGATCATCAGCCGATTCCCGATCGCTTCGTCGCGTTTTGTGGAGCTTCCCAAGATCGACACCGGCGACATGCCGAACTCATGGTGCGGCATGCACGAAGCAGTCATCGTCTTGCCCGATTCGGCGGTCCGTGTGGTCAACGTGCATCTCACCGATGTCACCCGGTCGGGCCGCATGGTGCAAGTCCGCGAGTTCGTGCGCCGGCTGCACGATGCACCAATCGAGGGCGGCGCGTGGAACGGCACCGACCCCGATGCCGAGTCTCGGGCCCATTGGCAGCTCGACGACAACAAACCACCAATGCCGTATGCGGCTGTAGTGGCTGGAGACTTCAACGACATACCCACTTCGCCGGTGTACGAGACCATGTGTCGAAGCGGCTTTCGCGATTCGTGGTCACCTGACACGGCGATCACGCCATGCGACGTGACCTTCAAGACCAACCCGCCGCAAGGCACGTTCGAAGATATGCGTATCGACTTCATCTTCGTAAATGACGCGGTTGAAGTGATCGATGCTGTCATCGATGGAGAGTGCCCCGCGTCGGACCATCAGCCGGTGTGGGCAACAGTCAAGTTGTAACCACCGCCTCGGCCCGGGCATGGGCCGACGCTCCCCTACGGAGTCTTCCAACGCGTCGCACTACTCTGCGCGCCGTGGAGAACCTTCGACTCGGACTCGTGGGCTGCGGAGCAATCGCCGAATGGCATGCCGCAGCGCTGAAACATTCGCAGCGCACTGTGGTCACAGCTTGTGTCGACGTGTCCGCTGAGCGCGCCAACAAATTGGCCGCGCTCACCGGCGGCCAGGCATGTTCGTCTATCGCAGAGGCAGTCGACATCGGTGTCGATGCGCTGGCAATTTTGGTGCCGCATCATTTGCACGAAACCTTGGTCACCGAGGCGCTCGAAGCGGGCGTGCACGTGGCCCTCGAAAAGCCGATGGCCCCAACAGTCGATGCCTGCGAACGCATCTTGGCTACGGCGGCGAAGCACAACGACCGCGTGTTCATGCTCACCGAAAATGCTCAGTACTGGCCCGAGATCTTGATCGCTCGCGACCTCGTGAACAACGGCGCCATTGGCGATCTTGTCACCGCGCGTTCGTGGCACAACTTTGGCATCACCAAAGAGTTCTACCCCACCGATCAGGCGTGGAGATTCCAGCAATCGGCCGCGGGCGGCGGCGTTGCGCTCGATACCGGTTCGCACTGGATGCGTCCCTTGCGGATGGTGCTCGGCGAGATCGACGAAATCGTTGCCGTCACCGGCCGACTATGGCCACAGATGGAAGGCGAATCGATGGTTCGCTCGCTGTGCAGGTTTGCCTCTGGGGTGGTGGCCAGTTTCGACGTCATCTTGGCTACCGGCGCTGTTGGGCTGCAGCCACATTTTCAGTTCACCGGCTCTACTGGTGAAATCGTGATCTCAGCCTTGGGCGAGGTTCGGTTGTTCGACGGCAAGGATTGGCAAGGCACAGTTGTTGGGCACGGCAACTACATGGACAGCTACAAAGGTGTCTGGACCGACTTCGAGGCGGCAGTGCTCGACGGCAAGCCGCTCGAAGCAGACGCGCGCTACTCGCTCGGCGAAGTTCGCGCAGCGAACGCCATTGTCCGAAGCGCCGCAACGAACTCATGGCAGAAAGTCTGGTGAGCACCGTCATGAACTCCGTGAACTTCAACTTCGAAGGCGCCTCGGTGCTGGTTACTGGCGGCTCAAACGGCATCGGCAACGCGATCGCCAACTCATTCGCCGAAGCCGGAGCCACCGTGGTCATCACCGGTACGAAACCATCGGCCGCTCAGTACGACAACGATCTTTCTCGTTTCGAATATGTGCAGTGCATGATGAGCGATCGCGAGCAGATTGCGGCGTTAGCTCAGCGGTTCAGCAGTCTCGATGTGCTCGTGAACAATGCAGGCCAAGTGATGCCCAACGGCGGCAA
>Ga0194063_10001264_pt1 | contig 16639 bp, 6 predicted proteins | sample SepL3720m_MetaG_FD_155459 | JGI IMG/M metagenome (GOLD analysis project Ga0194063, IMG submission 155459) | Anoxic zone freshwater microbial communities from boreal shield lake in IISD Experimental Lakes Area, Ontario, Canada - Sep2016-L373-20m | ecosystem: Environmental > Aquatic > Freshwater >... | reverse complement strand
ATGATTTAGGTCGCCGTCAGACCTCCGCACTGCTCCCACCGCGTTTTTCGCGACGTCAGCGCGAAAAAATCCACGGCGTCAGCCGAATCGGGCGAAACCGAATTTTGTTTTTGCGCCCGCATCTTGGAAGCTGAACCGCGAGCCGCTGACCGTGCTTGCGCGCATTTCCGAGGGGATCAATTTGGCATGCAAGGCGCTGGAAAAGGATGGTTTTTATGCGCCAGCATGGATGATCAAGGGCCGCTACCATCTGGCCTGCATGGAGGTTGAATCGGCCCAGCTAGCGTTCGAAATGGCGGCCAATTCTCCCCTGCGCCGACAGATCGAGGGGAAGCCCCCCCTTCCCGGCCTCGAAGACCCCGGGCAGATGATTGAGATCGCCGCGAAGCTTCGACAACCTTCCGGCGACCGGATGCGTCTTGCGAGTTCGCTTCTGCAGGGTTCCAACTCGCCTGACAGCAAAGCTGTGGCCAACGTCGCACGCTGGCTGAATGGGAAACCCGGCATCAGCACCTACGTGTCATCGGGAAACACGAGGAATTCCCGCGCCATCCCAACCAGCGAGCGCCTGATCAATTTTGTTGCCGACAACGGAGGGGACGGAGAAATTCGCATCGTTTCCGAATCTCCCACCGGGGCACTGGAGAACCTTTCCATTTCCGGCATCAAGGAGATTTCCAAATTTGACAGCCTGAAGGAGGTCAAGCCCGCTTCGCTCAAGATCCGGGGCGCGGAGGCGATCAAATGGAGTTCCCTCTCGGCACTTCCCATCAAATCGCTTGACTTGGAAGGCTGCCAGATCGGCATGATTCCGGATGACATTCCGAGATTCAAAGAGCTTGGGGAACTCGTCCTCAAGGAGACTCCGATTGAGAGACTGGGATTTCTCAGGAGCATGCAGGACACCATCAAGAAGCTGGATGTTTCCAAGACAAAAATCCGCGACCTTAGTCCGATTGCGCTTTGCCGCAACTTGCGCCAACTCGACGCGTCCGGACTGTCCATCGAAAAGATCGGAAGGTTTCCTTCCTCGCTGACCGACCTGACCGTCACTCCGGCGCTCATCGCGCCGCAGGCACTGAAAGCCCTGCGCGAGATCCGCACGATCACAGTGATGCGGCAACCGGGGGATCCGACCGACCAATGCGCGCAAGTTTTCTGGGATAATTACTCCGCCCGGGTTTCCGTGAGAACGCCACCCCCCGGCCTCTGATCCGTGACTATCGAAGCCGCGCCCCTCCGTCTCTACAATACCTGCCTGCCCGTTAGCGTCCGCCCCAAGCGCACGCGCAAGGCCTCTTGAAATGCAATCCATCGCCCCAATTTTTTTGCGAGCGGACGCCCACGACACGGTCATCCTCGTCAGCCAGAGCCTTGCTGATTACCTCGGGGTCGAAAAAAGCAGCCTGCTGAACGCGACGCTTGAGAGCGTTGCCGGACTCGCGACCGGCGAGCTGCGGGACTGTTTTCGCAGGGCGGAGAGCGGGCGGCGGCTCGACCAGCTCGTCGTTGACGGGTTCTCGAGGGTGTTTGAGGCGAAGACGTGGAGCGAGGGCGGGGTTTTCGATGTGGTTCTCGATGAGGTGACATCCCTCCAGCCGGTGCTAGATGCTCTCCGCGATTTTTCGTCCATCCCGACCGACGACCTCTCGGAAGAGGAGATGGCCACAATCCGCCGCCCCGACCGCCGGACGGTCAGCATCCTCTCCGCGCGCCTCGTCAACTTCAGCGAGTTTATCGGGCGGATGACGCCCATCGAAGCGCGCCTTGTTGTCGGGAGTTTCATGGACGAGGCCACGGCGGCGATCCCGGAGTTCGGCGGCGTTCCGTTTGCCCGCGCCGAGGAGTTTTGCGGCGGGATTTTCGGTGCGCCCCGCAGCTTCGCCGACCACGCTCTGCGTGCGCTGAACGCCGGGCTCCAGCTCACCGGGGCTATGGAGAAACTGCGGAAAGCATCGAGCGAGGCCGGGAGGGAATTTCCGATGGTCGCCTGCGGGATTGCGACCGGCGAATGCATGGTCGGAACTTTCGGAACCCCGGGCACCAGCCGATATTCCGCGCTCGGAGCGGGAGCGGACATCGCTCAACAGCTTGCCAACCTGGCCCGCCCGGGAGAAGTCCTCATCACGGAAAGTTGCCTGCGCGAAATTCTCGCGCGTTTGCCGGAGGGCTGGACGACCGAGGAATTTTCTGTGGACGAGGCACCCGATCTGAGCCGTCTCCGCTGGTCGGGCGACGAAGTTCAGCCCCTGTCCGAAGACAAGCAGATGCGGGCCTTTGCTCTGCGTTCCACAGATTCGGGATCCGGCCCCCCGGAGGTCGCCTTCCATTATATCTGGAGCCTGCAGTCGGCCGGCAGCATGGAAGCAATCCCCGTGCTCCGCGCAGAAATCCCCTCGGCCTCGGGCGCGCAATTGGCTGTCAGCGACGAGCGCGAGGAGTCGTCGTTTCTTCAGGTCTTCGGAAAATACCGCCTTGTGAAGCTCGTGGGCTCGGGCGGGATGGGGAAGGTCTGGAAAGCCCGCGATCGTTTCGGAAACACCGTCGCCCTGAAATCCCTCCACGAGAGCGGGAACTTGAAACCCGAGCAGATCCGGAGGTTTCAGCGCGAGGCCGAAGTGATGTCGCGTCTGCCCCACCGGAACATTTGCCGGATCTACGAGGCGGGGGAATTCGAGCGCATCCAATACATCACGATGGAATTCGTGGACGGCCTGAGCCTCGCCGAGCTGCTCTCCGGCCCCGCCGCCGCGAGCAACAACCGCAAAACCGGCATCTCGGATCTCCAGACGATCATCCGAAAAGTCCGCTCCGACATCGCTTCCGCGAAGAGCCGGGAGGATTCGGGGCAGAGCGAGCCGAAGGAAGCGCCAATGCCCGCGTCCCGACAGCGTCTGCTGCTGCCAACCGAGCAGGCGATCACCCTCTTTGTCAAAGTCTGCGAAGCCGTGCAGTTCGCCCACGAACACGGCGTCCTCCACCGCGACCTGAAACCCGGAAACATCCTGCTGCGCGAGGATGGCGAACCGCTCGTCGCGGACTTCGGGCTCGCCAAGTTCACCGGGGAAAACGACGGGCACTCGATCTCGGTGAGCGGCCACGTCCTCGGCACGCTGGCGAACATGGCGCCCGAGCAGGCGGAGTCGAGCAAGAACGTGGACGAGCGGGCCGACATCTACTCGCTCGGCACGATCCTCTACGTCCTCATGACCGGGAAAGCCCATTTCCAGCCGAGCGGGAATTTTTTCGCCGATGTCCAGAAGTTGAAGGAGCACACCGCTCCGTCGGCGCGGTCGGTGAACTTGCGGGTGGACGCTGACATGGACATCATCATCGCCAAGTGCCTCCGCCCAAATCCTGGCGACCGCTACCGGAGCGTGAGCTCGCTCCTCAACGATTTGAACCTCTACCGTCGCGGAGAGGCGGTTTCGGCGAGGCGGATCTCACCTGTCGAACACGGCGTCCGCTGGACAAAACGCCACCGCATCGCCGCCGCCGCCGCCCTCGCCGCCCTGCTGCTTGTCATCGGAGGCTCGGCCCTCGGGTTCTGGGCCTTGAGCCAGCGTGCCCGCGAATCCGAACTCTCCCGCGCCCAACTCGAAAAAACCCTCGCCGAACGCGACGAGGCGACGCGCAGGAGCGAACTCGTCACGGCCGAACGCCACAAGGCGGAAGATCGCGTCGCCGCCGCTGAAGCCGAAACTGCCAATGAACGTGCGCTTCGGGAGAAAGCGGAAACCGCGCTGAAAAATGAAACCGATTCGCGCAAAGCGGCCGATGCTCAAATGGAACAAAAAGATTTGAGGAGGCTTGCCGAGGGGGGAATCCTTGAGCTCGAGTTGCCCAAATCCGAATTCAATAGCGATCCAACTGCGCCTGCTGCCCCGAGGAGTCCCGCATTTGATCAGGGCATGAAATTCCTGAACGGCGATGGCGTTGAGAAAAGCCCCGAAATGGCCTACGCCCTCATCTTGCAGGCGGCCAACGACGGGCTGTTATCGGCTCAGACGAAGGTTGCCGAAATGCAGCTTAATGGCACCGGCACAACGAAGGATGAGAAATCTGGAATCGCATGGCTTCAAAAAGCTGTAGCTGCAGGTGATGCCGATGCACAGCAAAAGCTTGGCGACAGGTATCGCGAAGGAAGAGGCGTCGCGATTGATAAACAAAAAGCTTTTGATTTGTATATGAAATCCGCTGCCCAAGGCAATCCTTGGGGGCAACTCTGGGTGGGCCTCTGCTATGTCAATGGGGACGGCGTTCAGCAAAGCCGCACTGAGGCAATGAAGCAGTTTGAATTGGCCTCCCTGCAGAATCAGAACAAGGGCGCAAAAGCACACGCATTGAGGTGGAGAGCGAAACTGTCTTATGGTTCGGATCCGCAACAAGCGTTTCAATGCCATTTACAGGCTGCCGAACTCGGAACGGTTGCTTATTGCCAAAGAGAGGTCGGAATCGAATACCTGCAAGGAGTTCACGTTGAAAAGAACGCGTCGGAAGCCCGGAAATGGCTGACGCGTGCGGCTGAGAAGGGCGACGTGCGCGCCATGGTGGCGCTCGCAAAACTCCTTTCCGAGGGGGACACCGGTGTTCCAAAAAACCCCGATGAATCGACCGCATGGTATACAAAGGCCGCAGATCAGGGCGACACTGTGGCGAAGGCGGCACTTGCGGCTCTCAAAAAGCAACAGCCTGAGAATAGCACTCCACAAACGGCCCCGAATTCGGAGAACAACCTGATCGAAATCCAAGGCGGCGTCCTTCCGGCAACCGCCGTCGGCGCGGGCCAGAAAGTCTCAGATTTCCAAATCAGCATTTCCGAAGTCACCTGGGCTGATTGGAAGGCTGTGCGGGATGCTTCCATTGCCCTTGGCTATGACCTTGCCGGAGTTGGCCAGGGCAAAGGAGGCGATTACCCGGTCACTGGCGTCAGTTGGCTTGATGCCGTGAAATGGTGCAATGCGAAAAGCCAGATGGACGGTCTCGCCCCGGCCTACACGACCCAAGGCAACACGCTGAAATCCGGCAACTCGTTCCCCGACCTAGCGCCCGAAGCAAACGGCTATCGCCTGCCGACCGTCCCCGAATGGGAATGGGCTGCGCGCGGCGGAACACAAAGCGCAAGCTACAAATTCAGCGGCTCGAACAACCCGGAGGCTGTCATGTGGGCCAAGGAAAATGCTGCCGGTTCGTCAAGGCCGGTTCGGACCAAGACCCCCAACGAACTTGGCATTTTTGATATGAGCGGAAACGTAAGGGAGCTTTGCTGGGATCAACAAAAAAGCCCGTTCAAACCGTTGCTCGGAGGTTGCTGGGTACATCTCTCCCAGGACGGTGAACTCTCTGCGAAGCCGCTCAGCGAACCGATCCGGCGCGTCATAAATGTCGGCTTCCGCCTCGCGAGGAATTCCGCGCAGGCATCAAAGAAGGCTGATGAAACACGACTCGAAGAAGCCAAAAACCACATTCAATCTACAAGAATGGATGCGAAAAATCAAATGCTCAACATTGATCATTCGGAAATGGAATGGAGCGTGTCTACAAAAAACACCGGGTGGCTCTATTTCACCGCACGCGGCAATCAACCTGTTTGGACATTCTCCCCCTGTTCCAAGACAGATCTGAATAAAATCGAGCCTGCTGATCTTCAAGGCGATTTTGTTCAGAAAGGAGAAAATGAGAAAATTCAGTCTTTATTTGATCCGGAAAAAACAAGGACGGCCAAAGGCTGGAACGGTGGAGCCATTCCTGTGCGGGAAAACCAAGTGATCATCGCAAGACGTGTTGATTCGCCGAAGAAAGTTTACGCGATCCGGTTGGTGGATCAGGTGTGCGAGCTTGTCTCGCCTAAGACGGCACAAATTGGAGCGGATTATCTGGTCATCACTTTGGAAACGTCCGCAGCGGATTATAGGAAAACCGCGCCCTCAGACGTGGGGGAAACGGCAGCCAAGGAAAAGAACCCGGCAGAGGCGGGAGAATCTCCCGCTGCGGATACGCCAGCCGTTGCGCCGAAGAACGCGACGAAGGAATCGCCGTTCGAGAACAGCCTGGGGATGAAGTTTGTTCCTGTGCCGGGGACGGACGTTCTCTTCAGCGTGTGGGATACTCGGGTGAAGGATTTTCGGGCGTATGCGGATGCGAGCGGGTATCGGCAGAAAGGAGGGGTTTACGTATGGAATATCACGAAGAAATGGGATCTGGATGCTGGGGCGAGCTGGGAGAGTCCTGGATTTGAGCAAACGGCGAATCACCCGGTGGCAGGCGTGAGCTGGGTAGAAGCAAAAGATTTTTGCAAATGGCTGACAGCGACAGAACGAGGCAAGGGAAAGATCGGGAAGGATCAGGAATACCGATTGCCGAAAGATGTGGAATGGAGCGTGGCGGTGGGAAGTGAAAAATACCCGTGGGGAAACCAATGGCCGCCGCCAGTGGGAGCAGGGAATTACGATCCTTCGCTGAAAGTGGATACGTATGAGAAAACGTCGCCGGTGGGACAGCTTTTGCCAAACCGGTTTGGCTTGCATGACATGGGGGGGAACGTGTGGCAGTGGTGCGAGGACTGGTATAGAGCAAGCATGAACGAGAGCGCGGTGCTGGAGAAGCAACCCTTCCTGCAAGAGGATGGCGACGGACAAAAATACCGCGTGGTTCGGGGAGGGTCATGGCACAACAATGTTCCCGAGGATCTGTGTTCCTCGGGTCGATACCGCGACGGTCCTGAGCGTCGATACAATTACAACGGTTTCCGATGTGTTCTCGGGTCTTCGAATGCCAATGCAGACATCTCCAATACCAGCTCTGCGGAGTCAGAAAAAAACACTGAGGATCAGACGCGACTGGCCAAGGAAGCAGCCAAGGAAAAGAACCCGGCAGAGGCGATTGCTTCGCCGGGAGAACCTCCCGATGCGGACACCGCGCTCTTGGAAACGCAGGCCGCGAAGGGCGATGTCTCCGCACAATACCAACTCGGCAACAGATACCGGGATGGCAAGGGCGTTGCAAAGGACAAAGGAAAAGCCGCGGAGTGGTATCGAAAAGCCGCAATGAAGGGCAGCACCGAGGCGGATGTGGAACTGGGGAACCTTTATTGCGGCGGCTTCGTCAAGGCGAGGCCGGAGGATTGGGCTAGAGTGGCCGCCGTCTGGGAAATCCAAGCCAAGAAGGGAGATGTAGCTGCCCAAAACAAGTTGGGCGGCATGTGCTACAGGAATGGCTATGGGGTGCGACAAGATGGTGCCAAAGCGGTCTATTGGCTGGAAAAAGCTGCCGCACAAAACGACGGGACGCCCGAGTGGAATGTTGGCGCGGCCATGTGGGTTCTGGCAAGAATGTATAGCGGGGACCGCGATCTGCCACGGGACGACCGCAAAGCCTTCTACTGGGCTGAGAAATCCGCGCAAAACGGAGGGGACGCAAGGGGGATGGACAAACTCGCCGAGCTTTATGCTGAGGGCAGAGGCGCCCCGAAAGATCCGGTCAAAGCCGAGGAGTGGACGCGCAAGGCAGCCGCGAAAAGAAACCCAGTCGCCCTGAAACTTTTGGAGCAAAATTAATAAGGATCGCGATGGCCGAACCAAAACTTCCGAAACCGCCGGGGCAGGCGAAATTCTTTCTCATGCTGAAATGTGTTTTGTCCGCCGCCGTTCTGGTGGCTGTCCCGCGCCTCTGCGCCGTCGAGCCGGAAGATCGCGCTGCCGATCCGGCTGACACCCCGAGCCTTCTTTCCAGGGGGGCGGCGGCGGCGGGCTTTTTGAAAGGTGCTATGAAAGAGATCGCTCCGCTGGCGAACGAACTGGCGGCGAAAGCCGGATGGAACGCAGGTTCAGCTCCGGACGGGACACCCGCACCGGCGGTACCGGAAGCTCCACCGGAGCAGGCGGCACCGGAGCAGACGGCCGAGCCTCTTTCCAATATTTCCAAAGGCACAGCGCTCGAAGCGTTCCTGATGGATTCCCTCCGTAAATCCCTGCCCGACGCCCCGGACGCCGACAAGGCCGCCGTCCGCGCGGCGGGCGATCTGAAGCCGAACGAAGCGAACCTGCCGCAGGACGTTCTTTCCTCACTCTCCGGCACGCGGGTCAAAATCGGGCAGACCAAGGGAAGCCTGATGGTTCATATCGAGGACGAGATTGACCACAGGGAGATGCCCGGGTTTTCCAACGAGAACATCGAAACCCTCCAAACCGCACTGAGCGCAGCGGATAAGCCGGCAGTCGTGGAACTCTTGAAAAAAGATTGGAAACTGGAAAACGGGGTCTTCCGGAAAGAAAAAAAGCCTCCCAAAAATGCGAGGGAGACGGCGCGGGTGACGGTGTTGCTTTCAAACTACGGGAACGGCACCTTCCAATGCCGCAAAACGAAAGCCGGCGGGACTCCCGAAATCGGCCGTCTCCACGAGGATGACCTCCGGCTCGGCGGAACCGCCTTTGTTCTCGCGACAGTCGAATGGACGCCGGAGTGCCTGAACCCCGTCACGCTGCCCGCCGATTTCCGCTACGACAAAACTCTTGTCCTGCCTGGCCAATTCGCGTTTTTGGCACTTCCGTTCCAAAAACAGGGGAAAGGTGGCATCTGCGTGGCCGCATCCGCCCTGAATGTCGTCAGCTACATTGACCCCGGGTTCAATCTGGAACAGCGCGAGCTTTTTGCCCTCTACAATGGCGGGAAATCCGGGGCGACGCTGACCCAGTTGATCGGAGGGCTGGGAAATGTCGGCTTCGAAACCGAATATCTGGCCACCAAATCCGTGGCGACAAAAGAGCTGATGTCCAAAATCCGGGCCGGGCTGGACGCGGGGCGGCCGATGGTGATTTTTCAGCCGGGGCACGCACTAACTTTGATCGGCTATAACAAGCCGAACAGGACGCTGATCGTATGGGATCAGCGTGCGCACAGGCCGGGAACCCCGGATTATCTGCCGCGTGGCGGGTTCGAGGTCACCGAGTCCGCGTTCGCGAGCCGGTTCAGCCACATTTTTTTCATCCGGAAAGCCGACGACAAACCCGGCCGCGAAGAGGAGGAAAAGCTCGTCGCCTTTCTCGGCGGCACCTCCCGATTCCTCAAGCACACTCTGGCGAATGCCAACCAGCGCGAGGAGCGTCTGGATCAATATGCCAGGCACGCGGGCATGCCAAACGTGACAGCCCTCCTGCGTGCGGGGCGCACGGTTTTCATCCTCAAGGGCAAAAAAGAACTCATCTCCATTCCCCCTCAGGAGTCCGAAACCTTCCAGGCAACGATCCTTCCAAGTGGCGAGCCGGCCGCCCTGTCCCGCGCGAGCGTGATCCGCGCGATTCTTGATGCCGGAGGGGTTTTTTATAGTTCCGCCAATCCATAAGACCGCCGCCCCATCAACCCTTCGGATCTCGGGCATCTTCCGCCCTGAGCCGGACCGACGGACTACGGGCCTTTCCCAACGTATTGGGCATATATGCCGTCGACTTTGACGGGCGCGTTTTCTGCGGGCGTCTTGTCAAGTTCGATGATTTTCCCCTGATCCGCGCGTCAGCGCAATCCATGGAGGGATGCCGCCCCCGGCATCCTCTCTGCCACAGCAAGGGCGCCGAGGGCGACGCCCCTCCCTTTCCTATATCGTTTCTCCGCTTCGCTCCGGTTGCCCACCCTGGGCCAAACGCTCGACTGGCCCGATCCACGAAGCGCTAGCGCGTTGGTTTTGTCGAGCCGCCCTTCCTGCGTCCAGCGTTCTTACGCGACGGTTTGGGGGATTCTGTTCGGGTGTGATTCTTGATCTGCGGCCCGGAGGCGGTTATGTTCACCGCCATGCAAGCGAAACTCAAAATCCTGCCCTCCGAAGGGGATCCGTTCGAGGTCGAGGTGGGGAACACGGCCACGATCGGGCGCGGGCGGGACAACACGGTGAGCCTGCACATGAGCCCGCATGTTTCCCGCCAGCATGCGATCATTCGCTGCCACAATGCCTGGCAATACCAGATCATGGATCTCGGCAGCCGCAACGGAACGTTCGTCAACGGCCGCCGGGTCATCACTCCGGTCGTCCTCGAAAACGGGGCGGTCATACGGATCAGCGGCAATGAGCTCGTCTTCGAGCAGGTGGAGGATGCCGCGCCGGACTCCGGGTATGACATGACCCTGGCGGCGGGCACCGATGCGGCCGAGAATGCCTCTGCAACGGTCGCGGTCATGGTCTGTGACATCCGGGGGTTTTCGACCATGGCGGAGGTTCTGCCCGACGACATCCTCGCGCGCACGCTCGGCGAGTGGTTTCGCATGGCGGGAAACCTCGTTCAGGAAAGCGGCGGCACGATCGACAAGTTCATCGGCGACGCGGTGCTCGCGTATTGGATTCAGGGCGGCGAGCCCGGAGGCGAGGTGCAAAAAGCCTTTTCGACCGGCGAGAGCCTTCTCGAAAAAGCCGCTTCGCACCGCTGGCCGGATCATCCGGGGAAGCCGTTTCAAATCGCGGTGGCTCTCCACCACGGCCCGGTCACCTGCGGGAACATCGGCCTCGTCGCCCAGCGGGACGCCACGATCATCGGGGACTCGGTCAACACCGTCTTCCGCATCGAAAGCCTCATGAAACCGCTCGGGCAGCGGCTCGCCGCCTCCGCGGAGTTCCATTCTTTCCTGCCGGAAAATTTGCAGGTGTCCTTCGACGATCTCGGCGAGCACCTGCTCAAAGGGAAAAACCAACCCGTCCGGCTCTTCGGTTTCAAGATGCTGTCTGCGGGTTCTGCGTCAACGTGAAGAACTTTGCGGAGTCGATTTGGAAAGGCAAACCCGCCAAGAAGCCCGCGACAAAAGCCAAGCCGGGCACCCAGCCGACAAAGCGGAAGACATCCTGATCTGCAAAGAAAGCTGGTGAGCCGATCATTGGTAGGGACGGCTCGCCGAGCCTTCCGTCGAGTGATAGAGCGGCGCTGGCGCGCCAAAAGTGGGGCGCCTGCGGCGATGTGCCCCTACCGGGCGCTGCCGCGCCAACCTGCTCCGGTAGGGACGGCTCGCCGAGCCGTCCGACTTTTCTCGACGGACGCCTCGGCAAAACCTGCGCGATAGCGCATCGTGAATGGGGCCAGGCGAACGTTTGGTGCAGGGAGCACACCCAGGCGGCGAGGGTAGCCGCTCGGGAGACTGCCGAAGGCAGCCCAACAGGGCAAGATGAGCGGGAGCGAACGCGTCAACTGATACCGCAGCGAAGCGGAGAGGGCGTCCCCACCGTCGCGGGTTGAGGCCATCGTTTTTTCTCGCTCCATCATTTTCTCTGGATGACTTGGGTGTCTGAACCCGCCGGATCACCGCGGGGGATCCGCCTCGTCGGACACGCCCAGCTCTTCCAACTTTTTTTGCGCCCGGACGTTTCCCTGGGCGGCAGCCAACCGGTACCACTTCGCCGCTTCGGAGGAACTTTTTCGTCGTGCGCCAGCCAGACGACTCCCATCCCGCCGCGCCCGAGAACGCGTTCCAGCCGGAATCGCTGGAACACCACCTGTCCGGCAACGAGCGCCCGGCTTGTCCCCTCGATCGCCAGCGTTTCGCTTGTGTCGGTCATCGGAGTTCCCTGATCAGCCAGGGGGCCAACGCTCACACCACTTCGCGATAGGCGTCGGGGTGCGGGCGGGGGATGACGACCGCGTTGACGAGCATGCCGTGGCCGGCGATGACCTGCCGACCGGCCTCCACGGCTGCTTGCACGGCGGCGACCTCGCCGGACATCGTGCAGAACGCCTTGCCGCCGAGAGCCATCGCGAGGCGGAGATCCAGCAGCCGCACGTGGCCGGCTTTGACCGCCGCGTCGGCGCCTTCGAGCATCGTGCTGACGTTGAAGGATTCGAGGATGCCGAGCGCGCCGCCCGGCTCCGGCACCTGCGAGCGGCCCATGGCGGCGATGACGTCGGGGTGCAGGTTCGGGAAGACGAACTGGTCGATGAGGCAGCCGTTGGCGGCGGCGGCGCCCGCCGCGACCGCGCTTTGCACCGCGTCCACCGCGCCGCAGATCACCACCATGTATTTGCCGGAGCAGATGCTGCGCGAGAGCACGATCCGGACGCTGGCGGCCTTGAGCATGGCGTCGGCCACGGCAAAGCCGGCCGCGACGCTCGAGAGTTCGATGATACCAATGGATTTTTCGTTCATGATTTCCTTGTCAAAATAATGCGGTCGCCGGTCACGTCGGACACGGTGCCGTCTAACGGCGCGTGGATCGGTGCGCCGAGCGCGTTGTCCGGGATCGCTCCGAGCGGCTGTCCGGCGCGGACGGAGTCGCCCTTTTTCACGAGCGGGTTGTTCGGGACGCCGGCCGACTGTTTGAGCGGGAGGATGAGCTGGCACGGCTTGAGTTCGATGTCGCTCAGCGGCGCGGGCGAGTCGTATTGCCCGACGTTCAGGCGCTGCATCAGCATTTTGATCGGCACCTTGCGCCCGTCGTGCATCGCGTGGGCATCCGTCGGTGCGGGGCCGGTCCATTTGATGCCCGCCGCGCGCATTTCGCCTTTCGACGCGTCGCAGGCCTCCTTCGGGTAAAGCTCCTCCGGACACGAGTAGAGCGTGCAGAGGCCGCACGCGCAGCAGTTGGCCGCCATCTGGTTCCAGTGGCTTTTGCCGGTCGCGGTGAAGGCGAGGCTGCGCATGACCTGGTGGGGCTCGACCGCGTAGCCGAGCAGGTAGCGCGGGCAAAGCTCGGTGCAGAACCGGCACTGGTCGCAGGCCGACTTGCCGATCCGCGCCTGTGCCTGCGCGGGTTTGAGCTTGCGTTCGGCGAGATGGTGGTCGCGCGGAAGGATGACCGCGCCTGTGCTGGTCTTGACGACCGGCGTGTCGAGGTCGTCGGTGAGCTGGCCCATCATCAGGCCGCCCACAAAAAGCACGGGATCATCGGTGGAGAACCCGCCCGCCGCCTCGATCACCTCGCGGAACGTCGTGCCCACCGGCACCGTGATCGTCAGCGGGTTCTTCACCGCGCCCGCCAGCGTGATCGTCTTCCGCGTGACCGGCACGCCATTCGCGGCGGCCGTGATATTGGCCAGCGTCTCGACATTGCTCACGACGACGCCGACCTGGAGCGGGATCCCCTGCGGCGGGATGAGGCGGCCGGTGACCGCGTGAACGAGCTCGTATTCGTCGCCCGCCGGATAGTAGTCGCCCAGCAGATGGACGCGCACCGGCGTGCCCTGGCAGGCGGACTGGATGGCCGCGACGGCTTCCTTTTTTTTCGCCTTGATGCCGACCACGCCGTCCTTCGCGCCGACGGACTCCATGACGAGCCGCACCCCTTCGACGACCTCGGCGGCCAGGTATTGCAAGACGGCGGAGTCCTTGTGCAGCAGCGGTTCGCACTCCGCGCCGTTGGCGATGACGGTGTCCGCCTTGCCGGCAAGCTTCACATGCGCGGGGAACCCGCCGCCGCCCGCGCCCACCACGCCGGCCAGTCTGACTTTTTCAACGAAACTCATTGGGGAGGGGATCCTACACACAAACCGCCCGCGTTTCAATGGCGGGATTCGCGCTGCTGTTTTTTATGGGCGCATGCCCGATAAGTGCAAACCCACAGGAGCGCGGGCATCCTGCCCGCTTGTGGACGAAGCGGGCGAGACGCCCACGCTCCTTTCAAGCAGCTTCGTTGCACTTAGAGATGCGCCTGGTTTTTATCTCGGCGTGTTTTGTTCAGGCAAGGTCATAGCATTTCGTCCGCCTGTTTTGCCCGGGAGGCTTTCGGCGGTTGGGGGGCTTTGGCTTCCTCTGCCGCGCGTTCGAGGTTCAGAGCGAGCAGTCGGGAAAGGATTTCTTCGTCGGCGAGATCGGCGGGGAAGCCATAGGCGGCGGCAACGGCGTCGTCGAGTTTCTTGTGCGACAGGTCAAGCCATGCGGGGCGCTCGTTGTAGAGGTTCGTGAGCGTGCGCTTGGCGAGCTTGGCGGCGCATTCGGCGTTGCGTGGCTCCAGGCGCGGATAACGGACTGTGCCGATTTTCGATTGTGGATTTTCGATTGTGGATTTGTCGATGTAGCGTGCCCACGGGCCATCCACGGAGCCGGGAAATTCCAGCGCGCGGGTTTGCGTCCACTCGGGCGGATTCAGCCAGCGTTCGCGCAGTTCGTTCAATGCCTTTGCGGCGTCGGCAATGGCCGTCCGGTGTTCGTCCAGACTTGTCGGCGTCGGCTCCTCTCGCAAGACGTTGTCTTGATCAAAATGGTAATCTGCAGCGCGAAAGCGCGCGACGGTTTGCAGCGGATCCTCCGCGGCCGTATCATCTGCAAATGGAAGCGGGAAGGTTTCAAAGCAGGTTGTCGGCGTATAGCGCGGACGGGTCTCCAATCGCGTACCGAGTTTAAGCGCCCAAACCTCGTGAAAGCGCGATTGCAGGACACCGAAGAAATAATCGTCGGCTCTCGCATACACGATCAAAGCGTGATCAGCCAAAACAGCACCGTCGAATTTTCCAAAGATACGATGCTTTGCCACGGCGGGAGTAATGAGAACTGACTCTCCTTCTGCCGCCTCGCGGTAGCGGGGCGACGGGCGGGCATGAAGCCACCAAAACTTCGCTTGCATCGCCTCGCGATGCTGGGTTCTCAGCGGAAGAATGGTTTCCGTCACGAATTTGATCGGCGCTTCGTAGGAGGCCACTTGCTCAAAATTCTTTCTGAGTCCGAAATCAATGACCCATGTGGATTCTCCGCGTCGGACAAACTGCGATGCGTTCGCCGATGGGCGGACAACGTCGCTGTTTGGCAGCCCGTGCGGATTTGGTAAGGCAAGCATTTCCAAAGCCAGTTCTTCGCCAATGTCAAATGGTGCTTTTTGCTGACTGCCGTAAAAACAAAGGTCGGCGTTTGCCTTCAATGCCACTGCCTTTGTTGTGTTGGCGTGTGCCGTGAGATTCGGGTTGATGTCGGCCACGGTGGTGCCATCAAGCAGCCGGGTCTTTTCCGAGCCGTCGTCAAAGCCAACAATGGAGATATGCACATGGGCTCCGGAAAGAATCCATTCCCGGTCGCTGATTGCAAAAAAAATGCCGCCTGTTTTTTGGATGCGATGAAGAACGTCCCGGCTCACTCCGCCACGGATGGACTGGGTTGCGAGCAAGCCGGCCCTTTTGGCTTTCCCGTCGGCGATCTGCTGGCGGGCTTTTTCAAACCAATAGCAACAGAGGTCGGCAAATCCGGGAACCCTGTTTTTGAAAGTCTTAAAGAGTCCCGCGCGATAACCCTGCCCGATTTCACGGAGTAATTTGCTGCTGTGGAGAAACGGGGGATTGCCGACGATGACATCGCACTCCGGCCACTCGCGCTCGGTGTAGAACTTCAACGCATCGTCGCCCGCGTGCTCGCCCGCCTGCGCGTCCGTCAACGTCTTCGCCTTGCTGCGGAAGTGCGGCACGAGCAGGGCGTCCTCGTTTTGGAATCCATTGAGGTTTTGGAGCACGGGAGAGCGGTCGTTGTCGAACCCGTTGTCGCGCCGCCACTGGAGGAAGCCGATCTGCACGGAGACCTGCGCCAGTTCGTAGGCGTAGGGGTTGATTTCGAGCGCGCGGAGTTGTTGAACGCTCACTTGCGGCGCGAGTTTGAAGCCGAGTTGCGCCGCGAATGTGACGACTTCCTTTTCCAAGCCGAGCAGCAATTGCAGCGCGACATAAAGGAAATTTCCACTGCCGCACGCCGGGTCGAGCACGGTCACGGCGGCGAGTTTTTTTTGCATGGCGGCGAGTTGATTGCGCTGTGCGGGCGTGCCCTTGCCTTTGACGTAGGCGGCTGCGAGTTCTCCTTTCAACGCGCTCCACTCACGTCGGAGCGGGGCCATGAGGACGGGCTCCACGAGCGTTTTGATGTCTGCCTCGCCCGTGTAGTGCGCGCCGAGTTGCGAACGTTGCTCCGGCTCCAAGGCCCGTTCAAACAGAGTGCCCATGATGCTCGGTTCGATAAATTGCCAGTCCGCCTCGGCCGCGTCGGCCAGAGTGCGCAGTTCGTCCGTCGTGAGCTCGAAGACGGTCGAATCCTCGAAGAGATGGCCGTTGAAATGGCGGATCTTTTGAACGCCGAAACTCCCGCCATTCGCCATGATGCCAAAGAGGGTTTCGAGCGTTTCGGCGAAGTGCGCGGGATCTTCCAGCCCGGTCTTGGCGATGTCCGAAAAAAGTCCCTTCGGCAGGAGCCCCGTGTCCTCGGCGAAAAAGCAAAAGACAACGCGGTTGAGAAACCGCGCGATGCGGAGGTTTTTGCGCTGCGAGAAATTTCGCGCCGCGCGCGTCGTGGCATCGGCAAGCTCCCGGCTCTCACGCTTCTGCAGCGACTTCGCGACTTCGGCGATCTGCGCCGCGAGCTTTTCCGTCACCTCTGCCGTGGTGCGCAGTGGCTTGAGAAAATCGGGGTCGCTGAAAAGCGAGCGGAGGACGCGCAAGTTATTCGGACTGTCGATCTGCGCATTGCTGAACTCGTGGATTTCCTGGACGGTGCCGTTGAAATTCGTGCGGATGATGTAGCGGTCGAAGTCGCAGACCACGAGCAGGGGCGGATTGAGCAGGCTTTCGCGGTAGCGGAGAAGCTGCTTGTAGGCGTCGTCGAGGTTCTTTTTCTTCCCCTTGTATTCCCACGCGAAGCAGCCGCGTTTCCAAACGTCCGCAAAACCACGCTCGTTCGGTTCGGACGCCCCGTCGGCAGAAGCGAG
>Ga0194063_10001263_pt1 | contig 16643 bp, 25 predicted proteins | sample SepL3720m_MetaG_FD_155459 | JGI IMG/M metagenome (GOLD analysis project Ga0194063, IMG submission 155459) | Anoxic zone freshwater microbial communities from boreal shield lake in IISD Experimental Lakes Area, Ontario, Canada - Sep2016-L373-20m | ecosystem: Environmental > Aquatic > Freshwater... | reverse complement strand
TCACCTATCTGGTCAGCGTCACCGGGGTCACCGGGGTGCGCACCAACCTGGAATCGCGGGTGGAGCCCCTGGTGCAGCAACTCAAGAACCAGGGTTCCACGCCCATCGCCGTGGGCTTCGGCATCTCCGGACCAGACCAAGCCCGTCAGGTGCGCGACTGGGGGGCCGATGGCGCCATTGTCGGTAGCGCCCTGGTGAAGGTGATGGCCCAGGCCCACGAGGCCGGGGAGTCGGTGGCCGCCGCCGCCGGCCGCTTCTGCGCCGAGTTCCGCAGCGCCCTCGACAGCTGACGGCTGCCAGCCCTCAAAGGCGCTCTCCCTGCCGCTGGCTGGAGGCGGGTCCCTGCCGGTTCGCACCCGGAGCCCAGTGGTGCAGCACGAACGACTGGCCCGGGGCCGGCGGCAACGCCTGTTCGATGCTGGTGCGCCAACCGCTGGCCCAGTCGATCACCAGATGGGCTTCCTCCTGGCGCCAGGAGCCGGCGGCAATCGTGTCGATCGTGTTGATCGCCCGGCCACTTGAGAGCAGGCTGGCGAGATAGGGCGGCTGGTCCGGTTGGGTGGGAGCGAAGCGATAGACACCGACCCAGCCCGCCGCCGGGCCCTTGAGCCGCACCGCCTTACCGGTGTTGGTGGGAGGTTCATCGCGATTGCTGCCGGGAGCCCACGACCACTGAATCGGCCCCCCTGGCGCCAACAGAATCGTGTCGGTCCAGCCATCGGAATAATCAATCCGCACCCCGTTGCCCCAACCCTTCCAATGGCCCAGCTCCATCAGCTCCGCCGCCGGCATGGTGCCGGCGCTCAGGGGCCGGGGGCCTTGGCTGCCCATCGCCGAGATGGCGCTGCCATCAGGCCGCAGCAGCAGGTTGAACAGCAGGTTGTCGTTGTCGGTGAGGGCCCAGGTGCCCAGCAGGCGGCGCGGATTGGGCTCGGCACTGCCGATCGGTGCGGCCGCAGGTTCGGCCCTGGCCCGGTAGACGGGCCCGCAGGCCGTAAGCAAGGCGAGCAAGCCCAGGGGCAGCCAGCGCAGAACCGAACCCATGCCATCCATGCAAGCCTCTCCATCATGAAGTCCGCCAGTCCGAGATCACCAGCCCCGGATCTGCCCCCCTGTAGACGGGGGGTCAGGATGGGGGTCACTATGACCAGCAGGATCAACCTGCACCATGAGCGACACCCTTGAGCGCGATCAACTCGATCGCCATGAACTGGACCAGCTGATCGCCTTCCTGGCCCGCATCCAGGTTGAGCCGCCCCTGCGCGAGCAGCTCAACCTGGTGCAGACCGCCATGGAAGTCAGTGACATCGCCAAGGCTGGCGGCCAGAGCTTCCGCGCCGAAACCCTGATCAAGGTCTTTGAGCTCTGCAACGAACTCCCCTACGCCCGTGAAGGCCTGATGGACGAGAAGCTGATCCGCGTCTACCTGCGGCGCGAGTCGCTGCTCTGATCAGCGCCAGGCGCCTCTCCACCATGAAGTTCGTCCTCTGGGGCAGCTACTGCGACAACGCCATCGACAAGCGCAGCCCCTACCGCCAGGAACACCTTGAAGGGCTGCAGCAGCAGAAAGAAGCCGGAGTGCTGCTCACCCTCGGCCCCACCGCAGACAGCAGCCACGTCTTCGGCATCTATGAGGCCGAAAGCCAGGAGCAGGTGGAGGCGTTACTGCACAACGACGTCTACTGGCGCCAGGGCATCTGGACTCAACTGTGTGTCTACCCCTGGATTCAGGCCTTCTGAAGCTTGTCCTTGCCAGCGGAACAGCAGCGCATCAAAAAGGGAGTGGGCGAACCCACTCCCTGGCGACTTGCCGGTGACACTCGTAGTCGTCACCGGCCCAGGGCGATCACCAGAGGCCGCGCACTGGCGGAGCGGGCTCGGGAGCGGGTGCCGGAGCGGGCTCGATGTAAGGAGTGGGAGCAGGGGCAGGAGCCGGCTGCACCACAGCCACGGCCGGGTGGGCGAAGCGATAGCGGAAGCCGAGCTTGCCGCCCCAGGTGTTGAACGCACCGAAGTTAACGTCGCTGTCGGTGTCGTGACCGGAAACGCCCTGATAAACGCCTTCAGCGTAGACGTCCCAGTTGTAGCTCAGGGCATAGGAGATACCCGCCTTGGCCTGCCAGCCGAAGCCGCCATAGCTGAGATTGCCAAAGCGTTGATTTTCAACCGTGAAGCTCGGTGTGCTGAGGTTGGAATAACCAATTCCTCCACCGATATAGGGTGACCAACGGCCGAAGGGGAAGTCGACGTAGGCGCTGGCGAAAACGTCGTTCTTGTTGATGGCACCGCTGACATTGCTGGTGCTGAAATCACGGCCGTTGTAGCTGACGCTCAGGTCGTTGAGACTGGCGCGGCTATAGGAGTAGGTGACTTCGGTGCGGATGGCGCCGAAGTCGTAACCGATGCCGGTGTCGAGGGCGAAGCCACCGCCATAGGACGTGTCGATGGGAATCCGGACATCGTCACGACCGACACCGATGCTCGTGGTGCGGTTCTGGGGAGCCGAGGCACCGGCACCGAGGGTGAAATACCAACCCTTGGCCTGCTCGAAGCCACCGGTTCCGACGTCGCCCACCAGGGGCACGTAGGTCTGGGCGATGTCCTGGGGCTGGGCGGCGACGGCCTGGGGGGCATCAAGACGCAGCTGCTCGGCACCCGACTGGGGAGCGGCAAGGGCGGGGGCGGTGACGAGAACGCTGAAGGCAGCGGCACTGGCACCGCGCAGGGCGGCCTTGGGCAAGGCGACCCTACGGAAGCTGAAAGACATTGGATTTAGGTCTCACACCAATGTCTGTCTAGATACCGTTTCCTTGACAATATGGGCTGGATGGACACTGGTCCCCGTGTCACATCCGTTGATGATCGACGATGTCGGGCCGTCGTTGCAGATCGCCCCGATCTGGAATGTCCCGGATGCACTCAGGTCTGCGGCCAGTCCGCCTGGGCCTGGGACCAGACCCATTGACCCACCGCCTCGGCACCACCCTCTCCAAGGACCTTCTCGTAGCCCGACATCTGGCCGATGCCTGCGGCCGCGATGCGGGAGATGGCCTCGGCACTGGCCAGCTGGCGCCGCTCCAGGGCCGCCAGGCGCAGCGTTTTACCGCGGCGCTGAATGTTGCCGCCACCGGCATGGCAACCCGCACAATGGGCAGAAAAGAGCTCCTGCCCCCGCCCTGGGGGCCCAGTCAGCAGGTCCGCGCCCCAGGCCGGAGCGGCCCAAGCGCTCGGCAGCAGCAACAGGACCGAGACCGCCAGGCCGGCGAGCCATTGGACAAGACGAAGCACAGACCCGTTGCGGGGAGCGCCCCCATCTTTGCGGCTGAACCGCAGAAGCGGGGCTGGCGCCAGCGCCGCAGAATGGATCCCCTTTGCTGTGGTCAGGAACCGTGATCCGTCGCCTGACGGCCGATGACGAGACCCAGCTGATCGCCGTTTACCGCGATGCCGTGATCAGTCAGGCGGTGGGCCTCTACAGGCAGGAGCAGATCGATGCCTGGGCTCACCATGCAGCCACCGATACTGCGGTGCTGAGCGCCGTGCGGCGCGGCTACGGCCTGGCCAGTTGCGACGCGGCCGATCCAGCCGGGATTGAGGCCTTCGCCCTGCTCGATCCGATCGATCGACTCTCTCTGCTCTACTGCCGCGGCCGCTCCTGCCGTCAGGGCCGGGGACGCCAGCTGGTGGAGGCCCTGGAACATCAGGCCCGGCGCCAGCACTGCCGCCGCCTGCGCACCGAGGCCAGCCAGCTCTCCAGACCGCTGCTGCTGCGGCTGGGCTGGCGCATCGAGGCCGAGGAGGAGCTGATCTTCGCCGGTCAATCGTTCCAGCGCTGGCGGATGATCAAGGATCTGCCCTGACCAACACCGCCGCTGCCATGGCCGAAGACCAGCTGCAGACGTTTCTGGAGAAGGTGCGACAGCTCAACGCCTTCGTTGCCCTCAGCGAGGCCGATCCCCAGCTGCGCGATGCCCTCAGGCGCTGCAGCCAGCACCAGGAAGTGGTGACCCTGGCCCGCCAGCAGGGATTTGAGATCGGCCGGCGCTGGGGCGAGACAGCCAGCCCCGCAGCCGGCGACGCCAACCTGCTGGCGGGGGCCTGCCCGGCGCCGGGCCAGGAACGCATCGAGCCGCTGATCGAAACCGCCGGCCTCAGGCTGGAGCGGATTCACTCCTGCGAAGCATCAAGCCCGACCGGCTTCTGGTACGACCAGCCCCAGCAGGAATGGGTGGTCATCCTGCAGGGCAGTGCCCTGATTCGTTTCGCCGATGAGCCAGAGCCCCGGGAGCTCAACCGCGGCGACAGCCTGCTGATCAGTGCCCATCGCCGTCATCGGGTCGAGCGGACGGATCCGCAACCTGGAACGATCTGGTTGGCTCTGTTCTGGCCTCAACCTTGATCCGGGCCGAATGGCGCACCAGCCAGTAGGCCATCGCCAGGGCGAGCACGGCGACGCCAAGGCCCACCAGCAGCAACGGTTTGTTCTCTGAACCGGGGGGCAGGACAATCACCTTGCGTCCCACGGCGGTCATGGCCGTGAGCAGCACCAGATCGATCTGGACCACCCGACGGCGCAGATAGGAGGTGATGTTCTGCAACACCTCCAGGCCGATCAGCAGGGTCAGCAGGTCGCCGAGCAGGCGGATCAGGGGTTCACCGGTCCAGATGGTGCGGAACTGCACCAGATCAAGGACCATGACGACGAGCAACTGCAAGGTCGCCACCGCGAGCACCAGCAGCAGACCGGCTGCCAGAACCTTGGCGAGCTGGCGCTCGGCCCGATCCACCAGGGACAGGAAAACGTCGTCACTGCGAACTCGCTTCAACCAGGCCATCAGTTCTTGAAGGGTTGATACGAGGGCTTGGCGGGCGTATCGGAGGGCGAGTTCTGGATCTTGGTATCACAGGTGACCGAGCCGTCGGCAGCGGTGACGCAATTAGTGGGCACGATCTGGGTGGCCGGGCCCACCTTGCTGCCCGGCTTGAGCATGAAGCTCTCGATCTGGGCCAGAGCTGGCTGAGCCAGGCATCCCAGGGAGGAACTCACCACCATCAGCAGAGGCACCGCAGCGCCGATGCGCAGTGGGCCGCGGCCAGAGGCCTGCAGGCGGGGGGACGGAACACTGCTCACGGGTGCGGCTCAATGGGTGACCTTCCCACTCTGGCGGCTGTTCGCTAGGCCTGCTGCTGACGGATCTCCTCCAGCAGCAGATCCAGCTGACCCAGGGATTCATCGAAGTCGGGGTGAGAGTCGTCGCACTCCAGCCCCTGATCTTCGCCCTGCCACATCTGTTCGATGCCGCAGAGCCGGGCGGCCAGGCCGCTGAGGCCCTCGTTGGCGTGGATGCGCTGGAGCTCCTCGATCAGCACGGGCATGCGGATCGAGGGAGCCCGCAGGGCCCGCCGCAGATCGGACTGGGTGCGACCGGTATGGCGCAACCAGTCCTTGAGAAAGGTCTGGAGGTCGTCGAGCTGGTCGGCACTGAGGGTGGACATCACCGGAGAGAGATGCAGCGGGCAGACATCAGCGGTTCACAGGGAACCATTGATCCAGTCTGCGCTGTGCCCGTTCCCGGATGTCGGGAGTGAGATGGCGGCTGCAGAGACCAAGCAGGGCCGTGATCGCCACCAGGTCATCGCTGAAGCCTGCCGCCGGGATGAAATCAGGGATCAGATCCAGTGGCAACACGAGGTAGGTGAGGGCCGCGAGCACGGTCAGACGGGCCTGATGAGGCGTGCTGCGATCGATCAGCAACTCAAAACATTCGATCGCCGGGCGGGCAATCGTGCGACCGGCACGACGCAGGAGCCTGGCCAGCAGCATCTCATCGACGACGGTGGCCTCGACCGCATCGGCGGAGTGCAGGGGCTGGGCAGCAGGGCCCGCAGCTTGGGCAGCGGACATCGGCGATCTCCTGGTTGGGTGGGGCCCCGGTCGGGGACGACGGCACCACTCTGGGAGTCGGGGCCGGCCCTGCGAAGGGTCGGTTGCCCCCAGGAAAGGTGAGGGCAACCGACCGCAGACGTCAAGCAAGCCTCAGGCTTCGACCAAGCCACTCTCCAGGCCTGCCTTGCGCAACTTGCGCAAGGCGCGCTGCACCACCTGACGGCAATATTCGCGGCTGCACTCCAGCTGCCGCGCCACCTCGGCCAGCGTGCGCCATTCGTGGCTGCCATCGAGACCGAAGCGCAACATCACCACCGTGCGCTCCTTCGGGGTGAGATTGGCGCGCTCCAGCAAGGTCCACACCGAGGCGGAGCGTTCGGCCAGCTCAGCCCGCTCCATCGGTGGCATTTCCTCACTGGGCAGCAGATCCACCAGCTCGGACGGATCGGACTTGGAGCGCACCGCCCCCTGCAGGCTGACGGTGACGCTGCGCAGCTCACAGCCCAGCAGCTCCTCCACCTCGACCAGCGGCAGGGCCAGGGCCTTGGCGAGATCGGCGGAATTGGGAGACTGGCCGTGGGCCTGCAGATGACGGGCCTTGGCGGCCCGCAGACGGGTGAGCTTCTCGTTGACGTTGACGGGAATCCGAATCGTGCGGCTCTGGGTGGACAGGGCGCGATTGAGACCCTGACGAATCCACCAATAGGCATAAGTACTGAAACGATGGCCGCGGGTTGGATCGAATTTTTCGACGGCGCGGTTCAGGCCAATCGTGCCTTCCTGAATCAGATCGAGCAGATCGAGGCCCTTGCCCTGATACCGCTTGGCAAGATTCACAACCAGTCGCAGATTGGCGGTGATCATCTGTTGCTTGGCCCGCTCGCCGTGGCGCAGCGTGCGGCGCTCGAGTTCGTCGTAGGAGCAGGCTTCTCCCAGGCCACCGGCCAGGCTGCAGCGTTCCTGCAGAGCCACCATCGCCTGGACTTTGCGGCCGAGGGTGAGTTCCTGTTCGGGTGTCAATAATTGATGCCGACCAATTTCGCCGAGAAAGGCACTCAGGGAACTTGCCATGGATCGGCCGCATCACTGTTGATTGAACCTAGGGTTGATTTCCGCCATCACTTGAACCCACGGAAAGGTTTCAGACTTCGCTTTCATTCCTGATTTGCCCTCTGCACAACGCCAGAGCGTCCCGGTTTGGGTGAGTCACTGCTTTTTTGGTTCGCGAATGCCGATCAACCAGCCGTCGCAACGGGCGCCCAGCTCGAACGATGGAGCCGGACCGCTACCTTGACGGCCCCTGCCCATAGTCCCCATGGTCGGCCTTGCCGCCCTGAACGCCGCCATCCCCTCAGGCATCCTGCCCAGCGCCGGCGTCGCCTACGCCCACTACCTCAGTTTCATGGTCTGCTTCGGCGCCCTGGTGCTGGAACGCCGCCTGATCCGGCCGAACCCCGACCGCAAGGACGCCACCTTGATGGTGATCACCGATGTGGTCTACGGGATCGCCGCTCTGACCCTGCTGCTCAGCGGCATCGCCCGGGTGCTGCATTTCGGCCAGGGAACCAGCTTCTACACCGAAAATCCCCTGTTCTGGTGGAAGGTGGGCACTTACCTGGCCGTGGGCGCCCTCTCCCTTTACCCCACGGTCACCTACATCCTCTGGGCCATCCCGCTGCGCAAAGGCGAGCTGCCCCAGGTGAGCGAGGCCCTGGCCAATCGCCTGCGCTGGATTCTCAACATTGAACTGGTGGGCTTCGCCGCCATCCCCTTGCTCGCCACGCTGATGGCCCGGGGTGTGGGCCTGCCCAGCTGATGGTTCGCTCCAGGCTGAGGCTCCTGGCTTGCTCAGGCCAGGGGCCAGCCAACCTTCATGGCCTGGTGGCGGCCCTGCTCCTGCTGCCGGCCGCTGTGACCCAACCGCCTGCTGGCTTCAACCGTCTGGTCAATTCAGCAGAACCGGCAATCGAACAGCGGCCGGCGGATGGGGCCAGATCCCAGGCCAGCCCTGGGCCGGGTGTCACCAGCCCAGCCTGTGAGGCGGCCAGCAGCAGCCGGCCCATCCCCCTTCCCGACGCGATGCTGCTGCGCCGGCCTCCGGAGCTGAGCGGGGCCACGTTCAACGGCGACGACTACCGCCAGCAGTTGGCCAGCACCGCCCTCGGCTGGCCGCGGCTGGATCGCTGGTGCGTCTGGCTTGAGCAGGTGCGCTCGGCGGGTCCCGCCGCCGTCTGGGAGCAGCGCTGGTGGCAGGCCAGCCGCCAGGCGCTGCAGCACTGGCAGGCGATTCTGCCGATCGACCTGGTGGCTGATCCCACCGCCGCCCAGATCCGCATCCGGCGGCTGAGGCCGCCGCGGCAACAGGGCGCTGACGGTCGGCTGCGGGCCAGCCATGGGCGCTCCAGCCTGCAGCTGCTGCAGGTGAGCCGCTCCGGACTGGCCCGGCCCGAACCGAGTGTGGAGGTGCTGATCAGCCCGGACCAGCGCCCCCTGGCGATCGAGGCCACGGCCCTGCACGAGCTCGGCCATGCCTTCGGGCTCTGGGGACACAGCGAGCGCTCCGAGGACGCCATGGCCGCCATCCCTGGAGCGGCCCCCGTCCTGGAGCTGAGCCGCAGAGATGTGGCCACGCTGCGATGGCTCTACGGCCAGCCGACCCGCTTCGGTCCCGCCCCCGGAGCCGGCGCCGCAACCGCGCCCTGATCTCGCCGCCTCAGGGGCGAGCCAAGCGGCTGAGTGGAGCCAGCAGCAAGGCCAGCAGAAACCCAAGCAGTTGCACCACCACCACACTGGGCCCTGAGGGCAGATCAAAGAGCCCGGAGGCCAGCAGCCCCACCACCGCACAGCCCGCCCCGAGCAGGGCCGCCACCAGCACATAGGTGCCGAAACTGCGGCTGACCAACCGGGAGGCGCAGGCGGGGATGACCACGAAGGCGCTGATCAGCAGCACCCCGACCGCCTTGATCGAGATCGCCACCACCACCGCCAGCACGACGATGAACACCATCCGATGCCAGCCGGCCGCCACACCGCGGGAGATCGCCAGGGGTTCGTCGATGGTGAGCAGGATCTGGCTGCGGCGCGTCAGCAGCAGATAGCCGCCGGCGGCGAGCAACAGCAGCAGGATCACGCCGAGATCCAGCCAGGAGACACCGAGAATGTCGCCGAAGAGCAATTGCTGAATGCCGCCCTTGTAGCTGCGGACCCGGCTGAGCAGCAGCACGGCCAGGGCCAGCGACGAGGAATAGACGATGTTGAGCAGGGCGTCGGTGGGCAACTGGCTGCGGCCGGCCAGCTGGTTGACCCCCAGGGCAAACAACACCGCAAACGGGATCAGCACCAGGGTGGGGTTGAGCCCCAACAGGATGCCCAGACTGATGCCCAGCAGGGCGGAGTGGCCCAGGGCATCACTGAAAAAGGAGAGCTGGCGCAGCACGGCCACACTGCCGAGCACGCCGCCCAGCAACCCCGTGAGCAGGCCGGCCACCAGGGCCCGCTGCATGAACGGCAGGCTGAGCAGCTGGGCCAGATGGGCTGGATCGAGACCTGAATCCAGCATCAGCTCCTGCTGGCGCCCGGATGATGGTGGTGATAGGACACCCAGCCGCGGCCATAAAGATGCTCGAGCTGGGCAGGGCTGAGGGCGTGATCGGGCGTACCGGAGCAGCGCAGGCTGCGGTTGATGCAGAGCACGCCGCTGCAGGTGCGGCGCACCATGTCCAGGTCGTGGGAGACCTGCAGGATCGTCCAGCCCTCGCTGCGGCGCAGATCGAACAGCAGGCCGTGGAACTGTTCGGCCGCCTGGGCATCAAGGCCCGCCTGGGCTTCATCGAGCACCAGGAGCCGCCGCGGCCGCACGACACAAAAAGCCAGCAGGACGCGCTTGAGCTGGCCGGTGGAAAGATCGCTGACCAGCTGATCCGCCAGCGCCTCGCCGCCGACCTTGGCCAGGGCGAGCGCCACGGCGGCCCGGCGAGCCAGGCCGCCGCGCCAGGGCAGTGCCAGGCCGGCCCGCTCCCAGCCGAGGCCCACGAACTCGGCCACCGTGAGCGGAAAGCGACCCCGCAGGGCGATGCTCTGGGGCAGATAGGCCACCTGGTCGCGCACGGCTGCCGGCAGCTGCCCCCGGGCTCCGAGGGCGTGGCCCAGCACCCTCACCTGGCCGCTGCGGCGGGGCAACACGCCGAGAATCGCCTGCACCAGGGTGCTCTTGCCGGCCCCGTTGGGGCCCACCAGAGCCGTGTCCGATTCGGCTTCGAGATTGAAACTGACGTCGTCCACCACCGTGCTGCCCGCACGGCAGACGGTGAGATGGCTGACTTCGAGAATCATTTCCGCCATGGTTTCACCCTACCGAGGGATCGCCCGCTTTCAGCCCGGGACGCCATCAAGGTCCGAGGGCCTGCAGCAACTGCTGGCCGTTGCGGCGCATGGTGCTCAGGTAGTAGGCCGCTGCCAGGCTGGGATCGGCCGGGGCGATCTCGAGCGGATCGAGGCTCACCAGGGGCAATCCCAGGTCATGGGCCAGGGCCACGAAGGCCTTGTTGGACATCTGGGTTTCGGCCACCAAGGCACGGACGCCGCTCGCTCTGGCCAGCCGGCTGAAGCGCTCCAGATCAGCTGCCGACGGACTCTGCTCCGGATCATCGACCAGGGCCTCGCTCCGGAGCTGGTAGCGCTGGGCAAAATAGGGGCCGATGGCATGGAACGCCAACAGCAGCTGACCCGCGTGGGGCGCGAACTGGCGAGCCAGATCCCGGTCGAGCCGATCGAGCTCCGTCAGGAAGGCGGCGGCATTGGCCTGGTAGCGGGAGCGGCAGGCCGGATCGGCCGCTACCAGACCATCGCGGATCGTGGCCACCTGCTGGGCCGCCCGGCGGGGATCGAGCCAGATATGGGGATTGAGGGGGCCGTGATCGCTGGCGTGGTCGGCATGAGCGGCCTGGGAGGGCTCGGTGATGGGGGCGACACCGCGACTCGTATCGATCCGCCGCAGTCGGGTGTTGCCCGAGGCTTCCACCAACTTGTCGAGATGGCTCTCGAGTCCCAGGCCGTTGATCACCAGCACATCGGCCTGGCTGAGCCGGGCCAGATCGGCCGGTGTGACCTGCCAGTCATGGGGGCTGAGATTGACCGGCACCAGGCTCTCCACCTGGGCACAGCCTGAGGCCACGGCCCGGGTGAACAGGGTGACCGGCAAGACGCTGGCCATCACCTGCAGGGGCTGCTGAGCGGGGCGCAGTGCTGATGGGCGGGGACTGGCGGCGCAACCGAACAGCGACAGCGCGGCCAGCAAGGACAGGACCAGCCCCCGGGGCCGCCGCAACCGGAGCTGGCCGCGGGCCCGCCCTGGAGCAACCCGCTCAGACAGTGGGATCACGGCAACAACAGCCACACGGGACAGCACCAGAGCACCAGAGGCCACCAGACCGCGTATGGGAATGGTTCTCATTCTATACATCCGAGTCCGCAGCGCCGTGCTCGGGGTTGCCGGGCTGCGCGCTGACGGGGGGCCGTGCATACAGTTCGCGATTCAGCGTCTCAGCCCCACCATGCGTATCGCCGTGACGGGTGCCTCCGGGAAAACAGGCTGGCGCGTGGTCCAGGAGGCCATCGGCCGGGGCCTGGAGGTGACGGCGATCCTGCGGCCCAGCTCAATCGCACCGGAGGGCCTCGAGGGTGCCCGGGTGGAACGCCTGGAACTCCACGACACTGCAGCTCTGCAAAGGGCGTTGCAGGGCTGCGAGGCCCTGGTGATCGCCACCGGGGCCCGGCCCTCGATTGATCTGCTGGGGCCTTTGAAGGTGGATGCCCTGGCGATCAGGCACCAGCTGCAGGCCTGCAAGGCTGCCGGGGTGAAGCGGCTGCTGCTGGTGAGCTCCCTGTGCAGTGGCCGGCTGCTGCATCCCCTCAACCTGTTCGGCCTGATCCTGGTCTGGAAGGGCCTGGGTGAGCGCTGGCTGGCTGACAGCGGCCTCGACTGGACGGTGATCAGGCCAGGCGGCCTGAAGGAGAGCGAGCAGGAGCTGGCAGCGGAAGGCATCGTGTTCAGCGATGCCGACCAACAGGAGAGCGACAGCATTCCGCGCCGCCTGGTCGCCCGGGTCTGTCTCGATGCGCTGCAGACCCCCGCCGCGATCGGTCGGATCATCGAGATCACCAGCCGCCGGGAGCAACCGCCCGTCGCCCTGGCCGACTGGCTGGCCAGCTGAACTCCGCCGAGCGGGCCCACTGACCTCGGGGCCTGCCGGTAATCTCGCTGCCGCCGCAGCACACCCGGATGGGCAGGACCACGCTGGTGCTGAGGCTCTCGCTGCTGTTGGCCGCCGTGGCTGGCAGCCAGGCCGTGCGCTGGCTGCTCAGTCCGGTGGATCTGGGGCCCCGTTCCCGCGACAGACCAGCCGCGACGGCACCGCCCAGCCCCGGAGCGACCACCCCGGCCCGGCGACCTGGAAGCTCCAGCAGCGCTGAACGGATCGATCCCAACCTGCCCCTGTACCGCGGCCAGACCCGGCGCCTGGCCGCCCAGGCGATCGATGACACGGCCCTCGCACCCATGAACCAGGCCCTGATTGGCCTGGCCCGCCGCTCGCTGGGCCTTACCTACAGCGTCTTCCCCCTCGATCAAGGGGAGCCCGAGCGCCTGCTGCTCGATCTCCAGCACGTCGACGAACTCCGCTTCGTCGAGAACCTGCTGGCCCTGGTCAACAGCCGCCAGGTGAGCACCCGCACCGAAGCGGTGGATCGCTTCAGCGATCACGTGCGCCAACTGCGCTACAGCGGCGCTCTGGTCTCCTCTTGCCGGCGTCATCATGATTTCAGCCGCTGGGCGCAAGCGGCACAGCAGCAGGGCTACCTGGTCAACCTCAGCCCCTTTCTGCCCGGAGCCAGCAGCCGCCAACGCCACCTGAGATTGCCGTCCAGCCCCGCGGCAGCCGCCGCCCCGAACCAACAGGCCACGAGCAGGGACTGCATCACAACCCTGGCGAAGAGCCAGCCTGTGACACAGGCCTATGTGCCCCTCCAGGGCCTGTCCGAGGTGCTGCCTTCCCTGCGCAGCGGCGACATTGTCGCCCTGGTGAGCCAGCGGCCCGGCCTGGATGTCAGCGATGTGGGCCTGGTGGAAGTCGAGGGCAACCAGATCAGCGCCATCCACGCCGCCGCCGGCTCGGGGGTGATGCGCAGTCCGGATCTGGCCCGCTACGCCAAGGCAAGCCCGGGCGTGATCGGGCTGGCCTTCTACCGGCCGGTGCCGAACCCGGATGGTCGACCTGATCGCTGAGATCTCGGGCGCAGACTGTTGGCGAAGGCAGGGGGGAAGGCTTTGGGCTGAAGCCAAGGCTGTGGGCTGAAGCCAAGGCTATGACTTGAAGCCAAGGCTATGACCTGAAGCCAAGGCGCTGGCCGGCGAGCAGCAGGTGGGGGATGTGCCGATGAGAACCGTTGTCATGGCGACGCTCGCTGGCCATCATTGGCCTATTCGTGCCAGCCTCCATGGCGTTTTCCACGCCTCCACCGCCACCGCCGCTCCCTTCGCTGAAGGCGACGGAAACGGATGCGGCACCGGCCGGTGCGGACGTCCGCCGGCAACCGACGGATGAGGAAATCCAACGCATCCTGAGCAGCCAGCCCAAGGGCCTGGAACCCCATGCACCCTTCCGGGACTTCAGTCTCACGGCGATCATCGGCTACGTCGCCGGAGCGGCGATGGTGTTCACCGGTTTGAGCAGCCAGGGCAAGAGCGCCGACCAACACGTCGCCCAGGCCGTCAATGTGGCCGGTGGCTTCACCGTGATCTGCCTGGCCTCCATCTGCCGCCACACCAAACGGCTGAGCAGCAGACGGGATCCGTGAACGCCACTCCCGTCCCCGGTTCAGGGTTGGGGACCAGCAGGCCCTGGAGCCATTGATCACGGCAGCTGGCAAGGCCGCCGGTGCGGCGCACACCTCAGCGATCCAGCGCCAGCCAGTGACGGCCGTCGCGGGCCGCCTTGTCCTGGCCGAGCTTGTGGCCGCAGGCAAAGCCGCTGAGACCGAGGAGCACCACCAGGGGCTGGGCTCCCTGGTTGCTGAGGGATCTGAGCAGGGCCGGCTGAATCACCACAAAGGTGGCCGGGATGAAGGCCAGCATGCCCAGGGTCGTGAGGCCGAAGATCGGCGGAATCAGGGTGCGGCGGCTGATCGCATGGGCCGCCAGCACCGGCAGCCCCAACAGGGGGATGGCGGCGCCGAAAGCCCAGAGCCAGCGCCGGCGTTGGTCATCGGCGAGGCGACGGCGAATGGCCGGTTGGATCGCAGCGCTCATTCATGCCCCAGCTTTCGCCTCCATGTTGCCGTGGCGGCGCCGTGCCTGGCTCCTACGGCCGGCGCGGGGCGCCCCGGCGCTGGGCCAGCACCTCCTGCACCCGGCGCCAGGGCACGCCGTGATGGGCCAGGGCCACCTGCAAATGGAAGAGGATGTCGGCGGCCTCGCCGGCGATCTCAGCGGCGTTGTCGTCCTTGCAGGCCATCACGAATTCGGCCGACTCCTCGCCGATCTTCTTGAGGATGCGGTTGTCGCCACCCGCCAGCAGGCGGTTGGTGTAGCTGCCCGGCTCCGGCTGGTCGCGGCGCGCCTCGATCACGCGGGACAGCTCGGTGCAGACATCCGCCGGTGGCGGCTGGGCGGTGGGTCCAGCAGCGGCGGCCTGATCCAGCTCGGCTCCGACCACTCCCCCGCCACTCCCCTCAGCGAAGAAGCAGCTGCGGGCTCCGGTGTGGCAGGCCACCTCGCCCTGCTGTTCGATCGTCAGCAGCAGCACGTCGGCATCGCAGTCGTAGCGCAGACCGCGCAGCTTCTGGAAATGGCCGCTGCTGGCCCCCTTGTGCCACAGCTCCTGGCGGGAGCGGCTCCAGTAGTGCACTTCACCGCTGCCCAGCGTGCGCTCGAGGGCCTGGCGATTCATCCAGGCCACCATCAGCACCGCCCCATCCAGCCAGTCCTGGACGACGGCCGGAATCAGTCCGGCCCCATTCCAGCGCAGGTCATCGATCCAGGCGGGAGCACTCGGCTCGGGACCGCTGGGGCTGTCAATCACGGCATTGCCGGCCACTGGCTGAACGCTACCGAGGCGACATCCAGCCTCCGTCGGCTGCCGCTGACGCTCCAGGGCCCGAGCCCGCGGCAAGCCATTGCTGGCCGGCGGCAGCCAGGTTCGTCTTCAGGCTGAGATGATGGCCCCAGTGCCCTCGATCATGTCCACACCAGCGGCCTACACCTGCAGCAAGTCCTTCAGCGGCTTCCCCTGCACCCATCGCCAGTGGCGCCATCCGGGGCATTGCCGCTTCGTGCATGGTTACAGCCGCAGTTTTCGCTTCTGGTTCCAGGCCCGAAGCCTCGATCAACACGGCTTCGTCGTCGATTTCTCCAGTCTCAAGCGGCTGCAGCAGCGTCTGGCCGAGCAGTTCGATCACACTTTCCTGGCCAACGCCGACGATCCGCTGCTGGCCACCTGGCAGAGCCTGCATGAGCAGGGCGCCCTCGACCTGCGGGTGATGACCAATGTGGGCATGGAGGCCAGTGCCGAGCTGGTCTGGGGCTGGGCCAACGAGCTGCTGCAGGGCAGGGAACGCGGCCGCAGCTGCTGTTTCCGCGTCGAAGCCCGCGAGAACGACAAGAACGCCGCCTGCTTCACGGCGATCCCCGCCTGGTTCAGCGGCGCCGCTCCCGAGGGCGTCGGCGATGGCTACCCCGATGACGCCTGGCCGGAACTTCCCTACCGGGAAAGCTCCTACGACGAACCCGCCGACGCCTACGGCGACAGCGGCGAAGAGCAGGCCGACGGTCTTGGCATCTGGGAGGCGCCCTGAGCTGGCGGCCATGAACCCCGCCCGCCTGGCCACGGCCTGGGCCCTGTTCCAGGGGCTGCTGATCGAGGCGTTGCCGTTCCTGTTGATCGGGGTGCTGATCTCAGCTGCGGCCCGCTGGTTTGCCCCCGGAGGCCAGTGGCTGCGACAGCTGCCCTCCCATCCCGTGCTGGGGCCGCTCAGCGGCGCGGCCCTGGGCTTCGCCCTGCCGGCCTGCGAATGCGGCAACGTGCCCGTCGCCCGCCAGTTGCTGGTGGGGGGTGCCCCCCTGGGCGCGGCGCTGGGCTTTCTGTTTGCGGCGCCGGTGCTCAATCCGATCGTGCTGGCCAGCACCTGGGCCGCCTTTCCGAACCAGCCCTGGCTGCTGCTGGCCCGCCCGCTCGGCGCCGTGCTGGTGGCCGTCGGCCTGGCCCTGCTGCTGCGCCTAGTGCCCGAAGCCGAACTGCTGCAGGGCGATCTGCTGGCGGAGCGGCGACTGGCCCTGCCCCTGTCGGCAGCGAAGCTCTGGTGGCCAGCGCCTGCGCCGGCGGCGGCGAGCGGATCTGGGCCCTGCTGATCGATGGCACCGGCCAGCCGGAGCTGACCCTGCTGGCCCTCGACCGCCGCGGCAAGCTGCTGCGCCGCCAGCGCCTGACGGGCTGGGAACTGGAGCCCGGCACCGGCCTCAGTTTTGATCCCAGTGGCGATCGGCTGCTGGTCGCCCTGCGACGCCTCGGCCCGATCGAGCGGCCGCCAGCGCCGGCCCAGGCGGTGTTGATCGATGCCCGCAGCCTGCAGCTTCAGCCCCTGCCGCGCCAGGTTCGCCAGGTGGTCTGGCTGCCGGCGGGGTAGAACCGGACAGCGAAATGTCGCCATGTCCCTGAGCGCCGATCCACGCCTGACCGCTCGCCAGGAGCTACTGCTGGCGAGC
>Ga0194063_10001262_pt1 | contig 16659 bp, 17 predicted proteins | sample SepL3720m_MetaG_FD_155459 | JGI IMG/M metagenome (GOLD analysis project Ga0194063, IMG submission 155459) | Anoxic zone freshwater microbial communities from boreal shield lake in IISD Experimental Lakes Area, Ontario, Canada - Sep2016-L373-20m | ecosystem: Environmental > Aquatic > Freshwater... | reverse complement strand
TCGACAACAAACTAGCACCACTTGAGGTGTTAACAGCTTCCGAGTATTATGTATCTAAATTACCAGCAGAGTGCAGAAATGGGTGGGGTTATTCACCAAGTGGAGGTCTGGCGGTTTTTTTGTTATACTCATTTTGTCAGTGCTGAATATTGAACGGATAGAGGGCTAGTAACAGGGCTAAAATCAATGAATAAAGAATCATTCGTCATACAAGGACAAAGTGGAGTGAAGAACCTAAAGGGTTCGATCGTCATAAATGGCGCAAAGAATGCAGCCCTAAAGGCTATGGCTGCATCGATACTCTTTTCTGATAAGGTAGAACTTCGTAACATTCCTCTCAATGCTGATGTATTCACGATGGTTGAACTATTGAAGAAGATCGGTGCAGACGTGGAGATTGTCAAACCATCTTCAATATTATTGAATCCTAGTACGATCAATTCTACGGATATAGATCTGAAGCTCGCTTCAACCATGCGTTCGTCTGTCGTCCTAACTGGTCCGCTATTGTCGAGATTCGGTAGTGCGACATTTTCTTCACCTGGCGGTTGTGTTATCGGTGCTAGACCGATCGATCAGTTCATCAAAGGCTATAAGACTATGGGTGCCACGGTCGAGGAGAATGATTGTATATACAGAATCAAGTCTATAAACGGCATCGGTGATTCAATCGTGGATTTTGAGAAAAGGACAGTCGGTGGAACAGAAACATTGATGATGGCAGCGGTACTAGGAAATGGTAAGGTCGTACTCAACAATTGTGCCAAAGAACCAGAGATTGTAAATGTTGCCGAATGGCTCAATCAGTGTGGTGCAAATATTGCTGGAGTAGGTACTGATACGATAACGGTGATCGGCACGAAAGGTGTACTATTGAAACCGACGGTTCCTTATATCGCTATACCAGATCGTATCGAAGCCGGAAGTTATCTATTGCTCGGTGCATTGTGTGCGGAGAGGATCGAGATAAGGAATTGCAGACCTGATCATATGATCTCACTCATCGATCTATTGAAAACATCAGGAGTTCCGATTACGTACGATCAGGATAGTATACTGATCGAAAACAATACCGTCCCAAATTCAGATTTCAAAACTTTCAATATAGAGACGAGAGAATACCCTGGGTTTCCGACTGATCTCCAAGCTCAGATCGTGGTCATGTTGACTCAGGTGACTGGTAGCGGAATGGTCGTGGAAAATATTTTCGAGGGTAGATTCAAATATGTGTTTGATTTGTTGGAGATGGGTGCGAATATCAACATAGTTGATCCTCACACGATCTCAATCAATGGTCCAGCACCATTACAGAATCTGCCTGAAGGAAAGGTCCTGAATGCTCACGATATTCGAGCTGGCTTCGCGATCGTCATGGCTGCGCTCGTAGCCAAAGGCACCTTCACCGTGAATAACATCCAATTGATCGATCGCGGCTATGAGAAGCTCGAAGAGAGGCTCACAGCGCTCGGAGCAGATATAAAGCGCGTGCAATCAAGATAGATTGTGATATAGTCCAGATATGAATATATTCAATATATTTTCACCTAGATTGGGTATCGACCTCGGAACTGCCAATACTCTCGTATTCGTTCCAAACAAAGGTATCGTCTTGAATGAGCCATCAGTAGTTGCGATCTCAGAAGTTGATAGAAAAGTTTTGGCTGTTGGAAATGATGCAAAGGAAATGATAGGACGAACTCCGGACGGGATCATTGCATATAGACCGATGAAGGACGGGGTGATCGCTGACTATAGGGTAACAGAAGCTATGCTTCGGTATTTCATCGATCGTGCTCTCGGAAAGTTTAGTTTCTTCAAACCTGATGTGATGGTATCCGTGCCGGCAAGTATAACTTCGACTGAGAGGCGTGCAGTTATCGAAGCGGCTATAAGAGCTGGCGCAAAGAATGCTTACGTCGTGAAGGAACCTATATTGGCGGCTATTGGCGCCGGAATACCTATTCAGGAGGCCAAAGGTCATATGGTTGTCGATATTGGTGGAGGAACAACTGATGTTGCTGTGATCTCACTTGGTGGTATCGTATCATCGACTTCAGTCAAGGTGGCAGGCAATAAGCTCGATGCGTCTATCGCAGACTATGTAAAGAAGACATTCAATCTGGCTATAGGTGATCACATGGCCGAGATCATCAAGATAACTATAGGTTCTGCAATACCACTGGATCAAGAGCTTGGTATGATGGTCAAGGGTCGAGATTTTATCTCGGGCCTGCCACGTTCAACAGAGATCAAGACGAATGAGATAGTCAAAGCCCTGGCCGCACCACTTCGAGATATGATAAAGGCGATGAAGGATGTACTACAGGAGACTCCTCCGGAATTGGCAGCTGATATCATCGATCAAGGGATCATCATGACCGGTGGATCTTCTATGTTGCGTAATTTGCCAGAATTGGTTTTTCGTAGAACAGGTGTAAAGGCAAAACTGGCTGATGAACCATTATTATGTGTCGCCAAGGGAACTGGGACAGTTCTGGATCACCTCGATAGTTACAAGAAGACCATCATTACGAAAAGGTAATTGCTAAATCTGTAATTAGCTATACAATTGCGGTATGTCTCTGTCCGAACAAATACAGAATCTATCCCATCATGCGTATACACTCGTAGGTAGTGATGCGATAGTTGATGAACTCATCAATCTCCTGACTACGAGATTTCAGGTCAAATCGGCAGGCAATCAAGATTTCATTTTCAATAAGTATACAAATTTTTCGATAGATGATGCTAGAGAGATCAAGTCAGCGCATCTCATGAGACCTGTGACAGAGCTTGGCAAGAAGATATTTGTCTTGCAGATGGATAATATCACGCTAGAAGCGCAGAATTCTTTTCTAAAATTGCTCGAGGAACCAGCTGAATATGCACACTTCTTTCTGATCGTACCTTCTATTCATCTATTACTTCCTACGGTTAAGTCGAGATTGCATGTCATCACTCCAGACAAAGGTGTCACTAGAGGCGGAGTAGAGAATAGGGATGTGGTAGATAGTGCCGCAAATCATGATGCTGCAAAGTTTATGAAGTTGAATAGAGCTTACAGATTGGAAATGGTGAAAGATCTCATGGACAAGGTTTCGAAAGATAAGCTTCCGAAGCAACATTTATTGGACATATTGAACTCTCTTCAAGTCTCGGTGTATCGTGAAAAAGGTATAAAGATCGGTAAGCAGAGTATAGAGACGATAGAACTTGCACGAAAATACATGAATGATAGATCACCATCTCTCAAGATGTTGCTCGAGTACGTAGCGGTCAGTATATAGATCTCGGTCATGAGTCAGCTCATATATGGAAAATATGAGTTATGCTATACTGGTCTCATATAAGCTAATAGTAACTACCATGTATGACTTCAACCCATTAAAAAAGCAATTAGCCGGTGTAGAAGAGTGGCTCAAGAAAGAACTTCAGCAGATTAGAACTGGGCAAGCTTCGCCTAGTATATTGGATGGGGTAAAAGTCGAAGTATACGGTGCGCCTATGAGCCTCAAGGAAGTAGCTAGTGTTGTTATCGAAGGTGCAAGGACATTGCGTATAGCGCCTTGGGACAAATCACAGACAAAGGAGATAGAAAAGGCTATAACTTTGGCCAATCTTGGCCTTTCGGTTGTTGTTGATGATCAGGGTCTAAGAGTCAATTTTCCAGAGCTTACCGCTGATAGACGCGTCAGCTTCGCAAAGCTTGCCAAGGACAAGGTAGAAGATGCAAAGAAACAGATCAGACAACATCGTGATGTAGTCATCAAGGATCTAACGGCCAAGGAAAAGGCTGGTGGATATGGTAAAGATGACATTTTCAGACTGAAGAACGACGCACAGAAATTGATCGATGAATTGGTCAAGAAACTCGACGTGATGTATGAAAAGAAAGAGAAAGAAGTAATGGGCCAATAATATGACAGTTATAATATTTCTAATAGTACTTGCAGTTCTCATATTCGTACATGAGTTGGGACATTTTCTGTTCGCGAGATGGAATGGCATCAGGGTAGATGCTTTCAAGATTGGTTTTGGACCTAGGATTTTGAAATGGAAGAGAGGTGACACTGAATACGGATTGAATCTCATTCCATTCGGCGGATTTGTGAAGATTCACGGGGAAAATCCTGATCAAGATTCGACTGATGGTCCAGACAAAGATAGAAGCTTTGTACACAAGAATCGATGGAGACAAGCTAGTGTTTTGGTTGCTGGAGTATTATTCAATTTTCTATTTGCATGGTTGATATATTTTGGAATCATGGTTATAGGGGGTAATGTGCCAGTCAGCGCCTTCGCTGATTATAAGCAGTATATGAGTGATCATAGAGTCATCATTTTGGATTCCACTCCTGATTCACCAGCGATCAAGGCTGGTATGGGTATAGGGGATGTTGTCTCTACAGTTGAGAGTAATGGTCAAGCGGTACATATCGCATCTGCTTCTGATCTTCAGAACGCAGTTAATGGTAGTGGAGGTAAAGAGATATCTATTATGTATATGAAAGACGGTCTGGCCAAGAATGTTAACATCACACCAGTCAAGGGACTCATCGAAAATAAATACGCCATCGGTGTATCTATGGATGAGATAGCGTACATTCATATGCCATTCTTCGCGGCTATCAAATACAGTTGTATTTCTACAGTAAATATCATTTGGGGCACTATCGTCGGTTTAGTTGGATTCATCGGTGGATTATTCCATGGAGCATCATCATTCTCTGATGTTACAGGTCCGATCGGGATAGCCGTCATCATAGGTAATGCTTTTAAACTGAATATTTCATACCTATTGATCGTCGTCGCTATTATCTCTGTCAATCTAGGAGTTATAAACCTTGTACCATTTCCAGCGTTAGATGGTGGTAGAACTCTGTTCGTGGGTATTGAAGGTGTGATACGTCGCAGGATTTCTGCAAAGTTTTTCAATGTCGTGAATACAATAGGCTTCGTATTGCTCATGATACTCATGGTTGTCGTCACTTATAGGGATATCGTAGGACTTCTATAATGCCGCGCTGACTTTAATATTGGTTATGCTAATATATATTCAATGAAACAATCACATCTATTCACAAAAACCAGACGTGAAGCACCAAAGGACGAGGTATCGAAAAATGCGCAATTACTCATTCGTGCAGGTTATATTCACAAGGAAATGGCCGGGGCATATGATTTTCTGCCTCTAGGGCTACGTGTGTTGAATAAGATTGTCGGTATTATTCGTGAAGAAATGTTGAAGATTGGTGGTGAAGAAGTATATATGACAGCTCTGCAAGATAGGGCGAAGTGGGAGATGACGGATAGGTGGGACGTAAAGAAAGTAGATATTTGGTTCAAGACAAAACTTCAGAATGATACTGAACTAGGTCTCGGATTCACACACGAAGAACCTATAACAAGTATTCTGAAAGATCATATAAGGTCATACAAAGATCTTCCTCGAGCAGTTTTCCAGTTTCAGAACAAATTCAGGAATGAAACCAGAGCAAAGTCGGGAATATTGAGAGGACGTGAATTCCTAATGAAGGATCTATACTCATTCAATATCGATGAGAAAACGCATGAAGAATATTACGAGGCCGCAAAGATGGCGTACAAGATCATATACGATAGATTGGGTATAGGTGGTGATACTTATGTCACGTTTGCTCTGGGTGGTACTTTCTCAAAATACTCGCATGAATTTCAGACATTGTGCGAAGCTGGCGAAGATGTCATCTATGTTGATGAGGCAAAGAAATTGGCGGTGAAAAAAGAAGTTTTGAATGATGAAGTTCTCAAGGATTTAGGATTGAAGAGAGAAGATCTGAAGGAGCGCAAGGCGATCGAGGTTGGGAATATATTTAATCTCGGGACAAAATTTTCTTCAGCATTAGGACTAAATTACAAAGATGAGAAAGGTGAGTCAAAGCCAGTCATCATGGGTTGCTATGGTATCGGACCTAGCAGAGTGATGGGAACGATCGCTGAAGTCTGGTCTGATGAAAAAGGTTTGGTATGGCCTGAATCAGTGGCACCGTTCGGTGTTCATCTCATTGTATTGAATAGTGCAGACTCGAAAGTCAAAGATGCAGCTGACCTACTCTATAGGTCTTTGACATCAAAGGGTGTAGAAGTCCTCTACGATGATCGAGATTGCAGCGCTGGAGAGAAGTTTGGTGATGCAGATTTGATCGGTATTCCATGGAGGTATGTTATAAGTGAAAAGACTTTGGCATCTGACTCAGTGGAGGTAAAAGATCGTAAAACTGGAACCGTCACCATGAAGAAAATATCGTCTCTCTGATTTTCTTGTAAACAAATTCGATAGTGTGTTAAGGTAGACTCATGTTCAGTGAATACAAAAAGAAGTTATTCGATAGATTTTCTAACGAGATCGGTATAGACCTGGGTACAGCAAATACTCTGGTATACGTTCGTGGAAAAGGTATCGTCGTCAATGAACCCTCGGTCGTTGCGGTTAACCAGAAGACCGGTCAGGTTGTTGCGGTCGGTATCGCTGCAAAAGAGATGTTAGGCAGGACCCCTGGACATATAGTTGCTATAAGGCCATTGGTTGATGGAGTTATATCAGACTTTGAAGTTACAGAAGAAATGCTCGCATATCTAATGAGGAGAGCGGGAGAGTTTTTGCCAAAAAAATACTTGGGTCCACGAGTCGTCGTAGGGGTTCCATCAGGTGTTACGAACGTCGAGGTACGCGCTGTGCGAGATGCGACAAAGAATGCTGGCGCTAGAGAAGTATTCATCATCGAACAACCTATGGCTGGAGCGATCGGTATCAGACTACCAGTACATGAACCAGTTGGGAGTATGGTTATCGACATTGGTGGAGGAACTACTGATATCGCTGTGATATCACTAGGTGGTATTGTGAGATCGAAGAATCTGAAAATTGCTGGTGATAAGTTGAACAATGATATCATTTCTTATATACGTAATGAGTTCAAGATATTGATCGGTGAAACGACTGCGGAACAGGTGAAATTGGCCGTTGGAACGGTATTGCCGGGTGAACCTATCGAGACTACAATACGAGGTAGAGATTTGATAACTGGACTGCCTAGAGAGGTCATCATCACCGACTCTGACATACGAGAAGCGATGGCTCAGTCGATAGAGATACTAGTCAATTCAGCCAAGGAAGTATTGGAGACGACACCGCCTGAAATCTTGTCTGATGTTATGAAACGTGGTGTTCACTTGGTGGGCGGTGGAGCACTCATAAGGGGATTGGATGAGTTGTTGTCACAAACACTCAAATTGCCAGTGGCCATAGCTGAAGAACCTCTGACGGCGATAGCTCGGGGTGCCGGTATCGTATTGGAAGACTTGGAGAAATATCGATCAGTTCTAATAGAAAGTGATGATGACATATATTCAAAATCATAATGACAATCGTGGGAGAAGTTATAGAAAATCAGGCTATATCGTATTCATTTTGATAGTTATAATTATCGCCTTCAGAATATTTATGCCGAATGTTACTTCTGGATTCTTTACTGCGATCGCTAGACCTTTTTGGAGAATTGAGTTTTCTATCAACAACGGTCAACTTCGCTCGAATGAACAGTTATTGAATGACAATCAGGAATTATTGAGAAAACTAGAAATCAGAGATGTAGAACTCAAGTCTACAGCACTCCTAGTTGATGAAAATGAAGAGCTCAAGTCTCTCTTGGGGCGCGCATCTAGTACGAAGAATATATTAGCCGCAGTATTACAGAGACCTCCTATAGCTGTATATGATGAATTAGTCATAGATATTGGTGCTGATATGGGTCTGTCAGATGGCGATATCGTCTATGCAGCGCATAACGTACCAATAGGCAAGATTGTTGATATTTCTGCACACACATCGAAAGTACTTCTATTTTCATCACCAGGTCAGTCCTATAATGTATTTATTGGAAAATCCAATATTGCAGCGACGGCGATAGGGAGAGGTGGTGGTCAATATAGTGTTGAGCTGCCTAGATCTGCTGACGTTTCTCAAGGTGATCATGTATCGATACCTAGTATGAGAGGCAATCTATATGGAATAGTTGGATCAATAATAGCCGACCCGTCAGCAACATTTGAGACAGTATTGTTTTCAGCGCCGATCAATATTTATCAACTAAAATGGGTCTATGTGGAGAAGAAGTAGGTCGCAACTCGGGCTTGAGTATGTGTGACGAGACTAGTTATAGCTGTAGAAATAGATGTATAATACTATCAATATATGATATTCAAATTTTTGAGAAGGATAATATTCGATGTGGCTATACTAGCCTGTCTAGTACAGGGTTGGTGGTATGCTGCACTCATAGTAGCGGTTATCGCTGCATGGAATCACAAGATGTATGTCGAGCTCATAATCGCTGGACTGATCTATGATTCATTGTATGGGCCTGTTTCGATGAATAATATGACTACACATATCGGTTTGACAATATGCGTTGTATTGTTCATATTGATCGGTATCATGAAGAAAGTGATCAGAATGAGAGAGTAGTGTATAATTCGAAATATATATTATGAAAAATGAAAAACAAACAATGAATGACGATCTCGACGATTCTGTAGTCGCAGAGGAGAATGCCGCAGAGATTATAAAGAAGTTACGAGAAAAGCTCAAGGTTACTGAAGCCACTAAGCTCGAGTATTTGACGGGCTGGCAGAAAGACAAGGCTGAGTTCATAAACGCACGCAAGCGAGATGAAGCGGACCGCAAGGACTTCATGAAGTTCGCCAATGAGCAGTTGATCTTCGATCTTATACCAGTTCTCGAACATTGGGACCTCGCCATGAGTCACAAGGAATCCTGGGAAAAAGCTGACAAGAATTGGAGGGTTGGTGTCGAGTCGATCTTCGCTCAACTAAAGAAGACACTGACTGATAATGGTTTGACTGAGATTAATCCTGTAGGTGAGAAGTTCGATCATGCAAAACATGAGGCGATGGCGTATGAACTGGTTAGTGACAAGAAACAGGATCATACGGTGCTTTCTGTCATCCAAAAAGGCTATTTCTACAACGGTAAAGTATTGAAGCCGGCGAAGGTCAAAGTCGGAGAGTTTAAGTAAAGTATTAGGTCTGGAGAATAGGATATAAACACAAAAACTCCCTAAGGAGTGTTGTGTTGAAACCGGATTTTATGTCCACCAGTCGAAATATTCCGACAAACCAATTCTACTACCACTCGCGGTCTGTAGTCAATAGTGTGTACAGTTAACCTTATGAGGTGACAGTTGTGAATACGACATTGTCATAATTGTGGACATAAGGCGACTTGCGCCCCCAGCTTGTCCGGTTTCAGCGGTCAGCTGCACTATGCTATGCCCACCGAATGAATTCATCATTCGCAGATCAATAGTATCAAGGTGCTGATAAAATCCTGATAAAATTCTATAAGTTATTGTGACCCTTGCACAACTGCAACATTTTCTATAATATAATCGTATGACTGACATGTCAGTAAAGAATAACCTATCTCTAGCACCTATCTCCAATGCGACGGTACCGCAGTTTATGAGTCGTGTTTTCAGTGACAGGAACGGCCGTCTATACCGCTTTACATTTCTAGTTTCTTTTGTAAATGGGGAAATGAAAGGGCAACTAGTGAGTGCTGAACCGGTTTCAACATCACATTCAGCATCGAGTGAGGCTAGCCCTTATTCAAATGGTCAGATATTCATGCTGCCGGTATGTTTCCCTGTAAAGAAGCCAGAGACAGCTTATGTATTTTCATTTGCGCCAGTCGTTTCACCATATTTCTCCGTTGATTTTCTTATAAATTGCCAACCTACGAGGGCGCCTGCTAGTAAATAAGTCCTCCTCGTTTTTTCTGGCCTATTTGTTGTGGCCGCAAATTTCTGTCAGAGGAGGTGAATGCTCCGTAAGCGTTATATCATATGTGGTATAACTGGCGCGGAGTATGTCGTACCCATGTCATACCCATCTCTTGCCACTTATTAATCATTAGTTAACATTATATTATCATGTCAAAAATCATCGGAATAGACCTCGGAACGACTTTCTCGGCAGTTGCTGTCATGGAAGCTGGAACACCGAGAGTTCTAGAAAACGCTGAAGGTGCGCGTACAACACCTTCGATTGTCGCCCAATCAAAAACAGGCGAGAGGCTCGTTGGACTCCTAGCAAAACGCCAGGCGGTCACGAATCCAAAGAATACGATATTCCAAGTCAAACGCTTCATGGGTCACAACTTTGATGATCCAGAAGTTCAGAATGATATAAAGAATGTGTCATTCGACGTCAGGAAGTCTGCAACAGGCGGTATAGAGGTGAACTTGTCAGGCAAGTGGCTTCGACCAGAGGAAGTCTCAGCTATGATACTTCAAAAGCTAAAGAATGACGCTGAGACACGTCTTGGCGAAAAAATCACAGAGGCAGTGATCACAGTTCCTGCGTATTTCAACGACTCTCAGCGCGCGGCAACACGTGATGCTGGCAAGATCGCAGGATTAGATGTTAAAAGGATCATAAACGAGCCTACTGCAGCTGCACTAGCTTACGGCTTCAACAAAAAGAAAGATGAAAAGATCGCTGTCTTCGATTTTGGAGGCGGTACTTTCGACATATCAGTACTTGATGTCGGTGGTGACACTATCGAAGTTAAGTCTACCGACGGTGACTCACACCTCGGAGGTCGTGACATTGATGCCAAGATTGTAAACTGGCTAGCAGATACGTTCAAGAAGGAAAATGGTATCGATCTCAAGAATGATGCTCTCGCCCTACAGAGACTCGATGAGGCAGCTGAAAAGGCAAAAATTGAACTCTCTACTGCTATGCAAACTGAGATCAATATTCCTTTCGTAACATCAGGATCTGATGGGCCAAAACATCTATTGGTAACTATGACTCGTGCGATGTTAGAAGAGATGACAAAGGAGTTCCTAGATCGCGCGATGATGATAACCAAGCGTGCTATAGAAGCTTCACCATTCAAGGTTGGTGAGATCAATGAAGTTGTTCTAGTCGGTGGCCAAACACGCATGCCGGCTCTCCAAAATGCAGTCAAACTGTTCTTCGGAAAAGATCCTCATATGGGAGTGAATCCCGACGAGGTGGTTGCGGTGGGCGCCGCTATTCAAGGCGGAATATTGGGTGGTGAAGTTCGAGATGTATTACTCTTGGATGTTATACCACTATCTTTAGGAATCGAAACGCTCGGAGGAGTCGCAACAAAGCTTATAGAAAAGAATACGACTGTTCCTACCCAACGATCTCAGATCTTCTCGACTGCAGCTGACAATCAGACTTCAGTAGAGATACATATCTCTCAAGGTGAACGCGCTATGTCAGCAGATAACAAATCACTAGGTAGATTTATTCTAGACGGTATTCCTCCGTCACCTCGTGGTATGCCTCAGGTTGAGGTAACATTCGACGTTGACGCGAACGGTATATTGAATGTGACAGCGAAGGACAAAGCTAGCGGCAAGGCCAATTCGATAAAGATCACTGCTTCATCTGGTTTGTCCAAAGAAGAAGTGGAAAAAATGAAGGCTGAGGCAGCAAAGCATGAGGCTGAGGACAAGACCAAACATGAAGCTGTTGAGGCCAAGAATATTTCTGAACAATTGATATACACTTCAGAAAAGGCATTGAAGGAGGCTGGAGAGAAAGTTCCTGCTGATCTGAGAAAAGGCATTGAAGATAAGGTGGCGGATTTGAAGCTTGTAAAGGACGGGGCTGATGTTGCAGCTATCAAGAAGGCAACTGAGGCTTTGTCTACAGAGATTCAGAAGATTGGACAATATATGAATAAGGAGGCTGGCGCCGCTGGCAAGAACCCACTTGAGGACATTATGAACGACAAAAAAGGTGGAGCTGGAGGTAATTCAGGCGGCCAGAATCCAAATGGTGGCAAAGGTCCAGAGACTGGTGCAGACGGCAATGTGAAGGATGCAGAGTTCAAGGAGAAGAAGTAGGTTTATGTAGGAGGGCTACCCTCCTACATCGCCTACAAAAAAGCCGACCATGCCAATGAAGGGTGGTCGGCGGATAAAATAATATTGATATATATGAAAGACTACTACAAAATATTAAATGTAAATAAAGGAGCATCTCAGGACGAGATCAAAAAATCGTTCAGAAAACTCGCGCACGAGCATCATCCTGATAAAAACAAGAATGATCCCACTTCTTCTGCAAAATTCAAGGAAGCAAGTGAAGCGTATTCAGTATTGTCTGATGAGAGTAAACGCAAACAGTATGATATGTTCGGTTCAGCTGGTCCTGGAGGGGCCGGGTTTAGTGGCCAAGCCGGCCAAGGTGGCTACAGCGGGTTCAATGGTGCACAAGGGTTTAGTGGTTTTGATTTTTCAGGTTTTCAGAATAGTGGTGGATTTAATTTTTCACAAGGAGGTGTAGAGTTTGATCTCGGAGACATATTCGGAGATTTTTTCGGTGGTGGTGGAAAGCGACGACCTAGGAAAGGCGCCAATATTACTGTAGATGTTGAGCTATCATTCAAGGATTCAATATTTGGTATTGAAAAGGAGATTACAGTTAATAGTGAAAGATTATCTGTGAAGATTCCGGCTGGTATAGAGAATGGTCAAGGGCTTCGTGTAGGAGGAAAAGGTGAGGATGGTCAAGGTGGTAAGGGCGATCTCATCGTGAGAGTGTGGGTCAAGGAGCATCAAACATTCAAAAAGGAAGGTCTCAATCTCATTATGGAATTGCCGATAAAACTTTCACTTGCATTAACTGGTGGTCTTATCGAGTTGGAAACTCTTGAAGGAAAGATAGATCTTAAGATTCCTGCTGGAACTTCTCATGGTGAAATATTACGTGTAAAAGGTAAAGGTGTGCCTTATGAGACACAAGGTGCGATTTTTGGAACCAATGGACGAAGAGGTGATATCTTGATAGTAACTCATGTCATTATGCCAAAGAAACTCTCAAAAGAGGCTTTGAAATTGATTGATATGTTGAAGGGTGAAGGTATATAGACTGAGTGTAAAAAAGTTGCAATACCTGCTATTATTACAGCATGACTAAAATCTTACTTTCAGGCGTTAAGCCTACAGGCCGTCCACATATTGGAAATTATTTTGGTGCGATGAAACAGTTTGTCGATTTGTTAAATTCTGGTGATTATAATTGTTTCTTCTTTATCGCTGATTATCATGCGTTGAATCTGATACAAAATGCTGCCGAAATGAGACAGAATATATTAGATCTAGCTATTGATTATATGGCAATCGGTTTGGATCCGGCGAAAGCTACGCTTTTTAAACAATCAGATGTTTCGGCACATACTGAGTTATCATGCATATTTGACGCTATAGTGACGATGCCATACCTTATGCGCGCTCATGCTTATAAGGATGCTGAAGCGAAGAACAAAGAGATCAATGTTGGTACTTTCAATTATCCAGTACTTATGGCCGCTGACATTCTACTATATGACGCTGACGTAGTCCCTGTCGGTCAGGATCAGAAACAACATGTTGAATACGCTAGAGATATTGCACTCAAGTTCAACAATATATTTAAGTCAGAAACATTCAAATTACCTGAGGCCCTCATTATGAAAGACGTCGCTACTGTTCCAGGAGTTGATGGTCGTAAGATGTCCAAGAGTTATGGGAATACGATCCCACTATTCGCTACCAGAGAGGAGATAACGAAGGCAGTGATGTCCATAGTCACTGATTCCAATGGTCCAGAAGCTGGAGGAATACCAGCTAATGTATTTGCAATACACAAACTATTTAAGTCTGAGGCTGAATTGAATTCAGTATATGAAGCAAACAAGGGTAAATACAAGATTTTGAAGGAGGCGCTCATCGAAGATATAGATGCGTTCATAAAGCCGATGCGCGAAAGACGTGCTGAGTTAGCCAAGGATACTGATAAAGTCTTGTCAGTTCTAAGAGATGGAGCATTGGTCGCTACGAAAGTTGCCAGCGCAAAGTTGGAGGAAGTGAAGAAACAGATTGGAGTACTATAACTCTTGAATCATGTCGTTTACAATAAAAACTCAATCATTTGAGGGTCCACTAGATCTGCTATTGGATCTCATAGAAAAGCGCAAGTTATTCATAAGTGATATATCATTGGCCAAAGTCACTGATGACTTTATAAATCACATAAAACAGTTTGAAAATATGCCGATGGGGGAATCAGCACATTTCATATTGATCGCTTCGACATTACTTCTCATAAAATCTAAGTCACTATTGCCGTCGCTTAGTCTTACATCCGAAGAACAAGGGGATATCAAGGATCTAGAAACTAGATTGAAAATATTCAAGAAGATCAAGGAAGCTAGTCGTCATGTCGCCAAACTGTTTGGTGAGGAAATAATATTTACTCAATCTCAGTCACGTCTAGTAACTCCTGTATTTACACCGGCAGCAGAATTTTCTATCGAAAAAGCACTGCAAACTATCGGGGATATAGTCAAACGTTTGCCAAAAAAGGAAAGTTTGCCAAAACATCTGGTCCAGAAGGTCGTCAGTCTCGAGGAAATGGTAGATACGCTAACTACACGTATAACGAGTCATTTGCGAATTAGTTTCAAAGAATTTACAAAAGAGCACCGGGAAAATCGAGTTAATGTTATCGTGAGTTTCCTCGCCATGCTCGAGCTAGTCAAGGAGGGTATCATGCACGTCTCCCAAGAGTCCGCATTCGGCGATATCCAGATGGAGACGAAGGATGTGGGCGTGCCGAGGTATTGATATTCAATCTCACAGTACGTTTTGACTTTGATGAATATTTCCCATTAAGTGTATTTTCGATTATAATTGAAATATGAATCCGACAGATCTAGCCATAAATCCAACTTCAGAATCATCAATTGAAGATAATGGAAGAAAGATTTCGCAACAGATAGAGGCAATTTTGTTCTGGAAGGCAGAACCTGTGCAGATAAAGAAATTGGCCGAGATGTTATCTGTTGATGGACAAGTGTTAAATGTAGGCATTCTGGAACTGGAAACGATCCTCAAAGATCGTGGTCTCACATTAGTTCGAACTGCAGATGAGATAATGCTGGGAACTTCCAAGGAGTTGTCATCACTTATAGAAAAACTCACAAAAGATGAACTCAATCGCGATCTAGGTAAAGCTGGACTGGAAACGTTATCGATCATTCTATATCAAGGGCCGATCACGCGAGCTGAGATTGACTATATACGTGGTGTAAATTCGCAATTCGTAGTCCGAAATTTGTTAGTGAGAGGTCTTATAGAGCGAGTCGACAATCCGAAAGATGCTCGTAGTTTTCTATATAAGACGACATTGGATCTATTATCACTTCTTGGGGTTTCAAAGATCGAGGATCTTCCTGAATATGCGAATATTCGTGCGGAGATAGAGGCATTCAAGTCTGATCGATCAAAAGAACAACAACCGCAGGTGTCGGAACTGACTCCTGAAGAACCAAATGTCGCATAGTCGCCAAAAAATCGATCGATTTTTTTTGATTTCTGCTGTAGTACTAACGATTGCTGGCTTTACGGTATTTTTATCAGCGTCACTAGGTCTATTGGCGCAAAGTGGCGCGAACTTTGGTGTAGTTGCTGCAAAACAGGCGGTAAGTCTGTGTATTGGTATCACATTTTTCTTCATTTTTTCAAAGATTCCATATATTCAACTAAAGAAGTACGCTCTGTTCATATTACTCGGCGCAATCGGTGTCAATTTGCTACTATTCATTCCTCAGCTCACCCTACATTATAATGGTGCCTCGAGATGGCTCATGATAGGGACACTCTCTTTCCAGCCTTCAGAATTATTGAAGATCGCATTTATTATTTACATCGCTGCTTGGGCCCATTTTGCCAAAGATAAACTATCAACAATCAGATTTGGTTTGATGCCTTACATTTTATTGGTGGGAATCTTGAGTGCTTTGTTGTTAGCTCAATCAGACACAGACACACTAGTCATTATCTCAGTTACAGGCTTCATAATGTTACTTATTGCTGGTGTAAAGATGCGTCATATGGCTATAGGCGGGGTTTTGTTGATATTACTGGTGGTTTGTGTTGTCATTTTCCGTCCTTATGCATTACAGCGCGTCAAGACATATCTCAATATAAGCAAAGATACCCAAGGGTCGAGTTATCAGATAAATCAATCATTGATCGCTATAGGTTCTGGACAAATATCAGGAAGAGGTTTCGGACAAAGTGTTCAGAAATTTGGATATTTGCCACAACCGACAGATGACTCGATCTTCGCTGTCGCAGCTGAGGAATTCGGATTCATAGGGAGTATCATTTTGCTTATCTTGTATTTAATGTTTGCGGCTAGTTCGTTTCGTGTAGCGAATAGAGCGCCAGACATCTTTGGTGGTTTACTTGCGATCGGTATAGCAGTTCTCATAGTGATCGAATCATTCATGAATATGGCAGCAATGATGGGATTACTACCATTGTCGGGTATACCACTACTTTTCGTATCTCATGGTGGTACAGCACTCATAATGGCACTCATAATGGCAGGAATGGTAGCCAACGTATCGAAGCACAGGAGGTAGTCTACCATTCTCGGCGCACTACGGGAATTACCCCGTGAGGGGAGACACGTGCAGTTATCAACAGTCTATGTATTTGGCGTGTGATAGAATGTACAGTATGTTGTCTACCAACTCGTCTATTAATTATTAAAATATCATTA
>Ga0194063_10001261_pt1 | contig 16684 bp, 10 predicted proteins | sample SepL3720m_MetaG_FD_155459 | JGI IMG/M metagenome (GOLD analysis project Ga0194063, IMG submission 155459) | Anoxic zone freshwater microbial communities from boreal shield lake in IISD Experimental Lakes Area, Ontario, Canada - Sep2016-L373-20m | ecosystem: Environmental > Aquatic > Freshwater... | reverse complement strand
GCTCCTGGGTACTGGCGTTCGTGGACTGGTACAACCACCAGCACCGCCACAGCGGCATCCGGTTCGTGACGCCCGATCAGCGCCACAGCGGTCAGGCCGTTGCGATCTGCCGCCAACGAGCCCAGCTATACGAACAGGCCCGTCAGCGCCATCCCCGCCGCTGGAGTCGAACCACCCGCTGTTGGCGTCAGCCGGAGGTGGTCTGGATCAATCCACCACCTCCTGAAAACAGCATCATTCCGACTACGTTGGTGCTGGCCGCCTGATCCGCGGCAGGGGCGTCATCTTTCCTGGCAGTCACCGTGACGGCGCCCGTAGACGAGGCCATAGTCATGCCCATCGCAACGCCGACAGCGGAAGCCATCAGGGCAGCGCTCCTTCTCAAGAGACGCCTCACCTCAGCCCCACATTGCTCCTTGCAGCCGTACAGCCGCTGGAACTCAGGCAGAGAGGCAGTCCTGGAACTGGATGGCACTGCGCTTCATTGACTGACTCGTATACGCGAAACAGCCAAAGCGCCTAGTCTGCCCTGCGCGGGGCGAGCTGGGGAATCAAGTGCTGGCTTGGGCAACCCAGGCTGTCCATCGGGATGCAGAGCGGTGAATCCATAGATCAATTAAGCTGTACAAGGTTGATGAACCAATATCATCAGCTGATCCAGGCTGTATTGAAGCTGGTCAATCCGTTAAGCGCAATCAAGCCATCCACCTTTGTAGGGTCTGTGAAGTGAACATTCAGAAGACCTCCCTGTGCTGTGGACTCAAAAGTGACAGCCTTTTGCCAATCGGCCTGGGTAGGAACGAAGAAGAAGTCACCGATGGCTTCGGCATAGGCTTCAGACAGCAACAGGCGGTCGCCTTCGATGGCATTAAAATCCTTGATAGTCTGCAGTCCACCGGCGAGACTGTCTTTGGTGATGTCAAAGACATCAGCACCCAATCCGCCGTTGAGGACGTTGATTCCACCGCCACCGCAGAGCAGATCATTTCCATTGCCACCGTTAAGAGTGTCGGACCCGTTGAGGCCCGTTAAAAAGTCATTGCCATCGAGGCCATTGAGTTCACTCCCACCCTGAGCGGCAGTAATGGAATCATTTCGCCAACTGCCTGAGGCCGCAGGACCTTCGGCAGCAAATGTGTCATTCAGGCAAGCTGCATCTAGGGAAGATTTTTCGGCTGCGAGCGTCAGCTCAATCGCCTTCCCAATCATTTTATGACCTGACTCCGTCGGGTGGACACCATTAAGGTCAAAGTAAAGATACTCGTTGGCATTAGTCGCTTTATTTGACTGTGCTGTTTCTGTAGTCTGCGTAATGCCGTAATCGGAAAAGTTGCCAAGCTCGCCGCCAAATCGATTCCAGTTGAATTCGTATTCATTATTAAAATCAACTAGTGCAGCATAGGGGAACATCGCATTAACCTCGACAACCATTGACGCGATTGCGGCTCTTAAAACAGTGCCGGCCTCAACAGTACCCGTAAATTCGGGGGGCAAAGTCTTCAGATAAGGCATGGAATAAACAACCCCGTCAACGTTGCCCTGCAAAGGAGCAAGTGTTGAAATGAGCACTGAGCGTGTCTCGCTAGAGCGCAAAAGCGTTATCAGGTTTGCCCTTGTTTTCGACAGCACATCCTGGACGAAGGCATTCAGTGTCTGTCCAAGTTTGATAGCAGCTGGAAAATCATCAATGCCACTCCATAGAGCGACCAAATTGTTGGCAAGTGATTTGTTGTCAACAGTCAGTGCTTGTATAATCTGGGACTGCACGCCTATTCCGCTTACCGAGTAGGGATGTCCTAAGAGTGCTGGGGGGAACTGAGGAGGGTTTAGACTTGCGTAAACATCATATAGTGAGTTCCTACCTGAGAGAGCGCCATCGGATGCATAAGAGGGATTCTCTGGAGCAGCTGGAATCGGGCTGAGCGATCCGCCGACAAAACTGTTGGTAATGCCCGCTCCGGTGACGCTGTCGTAGGGGATATGAAGCGCGGTGCGAAGCTCGGTCTGCCAAATGGACTGGGCGTCGCTGTACGTGGAACCGCTCCACGCAGGCACAAGATCTGGCTTCGAGAGCAGTTGTTTTTTTTGGACTGCGGAGCGTGAGCCGAAATCGCTCATACTGTCTCCAAAGACAGTAAGTTGCTCGAAGTTTGTCACCGGCTCCGCTTCGATGGTAACGATCAGGTCGTTATAATCTCTGTCGCATGTCGGATCGCTGATGCTGATGTCTTCCAGGGCAAAAACGAGTTGACCATCCTTGTTGGGCAAGTAGCTCTGGACCTGTACGGCGTAGTCTGGATTGGCAGCAGCGAAGGAGGAATATGTGGTCGATCTGGTGTCATTGAAAAACAGAATTCCATACTCAGCACCAGGGCTAAGGACGATATCTCTCAGGGTGATCTCTTCATCGTATTCAGGCATGGCGCCAGTGTTGAAAACCAGCTGGCTGGTTGCTGCAGATTCGAGTGCTGCCTTGGCGTATCCAGGTTGAACGGGGCTAAAGGTCTGTCCATTCAGCATTATGCTCCCGGTCTCGGAGTTGACCTGATAGAGGGCGAAACTGTTCTGATTTCGACCGAGACGTTTGATCGTGATGGCGAATTGATCAGCGCTGTCTGAGACATTAAGCACGCCTGTCCCTTGCTGGGCAAGCTGGTATTGCAACCCTTGGCTGGTCTTGATTTTAATCGTATTTCCAATCGCCACTGCTTCTACAATCGATTCCGAATTGGGAAATTGTTGATTGCCAGCGAAGATCAATGGTATGTAGGTGCCGGCTCCATTGATCTGGGTGCCTCGTGAGCCGCCGATGGCATGACCTTCGGTGCTCCTCCAATTGATATCGGAATCCTGGGAAAAGATCTTGCTGCTGGTCAGCGAATCGAGTGAAGCTGGCTGGCCATCGGTGAGCAGTCGTTGCAGGGTCTCGGCCTCGTCCTCTGGGCGTGCGATGGCAAAAGAGGAGCGGACGGCTGTCAGGCTGTCAATGCGGGTGATGCTGAGACTGATATCTGCCAGGAAGCTGAGATCGAAAGCAGGGGAAATGGTGGTTACCGGATTCCAGATCATGGACATACATTAAGCATTTGAAAATCCTACCAGTTGTCCCCTCCCAGGGCTAATTCAAAGCTGACTGCCCGACACATCTCATGCGAGACGGTCATGCGACAGCCAGCAGTTGGGACTGGCGTGGCCGTGACGCCAGCTCAATCGGTATCCAGACCAGCAGCGTTCTGCCGGCGTGGACCACAGCCTGTTGCAGCCACTGCAGACCGACCCGCACAAATCTCAGGCCTCGATGCCAGTGGGGATCGACTCGGCGGCGCTGGCCGGCCAGAGTCACGGCGAATCCCTCCTGACTGCTGACCAGCACTGCGGTCGCCACCACCAGCAGTAGGCGATCGATGCGTGCAGGATCGCGCAAGCCGCTGCTGTCTAGCCGGAGGATCCCCGACTTCTGGTCGCGGAACAGCTACTCACAGCAGAAACGCTGGCTGTAGGCCCAGACCAGATCCAGCGGGGGATCAAGGTTGCTGACCAGGTACCAGGGCTCATCAACGTCGATACCGCTGGGGTGAGCCAGCAGCAGGTTGGCCCGTTGGCTGCCATCAGCCCACAGCTGTACATCGCGGAAACCGCCGCAGTGGCCGCGCGGCAAGCGCAGCCGGCGCACCTCACAGCCCATCAGAGCTGCGGTCCCCTGGATCCTGTGTGTCGTCCCGCAGCCGCATCAGATCGTGCCAGTGGGGCTTGGCCTCGAACCAGCTGAGCAGCTCGGCACTGGGGAAGGCGCGATCAGCCTGTCCGGCGACGATTAGATAGGCGGGCGCGCCTATGTAGTTGACACCGGGCAATCAGCCAGCAGGGTGATGGCGGCAAAGCCAGACAGCAGCTGATTGGCCCGCGCCAACAGCGCGATCACGAACTCAGCGCTGACACTGGCACTCGGGTGCTCGAGCGTCATCCACAGCAGGGGGATCGCCCTGCCGTGGGCCACGACCGAGAGCACCACCGTGCAAAAGCGGTTCCACAGCATCGTGGTGTCAAGCGCCAGATGCAAGGCCTGGCCTGGCTTTTGCCAGTGCTGGATCGCCCAAAGCACCAGGGGGCCATAGAGCGCCTCAACGTCGATGCGGCTGTTGCTCAGCCAGCGCTGAACGCGCCGCTGCCAGCTGGCGGCCAGGTAAAGGCCCAGAGGCAGCACGCTGACCAGCGATCAAAACAGACCGTCTGACTCAGCAGCAACCCGGCGACCATCCAGCCCAACAGCAGTAAGTGCCGCTGATCGCAGAAGGCGCTGTGCTGACGCAGGAGGCCAATCAGCTGACGATCGAGCCGGGTCTGGGGATCCACGGTGGATTGAATTGGTTTCGTAGCGCCAAGCTCCCATGGCTCCCTGCCCACCCCATTGACTGAGACCCATGCTGTCGCATGGGTTCTCAGGCTTGTGTCGGGCAGTCAGGCCTTCAACTGGCCAGGCAAGTCACCCAGGGTGTCTCTGATATTATCTGGATATTTTTTGGGTCCATGTCAGAGGCAGCAGGGCTTTTTCCGCAAACTCCTAAGGAATTGACATAGGGCAGAGCATTAAGGCAAACTGCCATGAACTGCTTGCAATTATGAAATCAATCAGAGGCCTCAAAGTCCCAGGCCAGTTTACGACTGTGGACCTCCCAAAGCCGTTGCAGCACATAGTTTTTAGTAGACCCTGCGAAGACGCCGACATTGAGTCACTGTATTTCTTATTTCCTACAGGTATGCCTGGCTTTCGAAATCAGCTATACATGCCTTGTTACATTCGAAAACGCATCCGAGCAGAGATATCGATGTCTGATGAATTGATGAATGCATTGCGACGCTTCCTGGTTGCACCAGCAGCCATAGGATTGCTATCAACGTCGGCTAGCACTGCCGCTGAGCTCAACCTCAATGGCATGGCTCACTACAGTGGCAAAATTTCTGCCGATCAGATCAACAGCGTCAGGCAATTTTCCGACATACATCCAACTGACTGGGCTTATCAGGCACTTTCCAACTTGGTTGAACGCTACGGTTGCGTTGCTGGCTATCCCAACGGCACCTTCAAGGGCGGTCAGGCTCTGACCCGTTTTGAAGCGGCAGCCCTGCTTAACGCGTGCCTTGATCGCGTCACCGAAGTGACCGACGAACTCAAGAAGCTGCTAGAAGAGTTCGATAAGGAACTCGCTCTGCTGCGCGGTCGAGTCGATCGTCTCGAGGCCAAAGTCGGTGAACTTGAAGCCACACAGTTCTCAACCACCACCAGACTGAAGGCTGACACACGCTGGGTGATAGGTGGACTCTCCTATTCAGGCAATCAGAAGAACGGAGCGGACAACACCTACAAGCCACCCACAGGTGGGAAAGGGACTGTAGCCTCACCGTACACCTACACCCAGCTTAGAGATGCACTGACGTTCAATTATGATGTCCGGATCAACTTCGACACCAGCTTCACCGGTAAGGATCTGCTGCAAGTCCAGCTGCGAGCAGGCAACATCGGATATTCCGGCTTCGGAGGTCCTCCCACCAAGCTGACACAGCTAGAAGCTGGCTTTCAGGAAAATCTCGGGAACGCTGACGGCCGGGATGTTGTAGCGGTTAATAGGCTTTACTACAGATTCCCAATCCGTTCGCATTTTATTGCCATCATCGGTCCGCTGTTCGCCTCGGAGGCGGGTTTACCATTCGGCTATCCAAGTGTCTACAAGTCAGATCAGATTCTGAGACTTTTCCAGCAAGCCGGCGCGCCGGGAACCTACAATCGTTTAAATGGCACAGGAGCCGGACTTTTTTGGAAGTCTGGAAAAACAGGATTTGGCTTTGGTGGAACCTACGTCTCAGGCAATGCTGACGCCGGACAGCCCAACGGGACCGGTGGCAACAGTTACACCTTCGGCAGCAACGGTGGAATAGGAAACGAGGCTTCGCAGCAAACTGGGATCCTACAGCTGGGATACAGCGGCAAAAACTGGAATCTCAGCGGCGCCTATGCTTACAACAGTGGAGGACTCCCCATTCTTGGGACCCCATTAAGCCAGGCACTGCTGCCAAATATCTATAACTCCTCGACTGGCGATGGCCACGTCAGCTCTTGGTCAATCGCCGGCTATTGGCAACCTTTGCAGAGCGGCTGGCTACCCTCGATAAGCGCAGGCTGGGGGTACAACACCTACAGTTATAATAACAAATTTGCCGTCGCACCGACAACCTCCTTTGGTCTTGATTCGGCTACCAGCCAATCCTGGTATGTAGGCCTGAACTGGAAGGATGCGTTGATCAAGGGCAATGCCCTTGGCATGGCAATCGGTCAGCCTACGTTCATCACAGCCCTTTCTGGCCCTGGCATCGATGGCAATGTCCAGGACGGCCAGTACGCTTTTGAGGTGTTTTATAAGTTTCAGGTCTCCGATCATATTGCTGTGACCCCTGCATTGTTCTGGTTGACTCGCCCTCTCGGTCAACTTACCGGCACGTCCAACGTCCGATCTGCCCTCGAGGATGCGGGAGTGAGCAATGGCAGCACGCTTGCAACCTTTGGCGGCTTGATTCAGACAACTTTCAAGTTCTGAACCATGCATGCCGCCATTGCATCAAATACAAACCCTCAGCACACCATCTCAAGCTCAACAGAAATGCAGAGTTTACGCCGAAAGCACCAACCCATGCATGAAAAGCAAAAACTATGGCCGTCAATAATTCCATGCTCATAGTAAATTCTGCAGAGATATTGCCATTTCGAAATCAGTCAGCGCAGAAGTTGGGGCCTATAGTTGTGACAATCACGGGGACGAGGTCGCGTACCGGAACCCCAAAAACGCCAGTCTTTATATGCACTGATCTAGCTGGTCGGTCGTGGCGAACCCAGGGGCAAATTGTGATGTCCATTGGACATCTGCACAAACTAGGTCGCCCGCTGATCTCGCCAATGCCTTGGACTACAGATCTTTCGATAAAGCCTACTAGAGAAATCAACCGAATGGCTCCACTCCCAATCGCCAATCTTTGCGCACAAGAGCTCCTCGGTAAAGTTGCCGGCCCATTCCCTCAGAAAGACTATAAAACCCGTGATGAACTTTCTTGTCCATACAGTCCTAAAATTGATCAGCCCAACGCACCCCACAACGACGCCGGGCAAACGAATGATGACGTAAATCTCCCCCCATCAGCGCCGCCGCCGATTCATTGTGACCACAGCCGGTCCGATGTTCGGCGATAGGACCTTGGCTCTTTTCGGATCTTGAATACCCATAAGCCCCTGCAACCCTGAGATCCCTTTCGGTGAACGACATGCAGCAGCTGGCCGCATTGGCGATCCACTCGGTCATCTTAGCCATCAAGTAGCGACGGTTGAGACAAAATGATGAAGCCGCCCAGCTAGAGCTTGGCGCACTTGTCAAGGCTCAAGGCGTTGTATGTACAGCTGAAGCTGGTTTTTAGGTTGTCCAGCAGGATTTTGAGCCACCGGTACTTCGGCAGGTAGATGGGGTGCTTGCCGCAGATGCGGGCAGCCTTGTGGTGGCAACTGGCGGTAGTCACGGCGCGGAACCAAGCCAGACCATCGGAAAGAAGATGGCGACCAAGCGTGAGGTGTAGTTTGGACAGTCCAAGAATCGCTTCTGAGCTGAAGTAACGTGTTCTTACTGCTACAACGAACGCATTTGGCGGTGCTCCCGCGTATGATCTAGGTCTGATCTGAACGCGAACTACGTGGCCGACGAGTCCATTGCAATCATTGGTCTAGGGGCCTACTACCCCGGAGCTCGCGGCCCACGCCAGCTTTGGGAGAATGTGCTGACACGCCGGCGTGAGTTCCGACGGATCCCATCCCAGAGACTGTCCGCAGAATACTTGAAGGCGAGTCCAGGCGACCCAGACACGACCTATGCAACTCGCGCCGCCGTGATCGATGGATTCATCTTCGATTGGGCTGCACGGCGTGTACCGCGCACGACATTTGATTCCACAGACATCGTCCACTGGCTGGCTCTCGAGGTTGCTCTTGAGGCGCTGAGCGATGCCGGCCATTCACGTGAAACGATTCCGGCGGATCGCACTGGCGTCATCGTTGGCAACACACTAACAGGCGAGATCATGCGCTCCCATGCGTTGCGCCTGCGCTGGCCATTCTTCCGCCGCGCGATTTCGGCAGCACTCGAAGCTCACGGGATGTCGAATGCCGAGATCGAGGCGATTGCCTCGACCACCGAGACAACCTTCAAATCAGTTCTAGCGGCGCCCACAGAGGATTCACTCGCAGGAGGACTCTCCAACACCATCGCGGGGAGAATCTGCACAGCAATCGGCGCCCACGGCGGTGGTTATACCGTCGACGGTGCGTGCGCCTCCTCGCTGCTGGCAGTGACGACTGCCGCCAATGCACTACAGCGTGGCGACCTCGATCTCGCGCTCGCTGGCGGAGTTGACGTCAGCATCGATCCATTCGAACTTGTGACATTCTCCAGGACAGGAGCGATCGCCACTGGCGATATGCATGTTTACGACAAGCGCGCAAACGGTTTTATTGCAGGTGAAGGTTGCGGCTTTGTTGTTCTGCAGCGTCTGGCCGATGCCAGAGCCTCCGGGCGACGCGTTTACGCTGTTTTGCGAGGATGGGGTGTCTCTTCTGACGGGCGAGGAGGAATCACGGCACCCGACCGTGATGGACAAGCCCTGGCCATCGGGCGCGCATACGAGAAAGCGGGCTACGGCCCCGACACGCTGGACTTCGTCGAAGGGCATGGTACCGGTACCGTCGTCGGTGACCGAATCGAACTTCAAGCTTTGGCGAAAGTACTCGGCTCGGCCGGTAGCAAGCCCAAGTCAGTCGGGATCACCTCGTTCAAGTCAATCGTCGGACACACCAAGGCGGCCGCCGGAGTGGGAGGTCTCATCAAGGCGACCATTGCGGTCAATCGTCGCGTGATTCCACCGACAGCAGCGTGCCGCGATCCGAACGCGACCTTCGAGGGTGAAGCCCGGAGTCTCTACCCAGTTATGGAAGGCAGCGTCCATCCCGCGACATCAAGCTTGCGTGCGGGCGTCTCGGCCATGGGCTTCGGCGGAATCAACTGCCACGTAACCCTTGAATCCGCAGACCCGCCTGCGGCTAATCTTGCACCTGCGATCGATGAGAACACGCTGCTCGCTTCTGCGCAGGAGACCGAGCTCTTCGTGCTCGCGGCCCGCGACGTCGTGGAGTTCAGCGCGCGGGCCCGAGAACTGGCTGACGTCGCGCGCGATGCAAGCATGGGTGATCTGGTCGACCTCTCGGATTCTCTCGCGCGTCGCTGCGCAGCCGACAAGGCATTGCCTGGTTTTCGTGGCGCCCTGGTCGCTGCTTCGCCCGGGGAAGTGGTGGAGCTTGCGCTCGAAGCGGTCACGCTGGCCGAGGAAGCCTCGCGGGCCCCTGAAGGTGTTGTGTGGAGTCGAACGCGTCGGGTATGGGTTGGAGTAGGCAGTCCGTCCCGACGCGTGGGTTTCCTGTTTCCCGGGCAGGGGTCGCAGATGCCGGGCATGGCGGGCGTTCCCCTGCGTCGCCATGAGAGCGGAGCGACGCTGGCTGCCGAGGCGGACACATGGCTTGGGCGTAGTGTTAACAACTCGCTCGTCGCTCTAATGCTGCCCGCGCTTGATTGCGTGGCGTCTGACGAGCAGATGGCGGAGTGTGCACGGCGCCTAGCTGCGACGGAGAACGCTCAACCCGCGATCTGTCTTGCATCACTTTCCTGGCTCCGGCGGCTCGACGAACTCGGCATCGCGCCAGATGCGGTCGGTGGCCACAGCCTCGGGGAGCTGACAGCGTTTCACGCCGCGGGGGCCTTTGACGAATGCTCCCTGATGCAATTGGCCTCGCTGCGCGGACAGGCAATGACCGCGCAGCACGCGACGGCAGGGGCAATGATGAGCGTTCGTTGTGACCTCGAGCGCGCGGAGTCTCTGGTAAGCGAAACTCAAGGCTATGTTGTCATCGCCAACATCAATAGCCCTTCTCAGATTGTTGTGTCCGGCGAAAGCAGCGCGATTTCGGCGCTTCGCGATCGTGCCCATGCTGAGGGAATTTCGGCCACCATTCTGCCCGTTTCGAACGCATTCCATTCAAGAATGATCGAAGGCGCATGCGAGGCAATGCGGCAAGCGGATCTGCCGGACTCCTTTGAGTCGTCGAACATTGGTGTTTTTTCAGGGCTGACCGGCAAAGCTATGGCAGGGCAAATCCAACTGCGGGAGCACTTTGCCTCACAGGTGATATCGCGCGTCGATTTTGTCTCGCTGGTGCGAAACCTCGCCCAGAGCGTTGATCTCATGTTCGAGGTTGGTCCCGGAGGAGTTCTATCTTCCTTGGTGCAACAGATCCTCGGTGATGAAGGCCCGCAGTGCTTCGCCCTGGAATCACGCCCGGGCCGTGACGTTGACTTCAACATGGCGTTGGCGGCAGCCCACGCATTTGGCATACCCGTTCGATGGGAGCGCCTCTGCGAGGGAAGGCTTGTCAGGCCTTTCCTGCCTGCTTGCGAGAAAGTGTTCATCACCAACCCCTGCGAGCTCCCGTTCGATGTGCCGACCGTTCCCCGTTCGATGCAACCCCATGGAAGACTAGAAGCAAGTCTTGCTGCAGCGTCGGGAGCCTCAGCTGAACGTCTGACTCGCTATCTTGAGAAACGTACGCCCTTTCTTGCGGCGATAGTACGGTCCGACCTCGATAGCCTCGGGGCGATGCTCGATACCACTTGTACTTCGTCGGCGTCGCTCCCCGCAGAGGCGCTCCACAGCCAAGCCAGCATCATTCAGGAGGCGCCTGAACAGGGTATCGAAGAGCTCTCCATCGCGAGCATTGCAGCAATCCTCATCGAAATAATTGTAGACCGTACGCGATACCCCCGCGCGACTGTCGCCCCCCACATGCGTCTTCTTGAAGATCTCGCACTCGACTCAATAAAGGCCGCCGAAGTTGTCGCCATGACGGCGGACCGGATTGGCTTGGCGGGACGTATTGATTCGGTCACCTTTGCCACGTCTTCGATCGAGCAAATTGCGGAGGCCTTGTATCTCGCTCGAGATTCAAGGGCTGTTCCCGACGCGGACGATGACTCGTGGGTGCGAGACTTCGTAACTGAGTGTTGGTCTGAGGCTATCCCGAACGCAGATCAGGAGGCCTCCCTTCATAATGCGCGGGTTCTTTTGGTGACTGACGACGGGGACTGCCGACTTGTAACGCCTCTCCGCGAAGAACTGATGGCGGCTGGAGCAGAGGTCGTGTTCGGTCCGGACACAGACGATCTCTGCGAGCCTTCGCACATCATCGTGCTGATGCCTAATGTCGCGAGCTCCGACACAGATCCAGAACGCCGGCTGCGCCGGATAATTTCGAGATTGGGTTTGGTCGCATTACGCGACCCAAGTTGTATCACCGAACCACGTACGCTTGCCTTCGTCCAATTCGGCGGTGGGCGCTTTGGAGCACACGGCGAGCCGGCAGATCCCGAGATGTGCTGTTCAGTCGCATTTGCGGCCAGCCTCCATTTGGAGCGTCCGAGTTGGAAAGTTCGCGTGCTCGACTTCGCGCCGCAAACGGGCGGAGCCTTCGTAGCTGAAGCCATCGCCGCCGAACTTTTGACAGCGGAACTATGGAGCACTGCAGGGTACGACGCTAACCTTGTGCGGCGTGTGCCCCGACAGCGGCCCCTTGATGTGCGGGCCTCAGCCTTCCGGCAAATAAGCTGGACCTCCGAGGACGTTCTCTTGGCAACCGGCGGCGCGCGCGGCATCACAGCAGAGTGTGCCTTGGCTCTCGCCCGTCAGACGGGCGCCCGCGCTGTTCTGGTTGGCCGTTCGCCACATCCTTCCAGCTCCAGCCCGTCGGATCCAGTGGGCCAGGAGATCGCGGGAACTTTGAAACGCTTCGAAGATGAGGGCCTCGTTGCCATCTACGAAACTTGCGATGTCACTGACGGCCCGGCCGTGAACAAACTTATCAGCCGTATTGACCGTGAGGTCGGCAGGGTCTCGATGATTCTTCACGGAAGCGCGCAAAACCGGCCCGGACGTATAGAGCGAGTTGCACCAGATGATGTATTTGACGAGCTCGCCCCGAAGGTCATCGGCGCGCACCATCTTCTCGATGCACTCCAAGGCAGGCCCCTCAAGGCTCTTTTCGCCCTCACGTCAATCATAGGTGTGACCGGAATGCCCGGAAATGCCTGGTATGGTCTTTCAAACGAGCTAATCGCGACCCTTTTGGAGGCGTACGGGAAGGAACACCCTGAGACCGCAACGCTTTCCATCGCCTTCGGTGTCTGGAAAGAGGTCGGCATGGGCGCTCGGATGGGCAGCGTCGCTACGTTGGCGAAGATGGGTATCGGCGCGCTGCCTAGAGCTGAGGCAGTGGAGCATTTTCTGGATCTCGTGAACCATCGCGTGCGGACGAGACAGGTCATCGTTGGTGGGCGCATGGGCTTGGACACATGGCATCCGATGGCTACGGGCAAGGTTCATGCGGCTCACTTCCTTGAGACGATCGTGGCGGTCGAGCCTGGCGTAGAGGTAGTAGCACGCAGTCACCTGCATCTCTCTCGAGATCCCTACTTAATCGACCACAACTTCCGCGGCACATTGCTGTTCCCCACGGTGTTTGGCCTTGAAGCGATGGCCCAAGCCGCAACTCTCGCTGCCGGGCTTACGTTCTCGATAACAGCCATCGAGGATATCGAACTTCCTCGACCTATTCCAGTCGACCCTGACCGAGGTACCACCATCGAGATACGTGCACTTGTCTTGCCTCGGGACCCGGGTGCCCCTGTACGCGTCAAGGTCGAGATCCGAATGGAATCCACTGGATTCGCTCGTGCGCATTTTTCGGCTGTATTTGCCGGCAGCGGAGGTTTGGATATAGCCTCTCAAGCGCCACCAATACTCCCTATGGATCGAGAGCCACTGCCGCTTGAACTCGTACCCGACACCGATCTCTACGGGTCGATCCTGTTCCAGGGCCCCCGCTATCAAAGGTTGGGATCCTTTTATGGAATACAGAGCGATTCGTGTCAATTCGATCTTCTTGCCGGCTCAGGAGAATGGGACGACTCTGGACTTTACATCGACCCGGAAGTTGGTCCGCTTCTGCTCGGTGATCCCTACGCGCGCGATGCTCTCCTCCAATCGGCGCAGGTTGTCATGGCGGGAAATATCTGCCTTCCCGTAGCTATCGAGCGCATCGATCTCAGGGCTGCGGAAAGCCCGCGCACTCAATGTTTTGGCGAATTTAAACTGGAAAGTGCCGAAACATCTCGGACCGATGAGTATGTCGGAATGGCGATCTCTTTTGATGCTGATGGTCGATGGATGCAGCGCCTCCGCGGTTATCGGGTGCGCGCCCTGGATTCCAGAGCCCAGTGATTTTAAAAACTTATTCAATTACTAAAGAGGCAGCCCAAGTGCACATTAAAAGTGTTGGTGAAACCAATCAACAACCCGTTGTGGACAGTTCTTCTACGCATCATAAAACTCTGCGACCGCGGGTTCTTATCGTCGGAGCGGGGCTTGGTGGAGTTGCCATGGCAAATGCTATTGCTTCCTCTTGTGACGTGTGCCTCGTTGAAAAAAGAGCTGACACTGGAGTGGAGGGCTCCGCAATTGGTTTGCCAGCTAATTCCGTGCATGCACTCAAACTCCTCGGCTACGAATTCGAGATCAAAAATATAGCTCGTCAGATTTCCCATATGGCTTGGGCAAAATCCAATGGTGATTTGCTGAGTCTGCAAGAATTAACGCGGATCCATCCTTTGGGTGCTCAGTTCATGGCGGTGGCTCGACGCGATCTTCACCGTATGCTTCTTGAACGTGCGATAGTACAGATTAACTTTAGGACCACGATAAATGAGCTACTCCTTCCTGCCGCATCGGATGCACCGGTTACCGTTAGGTTTAGTAGCTCTGTCAATTATGGCGGGATAGAAAGTGCCCTGCATGATTTTGATCTTGTGATTGGCGCTGATGGCATGTATTCAACAGTTCGTGATTTGGTTCACGCAGCCGTAAAAGCTACTGGAGATAAGGCAAAGTCTGCAGGCCAACCTACTGTTGCACCAAAACCGGTATTCAGAAACGTCCGCGCATGGAGAACCCTAGTCCATGGCAAGCCCAATTGGCCGGAGCATTCAATATACTTTTTCAGTCTAACTTCAATGCTGATGCTTTGCCCTATAAACAGTGATACTAGTGGTGACCGTTATTATATCTATGCACACGAAGTCATCCCCAAGCCTGATCGCTTAACTGATAACGAAAGCGAGGCGCGCTTCATGAAAATATTCTCCGAATATGGCGGCGTGATTCCTGAGGTCATTACTGAGGTGAAAACCGACGAACTAAGCACACTTTTCATTGAATCTATCTCCGACATCTATTGGGGGAGCCCGACCGACCGCGTGGTTCTGCTGGGTGACGCGGCGCATGGAATTCCACCGTTCCTGCAAAATGGTGCAGCACAGGCATTTGAAGACGTTTATACGCTTGCACTACTGCTTGATAAGGCAGTGAGCCGCGCATCAAGTGCTCAACTTACGGAAACATGCATATTAGATGAAATAAAAAAAGCATGTATAAACTATGTTGACGCCCGCCACGGGCGAGTTGACTTCGTGGTTCGAGAATCAAACCCTCCTTACCCAGTCAATGAAAGTGAACTTGATGCGATGTTCAAAGATGCGAAAGAAAAAGGGTCATGGTCTGTTAGTCAATTTTACAAACTGATGAACAATCCAACATTCTCTTTTCCTTCGGACCTCCTTTCTTGATCTCGTCTACTCGAACTACCGAATATACTGTGTTATGTTGATTATTCAGCAGCCCTAATAATGGTTGAGCATAATGCCAGTACTGCCGCCAGCCCCCCCCACAGGAACCACTTTTTTGTAAGCGCGAAATAAGCATGTGGCACAGAGCTATCGTCTGAGAATTGTTCGCAGAGTCTCACCTGCTGTTTCTCTATTGGTACAAGTCGGCCTAGCCAAACCACACCAGAGAGAATGAAAAAAACCATTGCCACCGCGAGTCTCGGATTGCTCCAAATTGAGGAATGAGTAAGCGAGGAGCGGATATTCCCCGTAATCGTAAGGGCTAAGGCTGAGGGGCCCAAAAGCAACCGGTCCGTTTTCCTAATGGTTTTGTTAGCAAAAGTAAGGATTTTGGGATCCCGCGTTTTTTCAGCGAACCATCTCCACGCAAGCATAATGAGAATATTCCCCAGGAAGAGAATATTCGCCAAAGTATACAAGATACTTACAAAAGCTATCATTTAATGGCTCTCTATCGATCTTATCGGTTTCATTTTAAATTTTCAGACCTTTTGTTATTGCCAAATGAGCAGGAATACCAGAACCACGGGATGGGGAAAGCGATCGCCTCGGGGGAGAGAAAGCAAATACTCGGAGCACGTGCAGTACGCCCCCAAGACGATCGCTACGGCCTCAGTCGGTGTAGAGGAGCGAACTGCGCATTTTTGTCACAGACGCCTCCATCTCGACGAATGCTTCGAGCTCGGCAACCACTTTGGGTTCGACGCCGAGGAGGGTGGCCGCCTGTGCCACTGCGGCTTTTTCCTCCGCTGCATAGTGGTCTGCACTTGCAGTTCTGATAGCATCGTACAAGAGCGACTTGCCTCGGGTCTTGATGAAAGCGCTTTTAGTAAGATCTTCCAGTGTCTGACTCTTATAATCGATGGCACGCCATTTCTCGATCGTTGCATCGTCCGCACCTATCGCGCGGCCGTGAAACACCAGGAATTCCCATTCCTGGGGAGAAATCTCGCCGTCTGCGCCCGCGATGTGCAGGAGTGCATTTGTGTACTCCTCCATCTGCTCGGGCGTGGGCACCCTCGTGCCACGGATCTGTTGGACTGCAAATTCCGATAGTGAACTCAAAAGAAATTCCTCAATTGTTTTTTATTTTGCGTAATACATGGAGGATTGCATGTAAAGCAAGGGCCTCCAGGCAAAACACTTTTTAATCTTAGCGTGCTTTTGGCTTAATGGTTGCCCAAGCTGGCATCAGCCCAAAAGTTGTAACACTTTGAGCCTTTCACGCGCGGAGGGTCGGTCTCTGCAGGGCTAGGAGTTGATCGCGTCCCTTTGCGTGGTGTAAATCCCGAATGCCCGAATGCCCTGATCAGAGGGTGAACAGGGTGGAATGACGGGCTGTCATCCCGGAGGCGCAGATGCACCTCATTTTTCCATGATGAATCAGGAGGATTGACTTGTCAAGCCTCTCATCTGATTGCCGCTGTGTGTTGTGAGCGTGAGGGGTCTGTACAGCGCTGGGGGTAAAGCACTGGCCCCCGGGCAGCGGCCTCGAGCGCCTGGGGCCTGCGTATTGCCCTTCTCAGGCGCTGGCGGTCTGCAATGCAGGGATGTTCTCCAGATCCGGGATGGCAGCCATGCTCTCGGCGGAGAACATGCGGCGGCCTTCCAGCTGCCCGTGCTCGTGCTGCTCCAGCAGCACCGCTCCTACAAGACGGGTGATCGCCGCGTCGTTGGAGAAGATGCCGACGACGCGGGTGCGGCGCTTGATCTCCTCATTGACCCGCTCCAGCAGGTTGGTGCTCCAGACCTTTTTCCAGTGGGGCTGTGCGAAGTGACGGAACGCCAGCACCTCTTCCCGGGCCTCGTTCATC
>Ga0194063_10001260_pt1 | contig 16686 bp, 18 predicted proteins | sample SepL3720m_MetaG_FD_155459 | JGI IMG/M metagenome (GOLD analysis project Ga0194063, IMG submission 155459) | Anoxic zone freshwater microbial communities from boreal shield lake in IISD Experimental Lakes Area, Ontario, Canada - Sep2016-L373-20m | ecosystem: Environmental > Aquatic > Freshwater... | reverse complement strand
GGGTTGATCCGCCTCCGAAGCCCCCGCCAAACCACATGCCTCCTCTGCCACGCGGGCCACGACCTCCGGGCTTATAGAGCTTGGAAGCGACGAAATCGAGCAGGAGACCAAAGAGACCAAGGACAGGAATACTCCACCACCAGGTGTAGAGCAATGCGAGGAAGAATCCCACACCGGAACCGATCGCCCCTCCCAGCCACCAAGACTTGGTCTTTCCGAGGAAGGCAATCATCCATTGCAAAATAATCGCTGCGAAAAAGAAGGCGAATGCAACGAATCCTCCGCCGCTGGAATCAGGTGTAGTGTAACGATCGGCGGTATATTCTCCGCCGATGTGCTTCTGCAGTGACGCGATACCAGCACGAATGCCGCCTGCGTAATCGCCGGTCCGAAAGAGTGGAGTGATATCACGCTCGATCACGCCCTTGACCACAATATCCGGCAGCACCCCTTCGAGCCCAAGACCGGTGGAAATGAAGATTTTTCGGTCCGTGTACGCAATGAGCATGAGGAGACCGTTGTTCTTCGACTGCTGACCGATCTTCCACTGACGAAAGACCTGCACAGAAGCATCGGCAATGGGTTCGTCACCGAGAGTCGGCATGATCAGCACGGCCAGTTCATTACTCGTCTGATCTTTATAGGTCTTCAGGCTATCGGCGATCGATGTCTTGTCCTCAGGAGAAAGAATGCTGGCCATGTCCGTCACGTATCCATCATTGGGCGGAACGGCAAAAGCGGCGCTGGTCCTCGGTATGATGTATAGGAATGAAACAATGACTGAAGAAATGAGGAGAAAACTGTGCGCTGCACGCTGCACGCTATGTGCTTCGCATCGAGCCAATAGTGCTGAGAGGGCACTCATCACTTCGTCTCGGTACCGAAGTCGACTTTCGGAGCGATCTCACTGCCCTGTGCCGCCTCGAAGTTCTTCTCCTGCGGAAAGCCGAGCATCCCGGCAATGATCACCGTCGGGAAGCGGCGTACCGCAACGTTATAAGTGCGAACAGCATCGTTGTAATCGCGGCGTGCCACCTGAATGCGGTTCTCCGTACCCTCCAACTGTGTCATGAGATCGCGGAAAGCCGCAGTCGCTTGCAGCTGCGGATAGGCCTCTACAGTGACGAGAAGACGGGCAATGGCGGATTCCATATTGTTTCCTGCGAGAACTTGTTCCTGTCGGGACGGAGCAGATAGCCACTGCGTGCGTGCCTGGATGACAGCAGTGAGAGTGGATTGCTCAAAGTTCGAGGCGCCCTTCACGGCAGCCACGAGATTGGGGATGAGGTCTACTCTGCGCTGATACGTCGTCTGCACCTGGCCCCAGGCGGTCTTCAACGCTTCCTGCTGACCAACAAGACCATTGTAGCTCATACCGACCCAAAGGCCGATAAGGATAACAATACCGAGCAAGACAAGCCACGGTGAACCACGAAAGGACTTTAGAGCGGTTTTGCCGACGGCCTCAAAGGGAGCTGCCATGAGAAAGTGGGAGAAAGAGTGACTGCAGTATAGCAAAGACATCAAGGGAAAGATCCATTTCCAGTACATGCGGCTGTCATCACCAATCGCCTATTGCTTTTCAGAACAAAAAAAACGGGGCATACGCCCCTCTTCATCCAAGCCACTGCCTTTACTCAGAAACTCCTTCCAAAACATCCTTAATCTCGTGCATCGTTCCCTGCTGCCGAAAAAAGTTTTCTCCATCAGACTGTGGAATGACATTTTTGCGCTCATCCATGACCAACTGAGTTTCCGCTTCCCAGGAACTGCGAGTGCCATGTGACATAAATGAATTGGGGAAATGAAGTAGATACCTGCATTTTCATCCTCCAGATCACAAAGGAAACCTGAATGCGCCATGAACATGACCTGTATACAAAAATGCTCTTTGCGAAGAGCAAATATCACGAATATTGATGATCGAGTCTCGACAAATTATCATAGGAATTTGCTGGAGCCAAAACTCCACAGCTCCATCACTTCCTCTTCGCTAGACGTGCGTCGAGCCTGAGAAGGGACTTCTCGAGCGATGCTTTTCGCTGCGGCTGCGTTACCATAATTCTCTCGATGCGTTTCACCAATCTCTCACGCAAGGCATTGAAGATTGGTGGAAGGTTGGTAGGTGCGAGATGCAAAGACACAGGATTCGAGACAGAGGGAATTGTCGGGGCATGCTGTGTGAGAAGGCGCGTGTCAGGAACGAGTTGCGGTGGCTTCCAGCCTTCCCTCTTTCCGCCACCAGTGGGAGTCGGTCCGACGGAAGCCGAAGACGATGAGGCCGCTACCGGTCGCGCGGACAGCGGAATCCAGTCCGTTGCGACCTTGTAATCCACCGCTGCGCACGAGGTTTGATTGCTGCAGTTGAAGACAATCCATCCGACGTTCTCGCCCCATGCATAGCCGGAGAAATTACCCGAGGCATCGATCGTCACGCCGCCATTCGTCGGGGCAAACTGAATCCACCCGACGTTCTCGCCCCATGCATTTCCACCAAGGACTCCCGCACTCGTATTCGTCACTGTATAATCCACCGTAGCGCATGACGTATCATTGGAACAGTTGAGCGAAATCCATCCTGTCGTCTCGTTCCATGCGTAGCCGGTGAGCGCGGAGTCCGTGACGTGGACGGCGCCCTGCGACGCACCGAAATCAATCCAGCCGATATTCTCGCTCCACGCATAACGATTCACGGCATTGATGGTGCCGTCGGTGGTGGAAGCGACTGCAATGGATGTTGCGCAGAGGATGCTGAAAGCGAGGAGAAGAAAAGGAGAAATGAGGAGGAGCTTCTTCATGGGGGAGGGAGATGGTTGTGAGTGTAGCACTGAGGAACGGCGGGCGAGAAAAAGTTGTCTGGACGATAATTCACATGATTACGGGATGGGCATGGTTCTTGGAATGATCCCTTGATGAATACTCCGGCAGTTTCGCATCACGCAGAAGTACCGTGCGTTTGCAAAAAGAGAAGATGATACACTCACCGTTTTCGTGATCGACGACCATCAATAGATCAAGGTGGCATCAGGGACGATACGCCGCTTTCTCAACTGTGCCACAGTTTGTGTTCCGTGACGGCATTCGCGTAATGTAGGATACATGCGGCATGACAGCACCGTTTTTCAATCTCAATGGCAGAACGCTGGTTCTCATCGACTGGGCAAACGTGTTCCATGCGCAGCGCAAGAACGGATGGACGGTCGACACGCAGAAACTGTTCTCCTTCTTCAGAAACCATCAGAACATTCATGAGATTGTTCTGTTTTACGGAACCGACCAACACGCGAAATCGCAATTTTTCCTCGATACGCAAGCCGCCATCGGCTATCGCATCGTAACGAAAGCAGTGAAGAAAGTGCCGGTAACCACGGATCATGAAGGCAATCCCCTCACGAAACCGATCATGCGGCGCAAGTGTGACTTCGATGTCGAAATCGCCAAAGAGATCCTTTTGAATCTCGATGATGAACGGGGATTCATTCTCGTAAGCGGGGACGGCGACTATGCTCCGATCTTTGATGTGCTCCGAGAACGTCATAAGCAGGCCATCCTTATTTTCCCGAAGGGCGGCCTTGGCCGCGAATACATCGAGAACGATCAGCGAAAGCGGGCAATCTTCCTTTGCTCTCTCGAACGCTTGCGTCCATTGATCGGTTCAAGTGGTTTGATATAGCTTACCTTGCGCGTGCTCACTACAAAAAATATCCCGGCGAGACCGAAGCCTTACCGGGCGTGATTGATTCTATTATATGACTCCTCACCAGTCGGCACAAGGCCAAAATTTCCCAAATTTTTGCGGCGGCCGCACCCGAGACGCTGAGATAAGCAGATGATTCAGATCATCAAATGATCAGGAGACGATCAGGGGCGGAACACGGCACGAAATCTGTAGTCGTTGTTGACGTTGTAGCTATGGAAGAGCGAGCAGGCGTAGTTCATGGCAACCCGCGCGGAAGTGTTGTTGTACTGCTCGGAAAGCCACTCATTATTGCCGTTATTGCTAAGATCAATACATTTGTCCGTCCGTCCGACCATCTGTCCCCAGTCTCCGTGCGTGGTATCCGATGAGCAGGATGTTTCATAATTGTCCGCCCCGGCGCTGTACCCGTTCTTGTAGCCGCAGTAGCCGAAGAAATCCATGCTTGTGGGGAGCCTTGTCCCCTTCCAGTTCTTGAGGACCTCCGGCGTGATGGGTCCCTGTACACCTCCGGAAGCGGCAACGTTGGGGCTGGTGTACGTTCCCTGACCGGGCAGATCTTTCTTGCCGTCGTAACAGTCCGCTTGGCAGAAGGCACAGTCACCTGCATCCCATATGGCATCCGCGGTGCCTGCGGCATTTGTGCCACTGTAAGTGGCCACCGTACCGCTCGGGAAATTGCCGGAGCAGGTGTAGGCGGGGATGTACGTATTGTCACGCACTGAGATATTGTCATCCCCGTTCCAGCTTCCTGCAGATGTGCCAACCTGCTCCGTTCCCTGTACGCAGATGCCGTCCTCGGGATCGGTGGTGTCGCCGTCGCCGTTCCCGTCCGCGAACCAGTACCAGCCGGAGGCGGCCGCGCAGTTCGTGGAATTGAGAGCCGTCGAGCCGTTGCCGGAGCCGTTGGCCACCCAGCCGGTGCCGGGGTAACCGCCGCCGGAGGAAAGCGTGCCAGACACCCCGAAGATGTCTGTGCCGCTCTTGATGTTGCCAACAGCAATATCGCTGTCCAGCGCCGCAATCTGTGCATCAGTTGCGGAAACACGATCATCGCCGTCGTAATATCCCGCAGGAGCGGTGAGGTAGTTGACCCCCAGAGCAGCGGCTTGCGCAGTGGAGACGTTATCGCCATCACGGTCGGTCATGGTTCCCGTATCCAAATTCCAATCACCGGTGAGGTGTGCTGTTTTTCCGGCAAGTACATCACCCACTGCCGCAGTTCCACCATTGGGCGTCAGTGTTCCGTTGATGCCAAGGTAGGTGGTTCCGAGCTTCACCAAATTTGCGGTGATCGTCGGGATCGCATCATAGATCTGCGTGAGTGTTTTGAATGACGCAGCCGGAGCTCCGGACGGAGCGAAAGCGTGATCTCCCGCAGTCGCCGTCGCATTCGTCGTCAGGCGATTGTAAATGTTGGTGAGCGTGTAGCTCGTGGCGGCGGGGGTAGACGGCGGTGCTGTAGGCGAAAGCGATCCGGCGTAGGCGACGGTGGCCAGAGCGAGGAGAAGAAATGGAGAAGTGAGGAGGAGCTTCTTCATGGGGGGGGGAATGGATGAGAGTGTAGCACTGAGGGATGGGGTACGAGAAAAGTTGTCTGAACAATGTTACGACGACATTTTCATAGGAAATAGTTGCCCCCGGAGTGTCGCGCATCGGCTGGAGCGCGCAAGAGAATTGCGCTGTCCTATAACGAAGGGGGGCAGTGTCTCGCATGGATTCTTTTCAAATACTGCCATTTAAACACAATTGTGAAGTTACTGTGGATCAATCGCGGCGAAGTCCGCAGACGAAGCCGGATGGTCGGGGCGGCGGGACTCGAACTCGCGGCCTCCTGCTCCCAAAGCAGGCGCTCTAGCCAACTGAGCTACGCCCCGGACTGTATTCAGTATACCGAATTCATCACGAAACAGAAAGCCGTTATTCTCCATTCAAAAGAAATGGGGATGACGACACAGACAGAAACGCACATGGAACAGGCAGAATAGTGCATTTTCTACAGAACAGGAGTGTCCCGTACATAACGCTTTCTGTATGTATCGCAGAACCTTCCCCTTCAGAATTTCATGCCCAAACCATCTACAACACGCTAGTATCGGCTCCCATGCTCTGCACCGTCATCACCGCCTCGCGCTCCCGCAGCATCGGCTCTGGATTGACCTACGATTCCTCAGATCTGAAAGTCTGCGAAGGTTCGCACGTGATCATCCCCCTGCAGAGAGGCACGATAGAAGGCATCGTCGTGAAGATCGATCAGCAGAAGACGGCCGAGTCCTTTGCCATCAAAGCGATTGCCGATGTGATTGGCCATCAACCTCTGCTCACGGAACCCCAGATACAAACACTTGCCTGGATGGCGGAGGAATATGCCTGCACGCTTCGACATGCCCTCAGTGTGTGGCTTCCAGCGCCTTCCTGGAAAAATCTTGCTCCTATAAGAGAGACGTATTACCGGCTGATCAAACCGGAGATTGAACTCAAAGGAAAACGGCAGCAGAGAATTCTGGAAGTGCTGAGAGGCTTAGACTGGATGAAGGAATCCACGGTTATCGCAGAGTCGGGCGCTCCCAAATCTTCACTGAAAGCCTTCGTCGATACACAAATCCTGGAGATGGAATCGAGGATGGAAATGCATGACGAGCGCAGTCCCGCGCAGATTCTCAATCAACCCGTATTAACGAAAGCGCAGCAGGAAGCCGTAGATTGCATTCGTCAGTCATCCAAACCTTCCCTCCTCTTCGGCATCACCGGCAGCGGCAAGACCGAAGTCTATGCCTCACTGATCGCCGAGCAAGTGGAAAAGGGAAATCAGGCGATTTTGCTCGTGCCGGAAATTCTGCTGACCGAACACTCCATCCAGAGATTTCAGAAACTCCTGCCGCCGGAGCGCATAGCGATCCTCCATAGCAGAATCACGGATGGCGAGAGGAGGAAGCTCTGGCGCAAGATTCGTCGCGGTGATATCGATCTCGTGATTGGCTCCAGAAGCGCACTCTTCGCTCCCCTGCCCCGCCTCACGCTCGTGATCCTTGACGAAGAGCATGAGTGGACGTACAAGAACGAACAGACGCCCCGCTATCACGCACGCGAAACCGCGGAAGCGCTCTGCCGGTTTGCCGGAGGAAAGCTGCTCCTCGGCAGCGCAACCCCTTCCGTGGAATCCTGGGCAAAGGCTAAGAACGGTGCATACACTCTCGTTCGTCTTCCGGAGCGCTATGGAAATGCCAAGCTCCCGACCGTCCGCGTCATCGATCTGGAAGGTGCCGCTTTTGGCAAGCACTACCCCTTTTCCCCTCCACTTATCGAAGCGATCGGGGAGAGATTGAAGAAAGGTGAACAGTCGATCCTCTTTCTCAACCGACGCGGAGTCGGCAGTGCTCTCCTTTGTTCCCAATGCCGCCGTCGGATCATTTCCCCGGCTTCCGATCTCCCCTTCACGGTCCATCGCGACAGCAGAGGTTCACCCTTCCTCCTCGATCACACCTCCGGTCAGCGCTCAGGAATGCCATCGGCATGTCCCTCCTGCGGATCCGTGGATCTCAGGATTGTCGGAGCAGGCACAGAGCGTCTGGAAGATAGCGTGAAGGAGCTCTTCCCCACCGCCCGTATCCTCCGTGCCGACAGCGACACCCTCGTTCATCCGGAGCAGATGCGTACCCTCCTCACGACCATGCGGGAACGCAAAGCAGATATTCTCCTCGGAACACAGAGCATCGTGAAAGGCCTGGACCTGCCGCAAGTCACGCTCGCCGCAGTCCTCATCGCCGACGTCGGCCTGTCGCTCCCCCACTTCCGTGCCGGCGAACGCGTCTTTCAGCTCCTCACGCAGCTCACCGGCAGAAGCGGACGCGCCGCGCCGGGCGATGTCATCATTCAAACCTACCGGCCCGACGCACCGGAAATCCGCTTCGCAGCCCAGCACAAGACCGAAGAATTCCTGGATACGGAGCTCAAGCTTCGCCTCCACGCCGGCTATCCTCCGGCCACCCGCATGATCCGCTTTCTTCTGCGCGGTCCGGATGCCAAGCGCAGAGCCGATCTCCTGACGATTCAATGTCAGATTCGCAATGAAGAGCTCCAGCTCAAACTTTCCATCCACTGCGCCCCAACGCTCTTCGGAGGAGGGCGGGAATGGCAGATTCTCGTCCGGGGAAACAAACCACGGGAAATGCTCCCGAAGCTCGATCTGGATGGTGTAGCGGTAGACGTGGATCCGGTGGAGTGTGTGTGATATTTCCTTGAAGCGCAGGCACCTGTCCTGAGCTGGTCGAATGGATACCTGCCTGCTGACTGCATAAGAAGGCCTCTTCTGAAAATGAACACTCCGCTTCGATCCGCAGGGAAGTATCCCTGCTCTGATCTGATTTTTTCGATGAATCATCTGCTATACTCCCGGCGAACTTCCCCTCCCCATCATGAACCGCATCACCAAATCTCTCCTCATCGTTTCCGCCCTGACGCTCATCACCGTCCCGGCGCTTGCACAAAATGTGAAGAATGAAGCGAAGGACAATCCGATATTCCTCAATTTCCTCACAACCCACGGCAACGCCTACATTGCAGGCTCTGAGGTTTCTCTCACCGACAAAGTCACCGGTGACCTCGTGACCGCCGGAGGGAACATCACCATCAATGGAGCCGTGGATCAAGATATCCTGGCAGCCGGAGGCAATATTTTCATCAATGCTCCTGCAGGAGGTGATGTCCGCATTGCGGGAGGAACACTGGTGACCAGTGGGAATGTGAATGGCGATCTCGTGGCAGCTGGAGGAACGATCTCGGTCAGCAGCAATAGCATTGTTCGAGGTGATCTCCTGATCGGCGGTGGTCAGGTGACCATTGCCGGAACAGTGAATGGTGCTTCGACCATCCGATCCGGTACGGCAAATATCTCAGGGGAGCTCAAAGGAAAAACGGATATCAGCGCTGATCAGATTGTCATTTCCGGCACCTTCGACGGAGATACAGCCCTCGCAGGAAAGTCGATCACTCTGACTTCCACTGCAGTGCTCAAAGGAAAAATCCGCTATTGGCTTCCTGAAGCGGAGAAAGCAGCGTTCGAGGCAAGCCCGCAACTCAAAGGCTCTGTCACCTTCGACCCAACACTTGAGAAATCGGGGAAATCAGGACCTTCCAAAAATGAGATGGCAGGCGCGTTCCTTGCGCTCTTCCTGGGCTTCGAGCTCTACATGCTCTGCGCCATGGCGATCATCATTCTCCTCCTCGTCCTCGCATCCAAAACATTCGTCCCCGATGCAGCACGCGAACTCTCCGTAAATCCTTGGAAGTGTCTTCTCCTGGGCTTCCTCTACTTCGCAGCCGTTCCCGTCGCCTCCTTCCTTCTCATACTCACGGTCATAGGCATCCCGCTCGCTGCCACCATTTTCGTAGTCTACATGATCTCCCTCTTCTTCGCGAAAGCGGTGGCTGCCGTCGTCATAGCCGAAATGGTCAACCTCCGTCGCAAAGTCCGCTGGGGCACCTTCATGATGTTGCTCATGAGCATCGTCGCCTACATCCTCCTGAAGATTGTCGGCGCTGTCCCGCTCATCGGCTGGATCATCTCCATTGCTGTAATGTTCCTCTCGTACGGAGCGATGCTGACGATCAAGTGGGAGCGGTGGAAGAAGGTACGATGAGGAAGTTTGAGAGATTGTAAGGGTTGTAAGGGTTGTAAATGTGAAACCTTTTGAACCCTTAGAACCTGTTCAACCATTACATACATGGGAACAAAGCCGCGCTATCCGCTCATCGCTCCCCGCTCTCAATCGATCCAGCGCCACTCCCGCCGCCACCGACACATTCAGCGATTCCTTCTTCCCGTGCATCGGGATGAAGACCACGGAATCACAGAGCTTCAGTAATTCCTCCGGCACACCCAGTACTTCCTGCCCCAGAATCAAACAAACCTTCTCGGGTGATGCAAACTTCGTAATATCGATCGCACCTTTGGTCAGTTCCAACGCAACGATGCTGTAGCCTTCCTTCCGTAACTTCCTGATCACCTTCACCGGATCGTCCTGCTGCTCCCAGGCAATCCACTCCTCCGCTCCCAGAGCGGTTTTGCTGATCTCCCGACGCGGCGGAGTGGCGGTGTAGCCGGTAAGGAAGATCTTCTCCACGCCGAAGGCATCCGCCGTCCGAAAGAACGAACCGATATTCCAGAGGGAACGGATGTTGTGAGCCAAGAGGACTATGTGAGGACGAAGCATAACAATGTCATAGTGAGCGTAGTCGAACTATGACATTGAATTGCATCCTTCGACTACGCTCAGGATGACAATGACTACGCTCAGGATGATAATTGCTACTCTCAGAATGACAATTACTACGAGGATGACACGCTGAGTGTATCACGATACCATCACTTCCATGCTCACCTTTTCGCCTCCATCCGCCTTCCCACCCGGCACTATTGAGCGCCTCCTCCTGGAGAGCTACACACCGATCAAAACTCAACTGACAGAAGCAGAATGGACCAAGCTCACAGGGAAATTCAGCGAATTCGAACAGGAGGTCGCTCTCCACCCCGAAGTCGCCCGCTGCACGTTCATCAGCATCGTCGATGGAAGCCCCATCGGCGTCGGTTCTTACGATCCCCGCCTGTCCGACATGGGCATCATCGGAGACAATGTGATTCTTCCCGCTGCACAGGGCAAAGGCTATGGAAAGCTGCAACTCCTAGAAATCCTTCGCCAGCTCAAAGCAAAGGGATGTCATCACGTTCGCGTGAGCACCGGTGATCATCCGTTCTTCCTCTCCGCGCAGAAGAACTATCAGTCCGTGGGGTTCAAGGAAACGCGAAGGTTCATTGATGAAGACTGGCATGCCGGACAGATCGAATATGAGATGGATCTATGAGAATTTAATTTAACTGTCATCCAATTTGTCACAGTGAGCCGAGCCTGTGCTGAGCCGGGACGAAGCATCGAACTGCGACAAATTGGCTCATGTCATGGTTCGACGCGGCTCACCATGACAACCTTTCCATCACACTCGCATGCGGATTCCCAAAGATTTCCAAAACCGCAGACTGAAGTAATTGATCCTCCTTCACTCCACGACAGACATAACAAACTCCGGTCTGACTAGCCCCGCGAAGCTCCGAACCCGTAGGGAGCGTAGTGGGGCTTCCCTCCCCTATTGCCCCTGCACCGGTATCAGGAATATCACGTCGCAGAAACGCTACAGAACCTTCCAACGGTGATTTCCTCATCAGTTCAAGCTTCTTCGCTGCGCTATCCCAACGAAAGAACTTCCCATCCTTCCGAACAACCGCCGTTTCTTTATTCGGATTGAAGAGGGACAAAGTAGACAAAATCGACTCCGGCGTTCTCTTCTCCGGCGAAAGATACTTGTACTGCGTGAGCCTCAGATCCGGAACAATCCGATGCGCCGCCTGTTCCACTGTACGCTCCTCGTTATTGGTAATAATCGTCCCAATGAAAATCTCCGTGCTGCGAGGCCTTCGGGCTGTCACCGAAACTTTTTGCCCTATCTTGTCCAGCGAAGCTCCCGCAGGAGCGAAGTTGGATGCCATTTTGCCTTCTCTTGCCCCGCGAAGCTCCCGCAGGAGCGAAGTGGGGCGTTCTATCCACCTCCTCATCGAGCCAAAATACTCCACCCCATTCTCCGTCCGCTCCGGATGCGGCATCAGCGCTACCACATTCCCCGCAGGATTGCAGATTCCCGCGATAGCAAACGTCGAACCGTTGGGCGTAATCACCGGATCATCGGACACATTTCCGTGTTCGTCGCAGTAAGAAAATGCCAGCTGATCATTAGCCTTGAGCGTCTTCCACACATCCGGGTCTTTGGTAATGAATCTTCCTTCTCCGTGAGCAATCGGCAAATGTTGAGTACCTTCCCAATCCGACGTCGCACACCGGTCACGCTTGCACGTCGGCGTGATCCACACCCACTCGCTGATGAATCCGGGCGACTCGTTCCCTAAAGCATTTCTGGCAAGGCTCATCTTCAAACCATGATCCAACGGAACAAGCCCGCTTTCGACGAGCACCTGCGCCCCATTGCAGTTCCCGATGATCACTTTCCCCTTCGCGGATTCCTCATGAAGCAGAGCAAAGAGCGGATCCCGAGCGGCCACCATTCCGGCTCGCCCACGATCTTCATACGCGAATCCACCGACGAGGAAGTACCCGTCAACATTCTCGAGCTTGGAAACCGGATCATTCCATTTGAAGAAGAGTGCATCCATTCCCGCATTCTTCACCGCCCGGATGGATTCCACTTCGCAGTTGTTGCCGGGGAAGGAAACTATAGCAATAAGCGGCTGTTTTGGGGGTTTTTGCATAGTGAGTAGTGCGTAGTGAGTAGTGAGTAGGTCACACTATAGATTTTGACAACTTATTGAGCATTTTCATAACTTCATCGAGAAGTTCAACGGCTTCAGTATATTCATTCACATCAATCGGAAACAATTCTTTGCAGAGTTCTAGTTGTGTTTCCAATTCAGCACCAGACCCAAAGGCAATGAAAAGAAAATGTCTAAAATCTTTAGGAGTTCCTCTTCTACTGCCTTCTGCGATGTTTGATGGTATAGAGATAGCACAACGCTTCATTTGGGATGATAAACCAAAAACCTCATCTTTCGGTAGAAAAGATATCAACTTATATACGGCTTTAGCAAGCTTCATCGATTTCTGCCAAACGATTAATTCACGATAACTTTGAACAGACATTGCCCGACCATTCTACCCACTACCCACTACCCACTACCAACTAAACTTTCATAATTTCCTCCTCTTTCTTCTTCCGCACATTCTCAATATCCGCATTCGCCTTGTCCACCATCTTCTGGAGATCATCCTGCTGCGTGTAGCGGGCGTCTTCGTCCTTCTCCTCCGCCTTGATCTTGTCCAGAACCGTCTGGCGATGCTGGCGAATGGAAATCTTGGCTTCCTCAGCGAGCTTCTGGATGATTTTGACGAGATCCTTGCGCCGCTCCTCCGTCATCTGGGGCAGATTGAGGCGTATCACCGTTCCGTCATTCACCGGTGAAGCACCGAGGTCGGCCTGCTGCAGAGCCTTCTCCACGTTGGACATGATGGTGCGATCCCACGGCTGGATCACGATGGTCCGCGCATCCTGGATGGAAATGCCGGCAAGCGTCTTGAGTGCCTGACGGTGACCGTAAGCCTCCACCTCCACATGATCGACCAGCGAAGCATTGGCACGTCCCGTCTGGAGCTTACTGAATTCCGCGAGGAGGTACTTGATGACGTTTTCGGATTCGGTCTGGAAGGGAGCGAGGCGGAGATGCGGCATAATGCGGAGTGGAAAGTGGAAGGAAGAAGGAAAGAGGAAAGCGTGAGGTGAGCCGGTACAAACCAAGGAAAGTGACCAATCGCAATTCGCAAATCCGGAAATCGCAAATCTCACCGATGCACGAGCGTGCCGATCTTCTCACCTTTGGCAGCTTTGAGCAATGTGCCTTCTTTGCCGAAGTCGAAGACGCGGATGGGGAGATTCTGATCCGCACACAAGCTGAACGCCGCCTGATCCATCACATTGAGGTGCTGCTCGAGAGCCTGTTGGTAGGTCAGCTCATCGTACATCTTGGCGGTCTTCGAGGTCCGAGGATCCTTGTCGTAAATCCCTGCAACATTCGTGGCCTTCAGGAGGACATCGCAATTGAGCTCCAAAGCTCGCAAAGCGGCGGCGGAATCTGTGGTGAAGTAGGGATTACCGGTACCGCCGGCGCAGATCACAATCCTCCCCTTCTCCAGATGCCTTACCGCTCTGCGACGAATGAAGGCCTCGGCGAGCTGGGGAATATCGATGGCGGAGCAGACACGCGACTGACACCCGATCGATTCCAGTGCGGATTGCAGCGCCACACTGTTCATGATCGTCGCGAGCATCCCGATGGCATCACTGGCCGTGCGCTCGATGCCGCTCTCCTGATTGTCGCGAAATCTCCAGATATTGCCGCCACCGATCACGATGACAACCTGAATCCCCTCCTCCAGCACTTCCTTGATGCGCTTGGCCATGCCCAGGAGAACTTTGTGATCCAGCCCAAAAGGCTGCTTACCGGCCATCGCTTCGCCGGAGATTTTCAACATAATGCGTTTGTACTTCATCGTCGGAGAGTATAGCGGGAATACTTCAAAGGGCAAAAGAGCAAAGTATCCTGTCACAGAGCATCATGTCACAGTGAGCGTAGTCGAACTGCGACATGATGCGATCTGTAGCCATGGACGATCGAAGGCCGTGTCATTTCCTTGACTTCCATCCATCCAAGTATATATTCCGACCGTGATCCACCTCTCCTCCCTCGCCGCAATGCAAATGATGATGCGCTCAATGCGAGGGCAGGTTGCTGCGTAGAAATAGATCAGCACCTGAAGTACCCCCTCGCACCGAAGCGAGGTTTTTTTGAAACGTACCCGCGGTACATCTCTACTCCCACTTCTCTCCATGATCATCTCTTCCGCCTCCACCGTCCCCACCTCCATCATAATGATGATGGCGATGATGATGACCCCTCTGCGAGGCGGGTGTGAGACGTAAGGAAAAATATCTCACTTCAACCCCAACCCTCGCAGAAATGCGGGGGTTGATTTTTATATCGTTCATTTCCGCCCTTCCCCAATGCGCCTCTACATCCTCTATCTACGTACCGACTGCATGCTCATGCGACCTGTCTTTATCCCAAACTCTATTTCTTCATTTCTCCCCAATGACCATGACAACCTTTGAATCAACACCGGCAGAAGATACGGAATTTAAGCTCCGTAAACCCACGCGCACACTGTTCTACTCCGATACCGTCGGCGGACAAACACTGCAACCGAACGGTGAACTCGAGCATCCATTCAACAGGCCATGCCTCGAGGAAATTCTCACGCAAGTCGTTCGCTCTCCAACCTTCGGAGGCAATCCGGAACGAGCCCATACCTTCGGAAGAGAAGGCTCCTTCGCACATCTCGTTGATGAGGCGCGCAGACTGCATAGAGAGCCCGCCATCGTCGGACCGCAAGACAAAACGTTTTTCGCCCTCAATGGAGCACCAAGACTGACCACCAAAGCGGGATCCGGAAACGGCAATACCTTTTACTTCGGCAGACTGCACCCCAATTTGGAAGTCGTCGGTCCGGCGCATTGCTTTGCACGTGTACGACATCTTATTGAGGATGGACGAGTGCAATTATCCGAAGTGGATGGTGAAGGAGTGATCTGGCCCGAAAAATGTCAGGATCGTTCTTCTCATTTGCTGAGGTTGTCACAAGGAAGAGATCGGCTCAGGGGTCAGGGCAGAGCCGTTGGAGCTGAAGTGGTTCCAAAGATCCCTGAATGGACGGTGGGAGCGGTGGACAATTTCGGAGGATTCAAACTCTCCGTCGCAGATACTTGGAAATTCGTGGAGAGCGTTCGCAAAGAGGAAAGCCGTGGAAAAGATGGCCTGAAAACGATTGGCCTGGAGATAGGTGGCGTTCGTCAGGAAGTGGCTTCGGTACTCGATGCTGCTGCCCTTACAGATCTCCATCAACGCATCAAAGGTGATCCGACACGACTCGTGCTCTACCTGGACCACACGCGACCTCAGAAAGATGCAGAAGGAAATCTCTTCGGTGCTCCAACGCTTTATTGGCCGTGGGCAGATCGATCCACTCCGAAGGAGAAATTGCTGACGCATTCTCCCTACGGAAAATTCGGCGCCAACCCGCACATCGAAGGTCTCCCCGTTAATATTTCCTGATTTCATTCCCCTCATCCCATGCGCTTCTACATCCTCTACCTCCGTACCACCTGCATGCTTATGCGGGATAGCTAAGCGCCAAAGCATTGTATTTCTTCTTCCCCCCAATTCTCATGACTAATGAATCTCCAGAAAATGACCGCCCACATACAAGTGATGACACAGTGCCGTCAAAGCCGCCAAGCGCTGATAGACATCAGCAAAACCATTCTATCCGACCCCACAATTATCAATCGGTATTCAAAAGAATGTATGAGGAAATTGATGAAGAATTGAGACGGGCTTTCACAGAGTTACTGTCTAGCATGAGTTTGCCTTTTGATCTCAAAGGTGGTCTTCATCAAGCTAGTGACGAAAGTACTGTGTTTTTGCGGTGCGTACGATCAGAAACCGTCGAAGGAAAGGTGTTTCATTATTACGCAGGTTTTATACATGATTCATTTCCCGCTAGCGCAGCTGTTATAGGAATTCCATGGCAGATCATAGATGCTTCAACGAAGAAAGTGATTGGTGAAGGTACCACAGAAGTATGCGGCCACTTTGGATTCCGGATCAAAGATTCAGCTGTTTCGGAACCAAAGAAATTGGAATTGCGTTTTGGGCAACAACAATCAGCCATCGAGCAATCTGCGTCTCCTCCATCTGTATGAGATGTTCAAATTTCTCATTTCTCATTCATTCCCCCCCACTCCCATGTCCGAGAAACCTTCAGAACATCAACGGCCAAAAAGATTGCTTACCTTTCCTGAATTCGTTCGTAAAGTAGAAATCTGTACCGATAGATTACTGGCAAGAGCTGATCAGAATTTAGATGACCATGAGGATGATGCACCAATGGATCAAGCACGAATTGATGAAATCCGCCGCAGAGTTGCTAAAAGACTCGCCTCCACTCCCAATCACGAAAACCTAGTTGACCACGATCAGCAAATATCTACATTTTCACTCGATGATATCGCTGAGAATGATGGTGACACTCGTGCTGATTATGAAGAAATCGTAAGATTGCTTGAGAGCATGCCCGATGAACGTCTCTCTGATGAGGCAGCTGTTGTTCTCTATGGTAATTTCCGGGATAGGGTGAAGAGACAGTTGGGTATTGAATTACCCGAGAAATTACCTACAGCTCTTCCATCAGAGGAATAGCCAGATTCAATCGTGGGGCGAATCCCCCTTCGCCCCACTCATTGGATGACCCTTCCCAAATCCCGAAAACCCCCATTGCTTAGCCCAGATTCGCTGCTACAATGGCATTCAGCACTTC
>Ga0194063_10001259_pt1 | contig 16692 bp, 28 predicted proteins | sample SepL3720m_MetaG_FD_155459 | JGI IMG/M metagenome (GOLD analysis project Ga0194063, IMG submission 155459) | Anoxic zone freshwater microbial communities from boreal shield lake in IISD Experimental Lakes Area, Ontario, Canada - Sep2016-L373-20m | ecosystem: Environmental > Aquatic > Freshwater... | reverse complement strand
ATGGAGCTGGAACAGGAAGGCCTCCGGATCACCGAGGCCCCGGGCGGAGGTGAGGTGGGCCCGGTAGCCGGCGGCCCGCAGGCGCCTCAGCAGGCGGGTTTCGGACCCACCTTCGAGCGGTGCAAAGAGGGCCAGGGCGCCGGCGCGCTCCAACTCATCGCGGAAGGCTCGGCCGGTGAGCAGCAAGGGCATCGGGCTTCTCGTTCAGCAGTGGGAGTCTGGCAGCCCCCGGCGGAAGCTGGTGGAGGGGCGGGACCAAAACTCCTCGGCTCTAGTCGCGCTAGCCGGCCCCATCACTAGTTCGCTGAAAACCCATGCCGACCGGCGAGCGATGAAAAGATACGCCGAACCAATGGAATGCCTTCTAAGCGAGGCCAAGTACGCAACATAAGACATAGCAACGAAAGATAGAGGAGCCAGTTCGAAATTTCGTCAACAAGGAATGCAGGAACTCGGGAAAGAGGATATCCGAAGCCCGTCATAGCTACCCATGGAAGCCACATCGAAACGACTAGGGTGCTGATGGCAATTAGAGACATCGAACGCAACTGCCGATTTGAAAGCCAGCCAACAAGCTGGGGAACGGCAAGCAAAAGAAACATGAAGCGATAATTGTAGTTATTGCCAAGCCAGAAGGTGCCAACATAAATGGCTGCACCCGCCCGAAAACAGTCAAGTGCTCGATCCAGAGCACGGCTTCCGCCCTCAAATTCGACACGTGCTAATGGCAAACAAAATAAGAAACAACCGATCGTCAGAGCAATGAGTGGAATGTAATTGTGAAATGTTCCAGCGATCGCGTGCGTATGGACGCCATAAGCCATCATCCCAAAACTCTTCCCGGTAACCCTGCCAATACGAGATAAGTCGGAAAAGATGGCGATAAAATAGGCGAGGAAACAGGCAAAAAACAAGCAAGGAAGCAAGGTGCGATACGCTTTAAATCGAAACAGGTAGAGCCCCGAAAAGACTGGGAAAAGCTTGATAAAGGCGGCAACCAGCAATACAATAGAAGCCAAAGCAGGCCAGGCAGACAATGAAATTGAAAGGCAAATTAGGAAGAAAACGAAAAGATCATGATTAGCGCGTTCAAGCCCAAGCACAACAGCTGGAGAAAAAATTGTTAAGGCCAGCACCCAGCTCGCCCAAGAAGAAAGCGGGGGCAAAGCGAGAAGCAAACCAAAGAAAAACAAAAATATTAGCAAAAATCCAACAAAATTAGTACTGGCAATCCTTAAGCCCAGCACACCAACCAACCACTTAAGAAAAACAGGATGATTGAGGGGCCTATGGAGTGGATCATAAGGGTTATCCACTGAAGGATCATGCCCATGCATCATGGACTCTCCAGCACCGGTGAGGTTCAGAAGATCCCCAAAAGGAAATCGATCGATCCCCCAAAGAGACCCTATGCGGTCGAATCCGTGGAGCCAGCCATAGACTAAACAGAAAACCACAACCAGCCCAACAAGGAAAGACAAAAGCCTCTTGCCTGAGAAAAGCTTTGCGATCGAGTCGCCTAAAACTTCGATGGTTCTCATTGCTGAATTTGATTTTCAGTGGTTATTAGGCTCAGCCTGTAATAGATCAGGGCGTAACCAGCTGACCCAGTGCTGCCAGCGCAACTCTCCATGGCGCCGAGCATTTCCGAAATGATTTCAGGGTGCGACTCGAGGGGGCTAGGGAGATCAGGGCGGGCAACTCCGAGGTGGATTGCACCCACCGGCAGCCAGAACAGTCTTAATCCGAACGCCGCGTACGGGGGGGACAGCATCGACATCACCCGCTAGACCTCAACCACGGCCGCTCCCCGGCCCACGCTTTGGTGGCCCAGGTGGGGTGGCCGCACCCCATGAAGCTGGAACTGGAGATTTACGGCTCCCCCAAGCCCCGGGCGGAGATGAGATGGGCTCGGTAGCCAACATCCCTGAGGCGCCTGAGCAGACGGGTCTCGGACCCACCTTCGAGCGGTGCAAAGAGGGCCAGGGCGCCGGCGCGCTCCAACTCATCGCGGAAGGCTCGGCCGGTGAGCAGCAAGGGCATCGGGCTTCTCGTTCAGGAGTGGGAGTCTGGCAGCCCCCGGCGGAAGCTGGTGTGGGCAGTAAGGCCATGGGGTAAGGTATCTGCTTGTACTGCTGTCTGTGCCCGTCCGCTAGCCGGGCCTCCAGACCACAGCACAGGGACCGTCATTGGTGACGGTCTCTCCAGGCCAGTACGGCGCCCAAACCGAAGCTTTCCAGCCAAGGCCCAGGCACCGTCGGGAAACTGCCGATCCGCAAGGGGAGCTCGCTGCCCAAGCACGGCCCGGGAAGGTTCCTTCCCGGCCAACGATCCGGTCAAGTCCCAGCCCGCTGAATCGCCTCGCTAGCCCCAGGCCTTATCACCGTTGGCCCCCAGCCAGCGTTGCTCAGGCCAGATCTGCGAATTTCCGCATTCAGCCCCCCGCCGCGTCGCCGGTGCCCCCGGGCACGGTTCCGGTGCGTGATCACCAGTCACGCCACCGCCTGCGCGGCTGTCCAGCTGGCGTTCCTTCCCCTCCCATGTCCATCGGCATTCTCGGGAAGAAATTGGGCATGTCCCAATTCTTCGACGACGAAGGCAGATCCATCCCGGTCACCGTGATCGAGGCGGGCCCCTGCCGCATCACCCAACTCAAGAACGAATCCACCGACGGCTACAGCGCGGTGCAGATCGGCTTCGGAGAAATCCGCGAAAAGCTGGTCAACAAACCCGCCAAGGGCCACCTGGTCAAGTCCGGGTCGGATCCCTTGCGTCACCTACGCGAATACCGCGTTGAAGCCGTTGACGGCCTCGAACTCGGTGCTCCGATCACGGTCACGGCCTTCGAAGCCGGCCAAAAGGTCGACGTCAGCGGGGACACCATGGGCCGCGGCTTCTCCGGCTTCCAGAAGCGTCACGGCTTCAGCCGCGGACCGATGAGCCACGGCTCAAAGAATCACCGCGAGCCCGGTTCGATCGGCGCCGGCACCACGCCGGGCCGTGTGTACCCCGGCAAGCGCATGGCTGGCCGCTATGGCGGCAAGCAGATCACCACCCGTGGCCTCACCATCCTCAAGGTGGATGTCGAACGCAACCTGCTGGTGGTGAAAGGGTCGGTTCCCGGCAAACCCGGGGCCCTGCTCGACATCCGCCCGGCCAAGCGGGTCGGCAGCAAAGGGGCGTCCTGAGGAGAACCATGGCAAACGTTGTGATTCGCGATTGGCAGGGCAAGGAGAGCGGCGAGGCCGCCCTTGACCTGAAGGTGGCCAGGAAGACCACCGCCGGCGACCTGCTCCACCGGGCGGTCGTGCGGCAATTGGCCCATGCCCGCCAGGGCACCGCCAGCACCCTGACCCGGGCTGAGGTGGCTGGTGGTGGCCGCAAGCCCTACAAGCAGAAAGGCACCGGCCGGGCCCGCCAGGGCTCGATCCGCACACCGCTCCGTCCAGGCGGTGGGATCGTGTTTGGTCCCAAGCCCCGCAGCTATGCGATGGCGATGAACCGCAAGGAACGTCGCCTAGCCCTGCGCACCGCCCTGATGAGCCGCCTCGACGACATCGTGGTTGTCAAGGGGTTCGGTGAAGGGCTCGAGACCCCCAAAACCCGGGAAATCACCGCCGCCCTGGGCCGCTTCGGCATCGAAGCCGGCAGCAAGGTGCTGGTGATCCTCGACAATGCCTCCGAGGCCGTGCGACTTTCCGTGCGCAACCTCGAGAAGGTGAGGCTGATCGCCGCTGATCAGCTCAATGTCTTCGACTTGCTCCACCACACCAAGTTGGTGGTCAGCGAAGAAGCACTCGCGAAGATTCAGGAGGTCTACGGCGATGGCTGAACGTTTCACGGATCGGCTGGCGGATGTGATCCGTCGCCCCCTGATCACCGAGAAGGCCACCCGGGCCCTCGAGTTGAATCAGTACACCTTTGAGGTGGATCACCGGGCAGCCAAGCCCGACATCAAGGCGGCCGTCGAATCCTTGTTCGACGTCAAGGTCATTGGCGTGAGCACCATGAATCCCCCCCGTCGCACCCGTCGGGTGGGGCGCTTCGCCGGCAAACGTGCCCAGGTGAAGAAGGCAGTGGTGCGCCTCGCCGAGGGCAACGCCATCCAGTTGTTCCCAGAGGCCTGAGGGGTCTGAATCGTCATGGCAATCCGTAACTACAGACCCATCACCCCCGGCACCCGGACCCTGGTGGTGACCGACTTCAGCGACGTGACCGGCCGCGGTCGCGAACGCGGGCTGGTGGTGGCCAAGCACCGCCGCAAAGGCCGCAACAACCGTGGCGTTATCACCTGCCGCCACCGCGGTGGTGGCCACAAGCGCCTCTACCGCATCGTTGATTTCCGCCGCGACAAGCACGGCGTAACGGCTCGGGTAGCAGCAATCCACTACGACCCGCACCGCAACGCCCGCCTTGCCCTCCTCTATTACACCGATGGCGAGAAGCGGTACATCCTCGCTCCAGCCGGCGTGACCGTGGGCCAGAGCGTGGTCTCCGGACCCGATGCACCCATCGAGACCGGCAACGCCCTGCCCCTCTCCGCCATTCCGCTCGGTTCCAGCGTCCACAACGTGGAGCTCTATGCCGGCCGGGGCGGCCAGATGGTGCGCACCGCCGGCGCCAGCGCCCAGGTGATGGCCAAAGAAGGCGACTACGTCGCCCTGAAGCTGCCCTCCACGGAGGTTCGTCTCGTGCGGCGCGAGTGCTACGCCACCCTCGGCGAAGTCGGCAACAGCGAGCAGCGCAACACCAGCCTCGGTAAGGCCGGTCGCAAGCGCTGGCTCGGGCGGCGCCCAGAGGTGCGCGGCAGCGTGATGAACCCTTGCGACCACCCCCACGGTGGTGGCGAAGGCCGCGCCCCGATCGGCCGTTCCGGGCCCGTCACACCCTGGGGCAAGCCGGCCTTGGGCTTCAAGACCCGCAAGCGGAACAAACCGAGCAATCGGTTCGTGCTCCGGAAACGTCGCCGCACCTCCAAACGGAGCCGGGGCGGACGCGACTCCTGATGACCCACACCGCTCTGCCGTACGCCTGATCCGCCATGGGACGCTCACTCAAAAAAGGCCCATTCGTCGCCGACAGCCTGCTCCGCAAGCTCGAGAAGCAGAATGCCGCCGAAGACAAATCCGTGATCAAAACCTGGTCACGCGCCTCCACGATCTTGCCGATGATGATCGGCCACACCATTGCCGTTCACAACGGCAAGGCCCACGTGCCCGTCTACGTGACGGAGCAGATGGTGGGCCACAAACTGGGCGAATTCGCGCCCACCCGCACCTTCCGCGGCCACATCAAAGACAAAAAGGGAGGCCGCTGATCCGATGGCTATCACCAAACCCAACACCCAGGCCATCGCCCATGGCCGCTACATCCGCGGCTCCGTCTCCAAGGTGAGGCGGGTACTCGACCAGATCCGGGGGCGCACCTACCGCGACGCCCTGATCATGCTCGAGTTCATGCCCTACCGCTCCACCGGCCCTATCACCAAGGTGCTGCGCAGCGCGGTAGCCAATGCCGAGAACAACCTCGGGCTGGATCCCTCCAGCCTGGTGATCAGTCAGGCCAGCGCCGACATGGGTCCATCCCTGAAGCGCTTCCGCCCCCGCGCCCAGGGTCGCGCCTACGCGATCAAAAAACAAACCTGCCACATCAGCATTGGTGTGGCAGCTCCTGCCCCCTGACCCCGAGGACACCGACCGATGGGACACAAGATCCATCCAACCGGCCTGCGCCTGGGGATCACCCAGGAACACCGCTCGCGCTGGTACGCCCCAAGCAAGACCTATCCGACCCTCCTCCAGGAGGACGACCGGATCCGCAAGTTCATCCACAAGAAATACGCCGCCGCTGGCATCAGTGATGTGCTGATCGCCCGCAAGGCCGACCAACTCGAGGTGGAACTCAAGACCGCGCGCCCCGGCGTGCTGGTCGGTCGCCAGGGCAGCGGCATTGAGGAACTCCGCACCGGCATCCAGAAAACCCTTGGAGATGCAAGCCGTCAGGTGCGCATCAACGTGGTGGAGGTGGAGCGGGTCGACGCCGATGCCTACCTGCTGGCCGAATACATCGCCCAGCAACTGGAAAAGCGGGTCGCCTTCCGCCGCGTCATGCGCATGGCGGTGCAGCGGGCCCAACGGGCCGGCGTGCTCGGCCTGAAAATCCAAGTGGGCGGTCGCCTCAATGGCGCCGAGATTGCCCGCACCGAGTGGACCCGCGAAGGTCGTGTGCCCCTGCACACCCTCCGGGCCGACATCGACTACGCCACCAAGGTGGCCAGCACCACCTATGGGGTGCTGGGCATCAAGGTCTGGGTGTTTAAGGGAGAAGTGCTCCCTGGCCAGGGTCAGCAGCTGCCCGCCGACGCCGCACCGCGGCGCCGCGCCAGCCGCCGTCCCCAACAGTTCGAAGATCGCTCCAACGAGGAGTGAGGGAGGTCTGAATCATGCTGAGTCCACGACGCGTCAAATTCCGTAAGCAGCAGCGAGGCCGTATGCGCGGCATCGCTACGCGCGGTAACACCATCGCCTTTGGCGAATTCGCCCTACAAGCCCAGGAGTGTGGCTGGATCACCTCCCGCCAGATTGAGGCTTCACGCCGGGCCATGACCCGCTATGTCAAGCGGGGCGGCAAGATCTGGATCCGGATCTTCCCGGATAAGCCGGTCACCATGCGCGCCGCCGAAACCCGAATGGGTTCCGGTAAGGGCAACCCGGAGTTCTGGGTGGCGGTGATCAAGCCGGGGCGCATCCTGTTCGAAATGGGGGGTCCCGAAATCACCCCCGAAATCGCCCGGGAAGCTATGCGGCTGGCCCAATACAAACTGCCGCTTAAGACCAAGTTCATCAGCCTGGCCGACCAGGTGGATGACGCGGTGGCTGAACCAGCGGCCCCCGAACCCGTCCTCGCCCTGGAGTCCTGACCATGGCCCGTCCCGCTATCGCCGAGGTGCGCAAGCTCACCGACAGCGACCTCACCGAACGCATCACCGCCACCCGGCGCGAGCTGTTCGAGCTTCGCTTCCAGCAGGCCACCCGCCGCCTGGAAAACCCGCACCGCTTCAAGGAGGCCCGCATCAAGCTGGCCCACCTGCTTTCGGTGCAGCAGGAGCGTCAACGCTCCACCGCGTCCTGATCCCCCACCACTCCTATGGCACTCAAGGAAAGGGTCGGCACCGTCGTCAGCGACAAGATGGACAAAACGGTGGTGGTGGCGGTGGAAAACCGCTTCCCCCACCCCATCTATCAGAAGACGGTGAGCCGCACCACCCGCTACAAGGCCCACGACGAAACCAACGCCGTCAAAGTTGGCGACAGGGTTCGTATCACCGAGACCCGCCCCCTCAGCCGCACCAAGCGGTGGCAGGTGGCTGAAGTTCTCTCCACCACCAGCGCCGGCTGAGGAGCACCCCATGATTCAGCAGGAAACCTTCCTCACCGTTGCCGATAACAGCGGTGCCAAGCGCATCCAGTGCATCCGTGTACTGGGTACGAACCGTCGCTACGCCCACGTGGGCGATGTGATCGTCGCGGCCGTCAAAGATGCGATGCCCAACATGGGCGTCAAGAAATCGGATGTGGTTAAGGCCGTGGTGGTGCGCACCCGCGCCACCCTGCGCCGCGAGACCGGCAACTCGATCCGCTTCGACGACAACGCCGCAGTGATCCTGGGCAACGACAACAACCCCAAAGGCACCCGGGTATTCGGCCCGGTGGCCCGCGAACTACGGGAACGCAACTTCACCAAGATTGTTTCCCTCGCTCCGGAGGTGATCTGAGATGGCCACCGCAACCCCCAAAGCCAAAGCCCAAGTGCGCATCAAGATGCGCATCAAGAAAGGCGACACCGTGCAGGTGATCGCTGGTAAGGACAAGGGCAAAACCGGCGAGGTGATCCGCACCCTGCCCTATGAAAACCGGGTGGTGGTGCAGGGCATCAACATTCGCACCCGCCACGTCAAGCCCACCCAGGAGGGTGAAACCGGTCGGATCGTGAGCGAGGAGACCTCCCTGCACGCCTCCAACGTGATGATCTATTCCACCGCCAAACAGGTGGCCAGTCGCGTGGAAATCGTGACCGACAAGGACGGCACCAAAAAACGGCGCCTCAAGAAGACCGGGGAAATTCTGGATTAACCCCCAGCTCCTGGCCAACACTCCTGGCCAACACCTCCACACCTTCCTTTCGCCCCACCTCTCCGCCTTCTGACAACGTCCAGAAGCGCATCCCCCACCCAGCCATGTCACTCAAACAGCGCTACCGGGAGACGATCCAGCCCAAGCTGATCAAGGATCTCGCCCTCACCAACGTCCACGAAGCCCCCAAGGTGGTCAAGGTCACCGTCAACCGGGGCCTCGGCGAGGCTGCCCAGAACGCCAAGGCGCTCGAAGCCTCGATTGCCGAACTGGCCACCATCACCGGTCAGAAGGTGGTGGTGACCCGGGCCAAGAAGGCCATCGCGGCCTTCAAGATCCGGGCGGGCATGCCGATCGGCGTCACCGTCACCCTCCGGGGCGATCGCATGTACGCCTTCCTGGAGCGCCTGATCAACCTCGCCCTTCCCCGCATCCGCGACTTCCGGGGGGTGAGCCCCAAGAGCTTCGATGGCCGGGGCAACTACACCCTGGGGGTGCGGGAGCAAATCATCTTTCCGGAAATCTCCTTCGACAAGATCGACGCCATCCGGGGCATGGACATCACCATCGTGACCACCGCCCGTAACGACGAAGAGGGCCGGGCCCTCCTCCGCGAAATGGGGATGCCGTTCCGCAGCAACTGAGCCCTCCTCCCACCACGTTCATGGCCAACCACGACCCCATTTCCGACATGCTCACCCGCATCCGCAATGCGAGTGAGAAGCGTCACGAGCGCACCCGGATCCCCGCCTCGAAGCTCTCCCGTAGCATCGCCAAGGTGCTGCAGCAGGAAGGCTTCATCGCCACCATCTCCGAAGAAGGGGAAGGTGTGCTGAAGGAGCTGGTCCTGGAGCTCAAGTACAGCGGCAAGCACCGCCAGCCCACGATTCGCCGCGTGCAGCGGGTGAGTAAGCCCGGTCTGCGCATCTACAAGAACACCCGCCAGCTGCCCAAGGTGCTCGGCGGCCTCGGCGTGGCCATCATCTCCACCTCCAGGGGTGTGATGAGCGACCGCGACGCCCGCAAGCAGGGCGTGGGCGGTGAAGTGCTCTGCTACGTCTACTGATTCCGGGAGGAACCACCTATGTCACGTATTGGTAAAGCCCCCATTTCCGTCCCCGAGAAGGTGACCGTGAGCCTCAATGGCCTCGCGGTGACCGTGAAGGGACCCAAGGGCGAACTCAGCCGCACCCTCCCGGATGGCGTCACCATCAGCCAGGAGGGCAACACCCTGCAGGTCAACCCCGCCAACGGAAGTCGCCGCTCCCGCGAACGCCACGGCCTTAGCCGCACCCTTGTCGCCAACATGGTGGAAGGGGTGAGCCAGGGCTTCACCCGCAAGCTCGAGATCGTTGGCGTGGGCTACCGCGCCGCCGTTCAGGGCACCAAGCTGGTGGTGAGCGCTGGCTACAGCCACCCCGTGGAGATGGTGCCCCCCGCAGGCGTCAGCTTCGCCGTGGAGAACAACACCACCGTGTTTGTCTCCGGTGCCGATAAGGAAGTGGTCGGCAACGAGGCCGCCAAGGTCCGCGCCATTCGTCCTCCCGAGCCCTACAAAGGCAAGGGCATCAAGTACGAGGGTGAGAAGATCCTCCGCAAGGCCGGCAAAACCGGTAAGAAATGAGGTCTGTTGCAGCAGCGTCCATCGCCTGATCCCCCATGTCGTCCCTATCTCGCAAACAGCAGACCCAGAAGCGCCATCGCCGTCTGCGCCGCACCCTCACTGGCACCGCCGACCGGCCCCGGCTGGCGGTGTTCCGCTCCAACAACCACATCTACGTCCAAGTCATCGACGACGCCGCCCAGAGCACCATCTGTGCGGCTTCCACCCTCGACAAGGACCTCCGCACCAGCCTCAAGGCCGGCAGCACCTGCGATGCCTCCCAGGCCGTGGGTGAGTTGGTGGCCAAACGTGCCCTGGCCAAGGGCATCCAACAGGTGGTCTTCGATCGCGGCGGCAACCTGTACCACGGTCGGGTCAAGGCCCTGGCCGATGCCGCCCGGGAAGCGGGCCTTCAGTTCTGATCCTGCTCTCACCATGACCGAAACCAACGACCAGATCAAGACCAGCGACATCCCGGGCGCCGCTGATGTTCCCGCCGCGGCCGATGGCCAGCAGGAACGTCGCGGCGGCCGAGGTGAGAGCAAGGGCGACCGCCGCGGTGGCGGTGGCCGGGGCCGCGACCGCGACAACCGCCGCGGCCAGGAACGCGACTCCGAATGGCAGGAGCGGGTGGTCCAGATCCGCCGGGTCTCCAAGACCGTGAAGGGCGGCAAGAAGATGAGCTTCCGGGCCATCATCGTGGTCGGCAACGAGCGCGGCCAGGTGGGCGTGGGCGTTGGCAAGGCCGGCGATGTGATCGGCGCCGTCCGCAAGGGCGTGGCGGATGGCAAAAAGCACCTGGTGAAGGTTCCCCTCACCCGCAACAGCTCCATCCCCACCCTGAGCAACGGCCGTGACGGAGCAGCCAGCGTGCTGATCCGCCCCGCCGCCCCCGGTACCGGGGTGATCGCCGGCGGTTCGATCCGCACCGTGCTGGAACTGGCCGGGATCAAAAACGTTCTGGCCAAGCGGCTGGGCTCCAAGACCCCCCTCAACAACGCCCGCGCCGCCCTCGTGGCGCTCTCGGCGCTCCGCACCCACAAGGAGACCGCCAAGGAGCGGGGCATCTCCCTTGAGCAGATCTACTCCTGAGGCCTCCGATGACCTTCCAACTCGACAACCTCAAGCCCCAGCCCGGCTCCCGTCGCCGCAAAACCCGCAAGGGCCGCGGCATCGCCGCCGGTCAGGGCGCCAGCTGCGGCTTCGGCATGCGGGGCCAGAAGTCCCGCTCCGGCAGCCCCACCCGACCCGGTTTTGAGGGGGGCCAGATGCCCCTCTACCGCCGGGTGCCGAAGCTCAAGCACTTCCCCATCGTCAACCCCACCGAGTACACCCTGCTCAACGTGGGCAAACTGGCCGACCTGAAGGCCGGCAGCACCGTTGACCTCGATTCCCTGGTCAAACAGGGGATCCTCACCAGTGACAAGCACCCCCTCAAGGTCCTTGGCCATGGCGAACTGGGCGTGAAGCTCACGGTCCAGGCGGCGGCCTTCAGCGCCGGTGCCCGCGCCAAGATCGAGGCCGCCGGCGGCACCTGCGAGCTGCTTGGCTGAGGCCTTGCCTCCCCTCGCCCCCTAGCACCAAAGCCGTCCGGCGAGCCTCCCGGCCCGTCGGGCGGCTTGTTCGCTTGGCGTGTTTGATTGGTTCGTCTCCCTTTTCCTCCGCACCCATCCGTCATGGTCGTCAGCCGGGGGCGCAATCCAAGCGCCGCTGAAATCCTCAGCCAGCTGGTCCAGGCCAAGGGGCTTCGAGACCGGGTGCTGATCACCCTGGGTCTGCTGCTGATCGTGCGGCTCGGCATCTATGTGCCCGTGCCCGGCATCGACCGGGTTGCCTTCCAGACCTTCATCCAAAAGGGTGGCCAGCTGCTGGGCTTCCTCGACATCTTCACCGGGGGGGGACTCTCCACCCTCGGGATTTTTGCCCTGGGGATCCTGCCCTTCATCAACGCCTCGATCATCCTGCAACTGCTCACGGCAGCCCTTCCCCAGCTAGAGGATCTCCAGAAGAACGAGGGCGAGGCGGGCCGGCGCAAGATCGCCCAGATCACCCGTTACGTGGCCTTGGGATGGGGCATCCTGCAGAGCACGGTCTTTGCCCTGATCCTCAAGCAATACGCGCTGCCCGGCCTGCCCGAGTGGCTGTTCGTGGTCCAGACCACCCTGGCCCTGGTCACGGGCTCGATGGTGGTGATGTGGATCAGTGAGGTGATCACCGAGCGGGGCATCGGCCAGGGGGCCTCCCTGGTGATCTTCATCAACATCGTGGCCACCCTGCCGAAAGCCCTGGGCTCCACCATCGAGCTCGCCCAAAGCGGTGACCGCAGCACCGTGACGGGCATCGTGATCCTGGTGCTGATCTTCCTGCTCACGATCGTGGGGATCATCTTTGTGCAGGAAGGCAACCGCCGCATCCCGATCGTCAGTGCCAAGCGCCAGGTGGGCGGCCCGGGTCTGCTCTCTGCGCGCCAGAGCTACCTGCCCCTCAAGCTCAATGCCGGCGGCGTGATGCCGATCATCTTCGCTTCAGCGGTGGTGTTCCTGCCGCTCACCCTCGCCAATTTCACCAAGAGTCCCCTGCTGATCAGGTTGGCCGGCTACCTCAGCCCCAACAGCAGTACGCCCTGGCTCTATGCCCTCCTCTTCTTCAGCCTGATCCTGGGCTTCTCCTACTTCTACGCCTCCCTCACGGTGAACCCGTTGGACATCGCCACCAACCTCAAGCGCAGCGGTGTGGCGATTCCCGGGGTGCGGCCCGGTTCCGCCACGGCCGCCTACCTGGCCGGAGTGCAGAACCGCCTCACCCTGCTGGGCGGCCTATTCCTCGGGGCGGTGGCGATCATCCCCTCGGCCGTGGAGGGGGCGATCCAGGTGCGCACCTTCCAGGGCCTCGGGGCCACCTCCCTGCTGATCCTGGTGGGTGTGGCGATCGACACGGCCAAGCAGGTCCAGACCTACGTGATCTCCCAGCGCTACGAAGGCATGGTGCGCCAGTAGGCGCCCCTTTTCAGCCGGGCCCCATCCCGGCAGCACCCTCGCTCTTCCCTTTCCACCATGAAGCAACGCCTCCTCTTCCTCGGCCCCCCTGGAGCAGGCAAGGGCACCCAAGCCCAGCGCCTTGCTGAGCGTCAAGGGCTGCTGCACCTCTCCACCGGCGATCTACTCCGGGCCGAAGTGCAGGCCGGCAGCGCCCTAGGACAGGAAGCCGAAGCGGTGATGGCCAGGGGCGAACTGGTGAGCGATGCCCTGGTGCTGGCGATCGTGCGCAGCCGACTTGAGCACCACAGTGGCGGCTGGCTGCTGGATGGCTTCCCCCGCAACCCGGCCCAGGCCGAAGCCCTCGACAGCCTGCTGCGGGAGCTGGATCAGGCCATTGAACTGGTGGTCCTGATGGAACTCGACCCAGCCGTGCTGATCCAGCGCCTGCTCAGCCGGGGTCGGGCCGACGACAACGAGGCCGTGATCCGCAACCGGCTGGTGGTCTACGAACAGCAGACCGCCCCCTTAATCCAGCACTACGAAGACCTGGGCCTCCTGGCCCACCTCGACGCCTCCGGCAGTATCGAGGCCATTGAGGAGCGCCTCGGCTCCCTCCTGGTTGACTGATGTGATAGGGTGCCTGTTTGCAAATTCGGAGAGCACAACGCCCATGAAGGTGCGTGCCTCAGTCAAGAAAATGTGCGACAAGTGCCGGGTGATTCGTCGCCACGGCCGGGTGATGGTCATTTGCACCAACCCCAAGCACAAACAACGCCAGGGCTGAGCCTGGCCTGATCAGTGCCCCCGCCGCCGGGGGCTTCCACAGACCCACCGGTCACAGTCACCCAGTGACGACGACCGAGGGTCACCCCCCACTCCTTTGAACGCTTCCTGACGTGGCTCGGATTGCCGGTGTCGACATCCCTCGCGACAAGAGGGTCGAGATTTCTCTCACCTACGTGTATGGCATCGGGCTCACCCGGGCCCGCAAGATCCTCGCCAAGGCGGGGGTCAGCCCCGACATCCGGGTGAAGGACCTCAGTGACGGCGACGTGCAGAAACTGCGCGGCGCCGCCGACTCCTTCACCCTTGAGGGTGACCTCAGGCGCGAGGAGGGCATGGCCCTTAAGCGCCTTCAGGACATCGGCTGTGTCCGGGGACGACGTCACCGCATGGGCCTGCCCGTGCGTGGTCAACGCACCCGCACCAATGCCCGCACCCGCCGCGGCGCCCGCAAGACCGTGGCCGGCAAGAAAAAGTAAGGCCTTCGCCTTCGCCCCAGCCCTGCCGCCGCCAAGGCGTCACCAGGGCTCCCCCCAGTTCCCCGATCACCTCCCTGCCTCTGCAGGGCTTTCTCCATGGCGAAGCCAGCCAAGAAATCAGGCCCCAAGAAGGCCAAACGCAACGTCCCCAACGGCGTGGCCCACATCCAGAGCACTTTCAACAACACGATCGTGTCAATTACCGACACGGCCGGCGAAGTGATCAGTTGGTCCTCGGCTGGAGCGAGCGGCTTTAAGGGAGCCCGCAAGGGAACCCCCTTTGCCGCGCAGACCGCCGCCGAAGCGGCCGCCCGTCGCGCCCTTGAGCAGGGCATGCGCCAAATCGAGGTGCTGGTGAGGGGGCCCGGCTCTGGCCGTGAGACCGCCATCCGTGCCCTTCAAGTGGCGGGTCTTGAAATCACCCTGATCAGGGATGTGACCCCCCTCCCCCACAACGGTTGCCGCCGGCCCAAGCGCCGCCGCGTCTGATCGGCTCCCTTCCCGTCCACCCCTCCGTACCCACAGACCGTGCTGCAGTACCAGATCGATCGGGTCGACCACCAGGTTGCCGCTGACCGCTCCCAGACCGGGGTTTTCGTGATTGGCCCCCTCGACCGGGGCCAGGCGACAACCCTTGGCAACTCCCTGCGCCGCGTGCTGATCGGCGGGCTTGAGGGCAGCGCCATCACGGCGGTGCGCATCTCCGGAGTCAACCACGAATACGCCACCGTGCCCGGCGTCCGCGAGGACGTGCTCGACATCCTGCTGAATTGCAAGTCGGTCCCGGTCAACAGCCGCAACCGCGAACTGGAGATCGGGCGCTTGGTGGTCAATGGTCCCGCCACCGTGACCGCCTCCGATCTTCAGTTCTCCTCCCAGGTGCAGGTGATTGATGCCGATCGGCTGATCGCCACCGTCGCCGAAGGCCACAGCCTGGAGCTCGAGGTGCATGTGGAGCGGGGTACCGGCTACCGCCCCGTCGACCGCCATAACGAGGACACCAGCGCCATTGACCTGCTCCAGATCGATGCGGTCTTCATGCCGGTGCGCCGGGTCAACTACAGCGTTGACGAAACGGCCGTGGGTGAAGGGGGCTCGGCCCGCGAGCGACTCCGCCTCGAAATCGAGACCAACGGCAGCATGACCCCCGATGACGCCATGGCCCAGGCGGCCAACCAGTTGATCGGCCTGTTCCAGCCCTTGGCCACCCTCACCATGGTCGAGGAGCCCGGTCTTGAGCCCCAGCCCTCGGCTGAGGCCCAGATCCCCCTCGAAGAACTCAACCTCTCGGTGCGGGCCTACAACTGCCTGAAGCGGGCCCAGGTCAACTCCGTGTCCGACCTGATGGGCTTCAGTTACGAAGATCTGCTCGAGATCAAGAACTTCGGCTCCAAGTCGGCCGACGAAGTGATTGAAGCCCTTGAGCGCATCGGCATCTCCCTGCCCCAGAGCCGCACCAGCGCCTGATCGGCGGTTCCTTCCACCACAGCGTCACGCCCCCGTTTCCGACCATGCGACACCAGTGCCGAGTCCCCCTTCTGGGACGCCCCGCCGACCAACGCAAGGCCCTGCTGCGGGGCCTCACCACCCAGCTGATTCGCGAAGGGCGGGTCACCACCACCAAGGCCCGTGCCAAGGCCCTCCGCGATGAGGCCGAGCGCATGATCACCCTGGCCAAGGAGGGCAGCCTGTCGTCCCGCCGCCGCGCGATCGGCTACATCTACGACAAGCAGCTCGTCCACGCCCTGTTCGACAAGGCCCAGGATCGCTACGGCGAACGCCAAGGCGGCTACACCCGCATCATCCGCACGGTGCGCCGCCGGGGTGACAACGCCGAGATGGCGATCATCGAGCTGGTCTGAACCCCGGCTCCACCCTGACCAACCAATCCCCCGTCGCCGGTACCGGATCGATCCCTGATCGATCGACCGGCCCTAGCCGGATTGCCCTGTGCCTTCAATACGACGGCTCAGCTTTCCATGGCTGGCAGCGCCAGAGTCGGCTGGGCAGTGTGCAACAGACTCTCGAAGAGACGATTGGGGCCCTTGACCCCCATCGCCCCATCCATGCCGTGGCGGCCGGACGCACCGACACCGGGGTGCATGCCTCCGGCCAAGTGGTGCATTTCGATGCCACCGGACCGATCCCGCCGCAGCGCTGGGCCCGGGCCCTCAACGGCCGCTTGCCCCCAACCGTGCGGGTGAGGGCAGCGGCAGCCGTTCCTGCCGATTGGCACGCCTGCTTCTCTGCCCAATACCGGCGCTATCGGTACACGATTTACAACGGCCGCACCCCCAACCTTTTCCTGGCCCCCTGGAGCTGGCACCGCTACCAGCTGCGGCTGGATGAGCGCTTGATGGCCGAAGTCCTGCAGCAACTGCTGGGCGAGCACGATTTCAGCGCCTTCATGCGGGCCGGCAGCCGTCGCTCCCACGGCCGCACCACCCTGCAGGAGGTGAGCCTGGTGCGCCAAGGCGACCTGGTGGTGGCCGAGCTTCAAGCCAGTGGCTTCCTCTACGGCATGGTGCGGCTGCTGATGGGGCAATTGGTGGCGGTGGGGGAAGGGCGGCTGAACCCGGAAGCCTTGATCGCGCGTTGGCGGGATCGGGCCCGCGATGCGGTGAAGGAGGCCGCCCCACCCCAGGGGCTCTGCCTGCTGCGGGTGGGCTACCGCGAATCCCCTTTCCCCAGGGCCGCCTGGTACGATGGTCAACCGC
>Ga0194063_10001257_pt1 | contig 16698 bp, 14 predicted proteins | sample SepL3720m_MetaG_FD_155459 | JGI IMG/M metagenome (GOLD analysis project Ga0194063, IMG submission 155459) | Anoxic zone freshwater microbial communities from boreal shield lake in IISD Experimental Lakes Area, Ontario, Canada - Sep2016-L373-20m | ecosystem: Environmental > Aquatic > Freshwater... | reverse complement strand
ATATAGAATCAGGCTCGTAATAAATCTTCTTATTTAAGTTGAATTGCTTTGCATAGGAAATTTCTGCATCCAAAACCACAGGAACTTTCTTAGTGTATGCTTTTTCGAGCATGATTTTAAGATTAACCGGCAAGACCGAAATTATCTTTTCATTTGCTTTGAAATAATAACTCAAAGCAGTGTGGAGCGTGCCGGTTTCAATGTTGATTTCAAAGTAATTCCCCACCAATTTGGGAACGTACTGCGAAATGTCTATTTCAAATTGATGTTTATCGGGAAATAATTTATCAAATAGAATATTATATCCGTTGGTTTGGATATTGACATAAAATACTGTGTCCGTTGCCGGCAACAGTATTTTATCGCTTTGCAGCCCTTTGTAGGAGATGGAAAAGCGTTCTAATTCTGTATAATCTCTTGAAAGCCTAATCATCATCCATAGTATGGCTGATATCATTAAGCATATAAAAAAAACTATAAGCCGTTGATTGTTGAGCTTATGTTTTGTTTTTTGTTCATCAAGAGTAACGTTGGTATTTCCTGATGTCAAGTTGTTATATTTTAAATTAAAATTGACCTGCGGAATTATTCTCCGCTAGGAATAATTGAAGCAACAGACATTTTTTCGAGTTTCAGTTTGCCTTGTCCTTCGGTTTCGATGATAACCGTTGTTTCGCCTACTTCAAGAATTTTGCCATGTACGCCACCTGCCGTGATTACTTTATCGCCTTTTTTCAAACTTTCTCTGAATTTCTTCAGTTCTTTGTTCTTTTTGGATTGTGGACGGATAAAGAAAAAATAAAATACCACGACGATTAATACCATCATGCCAATCATCATTCCTGGGCTTTGTTTTTCGGTGCCAGATCCGCTAAACATTAATAAAACATTCATTAAATTCATATTGCTTTTTTTTAATTGATTTCGTTTATAATTACTTCTGATTTTATGGTTAGAACTTTAGTGTTGGGTTGAGTGTTAGCCACTAAAGTTACTGTTTTGTTTTGAATTCCTTTTTTTCCTTCGCTATTGAATGAAACCGTTACATCGCCTTCCGCTCCAGGTTTAACGGGTGCTTTAGGATAATCAGCAATGGTGCATCCACACGTTGCTTTTGCATCTGAGATGATTAAGTCGGATTTGCCGACATTCTTAAATACAAAGGTATAAGATACTTTTTCACCTTGTTGGATTTTGCCAAAATCATGTTCTTCTTGTTTAAATTGAAAAGCAGGCAATTTGCTCATGTCCACATTGCCCGATGCTGAATTAGGATTATTTACCAAATCCGAACTCAAGGACGTTGAAGAGTTTCCACATGCTGAAAAAAAGAGTGCTATGACAGCCAAAAGATAGATGAGCTTTTTCATTTATTACTTTTATTACAAAATTGGTGTTTTTGATTTTATACCTTATATTATTATATACCTGCCTGCGTTACGCTGTCAGGTAGGTTATTTATTATTTATCCAATCAGTCCCCTACCCGTTTTTTTGATTTTCTTTTTATCGAGCAATTCAAAAAGCAATTTATCCAACACACCATTAATAAATACTTTGCTTTTGGGTGTGCTATACATTTTTGATATGTCAATATATTCGTTGATGGTTACTTTGGTGGGTATGCTTGGAAAATCAATAAATTCGGTCAACGCCATCTTCAATAAGATTGTATCCATAAGCGCAATACGCTCAATCTCCCAATTATCAACTTTAGATTCAATCATATCGTCGAAATCTGCATTGTGAATTATTGTTTTACAAAAAAGATTCGAAATAAATTTCACATCCTCTTTCTCGGTTTCTTCTTTGCTGCCAAAAAGTTTTGGTAAAAAATCAATTCCATCATTGGAATTTTTAATTTGCCGAAAGGTTTTCAGTACCATAAAACATGCTACATCAAAGTCATCTGCCCAAAAAACGTTCTTCTCTTCAAAATATTGTTGAAGTTCTTCGTTTTCGGCAATTTGCTCCAGTATATCTTCCAAAACTATCAAATCGCTATCAATGGAAGTCGTTTCTAAATTCAAATATTTATTGAAGAAATCAGCGTCTTTCAATTGCAAATAGCTGCGACGTATCATATCTTTTTGGTCTGCCCAATTAATTTTTAAGGCATCGCGCTTGCGCGTATAATCAGGATTATCTTCAAGTTGGAGGATAATGGAGTTATTAATAAAATTTGTGCTTGGATTGGCTTCTTGAGCAGAAGGAAAGTATTTGTTTTTAGAGTTTTCTATGTTTTCGCGCCCAAAATCAACAATTTCAAATAAATAGGAAAGTTGATAGATATACAAATCATAGATTGCATAAATGGTCTTCAATAGATTCTTTTCAGCAATATCAACTCGCTCGGCATCGGATTGAAAGAACGCATAAAGGGCTTGCATCACCTTTATTCTTAGTATTCTGCGGGTAATCATCAGTAATTAAATTCGGTCGTTGTTTGTAATTGGTGCAAAGGTAAACATTTTTCTCGAATCTAAGCCGTATTTCTTTCATTAAATATATTTGTCAGAAAAATTGCCAAGAAATCGCTTGTAATATGTATTTTTGTATTTCTAAAATTCTACGTCATGAAAAAACTCTATGTTGTTATTGTCTTTTTGGCACTTTCGTTTAGCCTAAGTGTGTATAGCCAAAATCTAAGTGTCGGTGCTAAAGCCGGATTGAGCGTGTTGTCGCTCGAAAAAGATACACTCAAAGGCAATCTCTTTAGTTTGGGCTATCATTTTGGTGGCACGGTCAACTATAAGATTAATGATTGGTTCTCGGTTTCGGCAGAACTGCTTTATGCTTCCCAAAAAAGAACCTATCAGTTGCAAAACACCACTTCTTTTATTCAAACCTTGAGCAACAGTCCGCTGTTGTCGTTGATGGGAATTGATATCGGTAGCATATTAGATTCTTTGAGCGGCATCAATCAATTTGTGAACGACAATGTTTACAACAACCACCGTGCGGTGGTGAATCTTTCGTACATCAAAATTCCGATTTTAGCCTGTTTCAACTATAAGTCGCTCTATGTGTCTGCCGGACCCTACGTGGCTTTTCAAATCGCCAACAAAACTACCGACGAACTTACGCAACATGTGCCTATCATCGAAACCTTGACCGGACTGGACAGCATCCCCTACTATACCCTGCTTGTCGGGACATTTTTCCCTGGCTATACCTCTCCCGTAACCAACGACACCAAAGGCGACAAACAAATCAAAATGCTTGATGTTGGCATCATTGCCGACCTTAGCTATCATATTGACAAGCATTTCACAGTGGGAGTTCGCTATTCGCGCGGTTTGATGAACTATCGCTCGCCACAAATCTATAAACACGATGCTTTGTCGTCTATTGATTTTTCGGTGGGCTACCTATTTAATATAGCGAAGAAATCGAAGGCGATGTTTTAGGGGGGAGTTTACTATAAAAAAGGCTTGCCTCTTTGTGAAGCAAGCCTTTTCTTTTTTATAGTGAGGTGTAAAAAATCTTTTTAAAAGGCACAGCCTTTTTTGATATTTCCGACGGGAATTGCAAAACTATCAACGGATGAGAACTTTGGCAGCGAGCGACATAGGTGCAAACCACTTAAACCCCAACGTTTTTGTCCGCGTGTTAATTTCAGTTTACTTTCTTCATCAATATAGATTCTGCGTCTTTATATTCCCTTATAATACTATAGTGATCTTCAGCTTTTAGCTTTTCTTTTTCTTCCATTATACAATAAATAAAATCGGTGCTGCTGTCAATGCCATTACGATTAGCCGAATTGATGTAATCCATTGAATATAAATCACGATAATAATTCATTGACGGTTCAAAAAACCAAGTATTTGATATAGATATTTTTTTCGATTTGTAAATGTCTTTGTTATGACTTTCGATAATTATTTTCATAATGTCCTTAGTGTATGCATCCTGTTTCCAATCTTTACTGTATTTTAAATTCAAATTGTTTTTTAAATGCCATCCTATGGGCAGACACAATAACAATAAAATAAATAAATTAAATACAATTCTTGTAATTTTTCTTGTTACGAGTTTGGAATAAATTTCCAGAAACAAATAATAGATAAAAAGACCAAATAATGGGATAAATATCAAGGATGTTCTTTCAGTGGGGTATAAAGCATTGAAAACATAATGCTGTAAAATTGAAGCAAAAATCATTAATAATAACAGTAGTGTTATTCTGGACAGATGTGAATATTCTTTACTACAAATTTGGTATATAATTGTAATTAAATAGACAGTTATAATTATTTGCCGGATACTTATCCAGAATTGGGCTCCATAATAACTAAAATAAATAGAACGATAAATCAAAATAGTCAAAGTGTTATCTATAAAATTATTCGCTCCGCCAAAGTACAACTCATTATTATTTTTCAGAATTAATAATTGATTGACGAGAATAAAAAGAAAAAATATATTGAGAATGAAAATCAGTACAATTGCTCCGATTCTTTTTTTATTTAGTTGGATTGTTTTATTTTTCACTAAAAAAAATAGCTCTATTAAAAAAATAATCATTAATGAAATGTTCAAATTAATGCAGATTAGGTTTGAACCGGCTGAAAGTAAACTAAAAAATAAGGACAGCGAAAGCCCAATGACGTAATGTTTATAAGTAATAAAACCATTTTGTTTAAATAAAAAGAATAATGCGGCTAATCCAAACCCAAGAGAAAGCCCATACCCTCTTGCCAAACAGAAAAAATCGAGTAGATAAGGATTTAATAATAAGAGTGCTATTCCTAACAACATCAAAAATACATTTTTGATTTTTATTAGTATCTTATACGTAATGAATGAATATAAAATAAACGCTAAGATATTGGGCAATCTGAGAAAAATTTCCTTTGCGCCAAAAATATGATAAAATATATACATTAACCATGTATTTAAATAATGGTTATTTGCAGTTTTAGCCAAAACTTTATCCCCTGTAATTATTTTATAAGAAATACACTCGTCATGCGTAAACGATAAATAGTTCGCTCTTAAAATAACGTAAACAATAAGTGAGCCAATTATTGAAAACAATATTATGCTTTTAATTTTTCTATATTGATTTTCTGTCATCTTTTTTTTTGCAATTAACGATAAGGCGCTTGCTTTCGGTGGCATATAACAAAGTTATCAAATTTGCAGTATCTATCTGCCACTGAAAGCAAACTCTTGTTGTGTGGCGTTATTTTTTTCCTTTGTTATATTTTGGTTTTAAAATTTTCTTATTTTTCTCCAAATAGTAATTTCCGGGAGTAATAAGGTGAGGATGCGTTTGTGTCATTCATTTCTACTAAGGTTTTTTTTTAAAGAAAAGGCTTGCCTCTATGTGAGAGCAAGCCTTTTGCTTTTGTAGTGCGGTGTAGAAAATCTTTTTAACAAGCATAGCCTGTTTTGATATTTCCGACGGAGGCAGAGGCTATCGGCCAACGGGTCTAAAAAAGTGTTTTCTTTAGTATCTGGTTTAGACTGAGAAAATTAATATGTTCTGGAAGATTTGAAACTTGAGATATAAATAATATATTTGTATATCGTTTGTATAAATTTATTTCTTCTTGAATCTCAGAAAATGATTCTGGATAAAGCCGATTATATATGAAATTTAGTATGTTTTCAACATCATCCTTTAATAAAAATTCAGGCATAATCTTCACTGCGTACATTATGAGCATTGAATGTTCTTTACCAACCTCATTTTTATCCGGAATATACAAATGCGGCTGTTTATAATCAATATTTATTGCTCTTACATGAAATCCAGTTTGCTCAGCAATTGTAGTAAAATGTCGTATTCTTGCCACAGAATTTTTATATTTTATGTCAGAAGATTCATGTCTGGGATCAGCAACCTCGAATAGCAAAGCTTTACTTTTCTTTAACCCAAATTTATTTATATAACGTGTTACTTCTTTAAAAATAGCAAATGTCAAATTCTGATTCTTAAAACTAACCCCTTTTTTACTTACTAAGTAAGCAATGAATGCAAAATTGAACTCCTTATAATAGTGAATAAGCGTAAATCCAACAACCTGATCAAAAATTCGCGCGATAAAAAAGAAGTCCCTTTTTCCTTTTGGATCTTCTTTTAGCCATCTGACAATATCACTTTCAACAAATCTTTCATTGGGCGGTATTCTTTTATTATATAATTCTAAGGCATCTAGTACTTCTCTTGCTGCATAGTCTTTTTCTCTGTATATTTTAAAATTCTTTGCTTTATTATATCTTGTAATTATAAAATATGAAATTAAAATCAATAAACTGATTGGTATTGTGAAATAATAAGATCTATCCAAAACGATAGAATTTGTAAATTGAGTAGAGAAACGGGCAATCCCTCTTAGAAATTCTTCAAAAAGTACTGTAAAAAATATTGCTATTATCTCCTGCTTAGTTATTTTCATAATAAATGCTATTTATTGCTATTTACATCAATTCTCGAAGTTCAAGATATTTCCGACGGAAACAGAGCCTGTAGCCGAACGGACTTTTTGGCACAAAATTTGAAACGAAACACAACAGTTTGATACAGATGAACTGTCATAGAAGCACTTTACCACCGCTTTTGGAATTGTGCTATTATCAGTAGTTTTTTTCATCCATATAAAGGAGTAAATTTTACTGCAATTGGAAAATATCTTAGCCGCTTTTCTTGATTCATAGTTGGTTGTTGTTTAGTAATAAAGTTTTTGTTCATATACATTATACCAGCATTATGAGCTTGTTTAACCGTCAAAATATTATATTCTCTGTCTGACTTCTCCCAATTTTTACAAACTTTCAAAAATGAATATGTGTATGCACCACCTCTGTCGCTGTCGGCTGCTGATTCATCTTCGTATGCGGCATATAAAACTGTTATTCCCTTTTCCGCTGCTAATACAGCATTATCAAAAATTCGTCTCGTTGACATTGGGTCTCCTGTGAAATACTCATATACTCCACTCATCCCTTTAACTAATGCTTGTTGTGATGGACTGTGAAACCCTCTACAAGCGTCAATTAATATCGTTTGTCGCGGTGCGTTTGAGACTAACCTCATAATTGAAATATCTCCGTTTGCTACCTCACAATATTGTGTTTTATTGTCGTCCGTGTTTATAAATCCGTGTCCTGAAAATATCGTAAATGTATAGTCTGCACCATTGAGAAAATTTTTCACAGCGATTGAAACTTTTTGTGAGGACGGGTTTTGCAATGATAATATTTCATCGTCATACCATTCACCACCAAGATAACTTGTCAAATGGTCAATAATATTTTTATTGTCAGCAATCGGTCCGTTTAGTCTACCACTTGCAGTATTGTTGCAATAAATAATTAAAGCTCGTCTTTCCATATATTTTAGTTTAAATAGGATTCAATAATTTTTTTTAAATTTCTTGAATAACCCCGTTAGGCTTATGCTGAGCTTAAGCTGTTTATATCTCTTTCGGCTTCTGCCTAAGCTATTCAAAGCATTATCCTAAGTCAGCAACATCTTATCTTTTATTTTCGGTTTTTCCGTTTTTTAAAGTGGTCTCTGAATTCCACTTTCAAATTTCACTACAAAATTAAACATAATATTCAAACAATTCGAAAAAAAATACAAAAAAAAATAGCACCCAACCCCAATTACGGTGCCGGATGCTATATTTTACTCCTTGGAAATTCAGAATTCTTATAGGTTAATAGACGAAAAAGCCTATCAGCTTACACTAATAAAGAATGGAAGCAATATCAGAACGTTTGCCTATTTCTTCGTCGTTCAAAGCAAGATAGACATAGTAATTACGTTCTTCAGATGCAGTTCCAGCCAAATTCGGACGGGTGTCCACTGCATGAGGATGTGTAACATGTTTGAAAAATGTAAACTCTGTTTCACTGCCTCTTTTTGAATAAATAAAGCCACCTTCGGTGTGTTCGAGGGTGAATTTAATCTCCACACCATTAGGTGCTTTTGACAAAGAAACTTTTGTTTTAACTTCTGCAGGGTCGAAACTGATTTCGCTTCCAACAATTCCCAAAGCAGCGCCGATTCCCGGAGTGTAAACCGTACTGGCTTTTTGAATTTTAATTTCAGGACGAAGTAAGTCCATATTATCTTTAATGGCTTTGTTTTTGTCTTTGTTTTTCTGTTTGGCTGCTGCCTTAGCCAATTCGGCAGCATCAATTCCGCTAATAATGGCATCGCAATAGGCTTTCAACAGAGTAACCTCTTGTTCTGTATAGCCATACAATGTAGCATAAGTCGGCAGATTTGCTTTATACCGAACTGCCCATGCACGTTGCTCTGCCACTTTTAATGGAAAATAATCTTCATGTTTCATAATCCGTTTTTGTTAGAAAAATAATCGTTTATAAATAATTTGCAAAGATAATAAAAGATTTAATACTTTTACAAAGTTTTGAAAAATAAATGCCATATAAAAAAACTTTTTTTTGATTCTGGGAAGTTCCTATCGGCACCGTAGAATGTTTGCAGGGCACCCGGGAATGTTTATAGGGCGTCCGAGAATATTTTCAAGGCACCCGAGAATTTTTACAGGGCGTCAGGAATGTTTACATGGTGCCAAGGAATGTTTCCAAGGTGCCCAAGAATTTTTATAAGGCGCCTGGGAATGTTTCAAAGGCACGCAGAAATATTTCAACGGCACAAAAATATGTTCTAACGGCTCCAATAGGTTTTTTTACGACACAAAATATTTTTCTCTCGGCACCAAGAAATGTTTACAGGGCATCAAGAAATGTTTATAGGGCACCAAAGATTTTTTTCAAGACACCAAGAAATGTTTCCATGTCGCCAAATATATTTTGCAAGGCGCCAAGGATTTTTTACTTGACGAGAAAAATAATATTTTTCTTGTCAAATAAATTTTTATAGATTTGTTTTTCAGATAATTATAAATGTATCAAAATAATGAACATAGTTTTGGAGAAGATGTGATCAGGGATGTTACGTTTACCTATTTATATATAGGCAAGCCTGCTTAAAACAAAGGTATTTTTCAATGTTTTTAGAAAAAATAATTGTCATCCCTTTCAATTCCTTGCAGGGCTTATGTTTCAACTATATTTCGTCCCTAACGGGATTTAATGCTATGTTGGTTTATTTTTCTATAAACATTTAGTCTCTACGGGACTTGTTTGCACGATGAAATCCTTTATCCCGCGGGGATTTGATATGTATAGAACATTTCAATACACGGTTTTTTATATCCCGTAGGGACGAAATGTTATTTAACCGGACAAAAATTTTCGCGCAAAGCCGCCAAGACGCAAAGCATGCAAATTATGGAAGCCATAAGCCCTACGCTTCCTAATGCGCCTAATGGTATTAAATAAAAAAATAGTGCAAAGTGAAATACTTCGCACTATTTTTCTTATTTGATTTTTTTATTTCTGGATTTTACTTTCCAGATCATCTAAGCGGTCATTTGCAGAATGAACCATCATAATGATGCGGACGAACGGCATCGCAAGCATTAACAATGCAATGGAAGTAATCAATTCAAACCAATTGAAATTAATACTGTTATAAACAATTCCAATGATACCGATTACTGCGGCAAAAATGCCCGCCGGAATGCCGATGGGGCAACGAAGTTTTTTCTTTTGTTCCATGATTTTTTATATTTATTGATTAATAGCTACTAAGTTTTGCAATCAAGTCTTCTTTTTTGGGCACAGAGCGAAACACCACTTTATGATCTATCAAAAGTGTCGGCACAGCATGAATGCCAAGTTGCATGGTGCGTATCATATTCAAGGGTGCATTCGCATGACGTTTGTGCAACACAAATTTATCGCCAAATTCGGGCAACACTTCGTCCAACATGCGGCTGAGAATCTTGCAATTGGGGCAGGTGAATGTGTAGTACATTTCAATCGGTATCGGTGTGTTTGGTTCCATTGATAGAAAATTGTTGTTTTTTGCGTTAGTAAAAGAATTCTTTCAAGTCAAATGCTTATACCTATATATTTATACTAAGGATGAAAAAGTAAATCATTTTAGCAGCCAATCTATCGCCATCTGACGATTTGGGAAGTATTGTATGAAAATTCCTTTCTGATAACCGGATGTTTCCACCCTGATGGAGGCGTCATCATTCACTAAGTGCGACGCAAGGAACGCAATTTTTATTCCCATGCCAATAATTTGTTCCGAAATATTTACGGCTTCAAACAATTTCGCCGCAATGGTTTTCCTTGTAAAATTAGTTAAATCAATAAGAAGTCGGTTTTTGTTCAATTCTTTGCATTTTAATAAGGTAGAAGTAACCACGTGAAGAAAGTTTGTATCGTCAATTTGAACAGCATCCTTCACCACGATTTCAATTCCCCATTCATTAACAATCATAAATTCTGATGCATCCATCGCGTTAATGCTTTTGTATATTTTACGTTTTTAGGTGTTTAATTATCCCTTGAAATTAAAATGCAAAGATAATTAATAATTTGCAATTGTAATACAAAATGGGGAATCCTTAACATATCTTTTCATACCATTGAACTAATCAGAAAAAGATGAAGGTTTACAAATATTTTTGACAATTATATCATTATATCATTGTATCATTGTATCATTCTATCATTGTATCATTGTATCATTCTATCATTATATCATTCTATCATTATTTCATTATATCATTATATCATTATATAATTCCTCTGTGGTTTATTTTTTTGAATGATATTTTTTGTATTTTTGCACTTTATTTACACCTTAAACTAAAATCTTACTATTATGATGTATCAATCTTTTCACGACAAGTTCCCGACAGTAGCAGAAGCGGAAACCAAGTCTGTTGTTTTCCTTCAAGAAAATGAATATGGAGTGCCGGTGGATAGTTATTTATTCGTCGAGCTTTTCTGCAATGACAAAAAATGCGATTGTCGTCGAGTTTTTCTTGAGGTCTATTCCGATCCACAAAAGTATCCTGTTGCGGTCATTTGCTGGGGTTGGGAACCAGTTGCCTTTTATCGGAAATGGTTAGGATTTACAGACAAAGAAATTCTTATAGAATTAAAAGGTCCCGCATTAAACTCAGGTAGCTACCAATCGCCTATTGCACCTGCTTTGTTGAAATACGCTTCTGAAATATTACTAAAAGATAAAGACTATACCGATAGAATTCAAAGGCATTATACTATGTTTAAGAAGAAAACCCCACTAAAATTTCATTGATAACTACCCTCCTATTCATCAAGTCTAAAAAACTTAAAATATGGATGCTATCAAAATGAAAATTGATCAAAGAAACCAACCCTGAATTGTATGCAGCTTATTTTGACATTTTAAAAAGACACAAAATAAAACGAGTATAATATAATGATGTATCAAATTCTGCATTTTCAAAGGATTTCGTATTGAAAATAGTAGCCTTTGAGGTTTTCTTTATTATACCACAAAGTGATGCTTAGAAAAAATTTAAGTAAACAAGAACGATTCAATCAGCATACACAAATTCCTTGTAGAATAAAAAAAATACGTACCTTTGAATTCAAACCAATAGAACGCTTTTACTGACTTTAAAAAAAATACACACACATGAAAAAACTGACTTTTAGTTTTGTTTTGATTTTTTCAATGCTTTGCTGCTCGATAAGCTATTCGCAACCTACATCCTTTGCACCCAAAGGCATTGGTGGCGGTGGTGCTTTGTTTTTTCCCACCATCAACCCCGCCAACGACAACGAATTTTATGTGAGTTGCGATATGAGCGAGCTGTTTCACTCTACAGATTACGGCAACAGCTATACGCAAGTGCATTTTTCCAAGCTACAGGTGTTCAACACCAGCACCTACGAGTTTACGAACAACAGCTCCATTGCCTATAGCAATTTTAATGATGGCAACAGCGGCTACCCCGTGAAAACCACCGATGGCGGCGCAACGTGGACTGCCATTGCAGGCTATTCGGTTACCACTTATGGCAACGTGTATAAAATGAGTGCCAACTATAACAATCCGCTTCAGTTGTTGATAGGCGCTTATGGCGATATATTGTTTTCGAACAATGGCGGTACCTCGTTTAGCTTGGTGAAACATTGCGCCAGCACGGGTGCAGGCATCATCATGGGAGGCGTTTTGTGGGATGGCAATAACATCTACATCGGCACCAATGATGGTTTGATTGTATCAACCGATGGAGGCACTACCTTCACGGTGCAGACCACAACAGGCATCACCGCAGGGCAAGCAATTTGGGCATTTGCAGGAGCTAAAAGCGGAACCACTACACGTTTTGCTATCATCACTGCCAACACCACCGATGTGTATAATGGTTTGATGCCCTACGATTACAATAATTTTGCCAAGGGCGTTTACACCATGGACAACGACAACGGCACCTGGGTGGCGAAGTCAACGGGCATCACCTTTACCAACGACTATATTATGTATGTAGGCATGGCGACCAACGATGTCAACACCATTTATTTGGGTGGACATGATGTGGCTTTGTCGGCACCTTTGGTATATAAAACTTCCACAGCAGGAACTACATGGAGCAAAGTGTTCAACACGACCAATAATGCGAACATCATCACGGGTTGGGAAGGCTATGGCGGCGACAAAAACTGGAGTTGGAGCGAAACGTGCTTTGGCATGACGGTGGCACCCAACAATTCCAACAAAGTGATGTTTGGCACCTACGGTCATGTGGAAACAACTGCCAACGGCGGCACCTCATGGCGTCAAGCCTACGTTAGCCCCACCGACCAACATCCCGCAGGAGCTTCCACTCCTACCCTGCAATCCTACACAAGCATCGGCTTGGAAAACACCACCTGTTGGCAAGTGGCATGGTTAGATGCAAGCACTATGATGGGATGTTTTAGCGATATAGGCGGCATCAGAAGTGTGGATGCCGGCAACAAATGGAGTTTCAACTATAGCGGCTTTTCGGTGAATTCTTTATATAGAATGGAAAAGTCAAGCAGCGGCACAGTCTATGGCGGATGTAGCAACATACACGATATGTATCAAAGCACACGTTTGGCAGATGCCATATTGGATGCTGCCGACGGCAATGGCAAGATAGTTTTTTCGAGCAATTTGGGAGCCACATGGACCACCTTACATTCTTTTGGTCATCCTGTGTTTTGGATAGCCTTAGACCCGAACAACACCCAGCGTATGTATGCTTCCGTCGTACATTTCGGAGGCACGCAAGGCTCGCAATTGGGCGGCATTTATATCACCAACAATTTATTGTCTGGAGCAAGCAGCACCTGGACAAAACTTGCTAACCCAACCCGCACCGAAGGACATCCTGCCTGCATCCGTGTGTTGAATGATGGCAAGATGGTATGTACTTTTTCGGGAAGGAGAAATTCGGCAGGTACATTTACTGCAAGCAGCGGCGTGTTTCTCTATGATCCCGTTGGCGGCACATGTACCGATAAGAGCGATGTGGGCATGTATTATTGGACCAACGATATCATCATTGATCCGGCAGATGCCTCACAAAACACTTGGTATGTATGCGTTTATAGCGGTTGGGGTGGTGCTCCCAACGGTTTGGGCGGTTTGTATAAAACCACTAACAGAGGTACTTCTTGGACAAAATTGACAGGCACCCAATTCGACAGACTCAGCTCCATGACGTTCAATCCGCAAAACAGCAATCAAGCCTATCTCACCACCGAAACTCAAGGTTTGTGGTATAGTGCCAACATGAATGCAGCCACACCTACTTGGTCTTTGGTAACAAGCTATCCTTTCCGCCAACCGCAACGTGTATTTTTCAATCCGTATAACCTGAATGAAATGTGGGTTAGCAGCTTTGGCAATGGCATGAAAGTAGGCTCGCTTATCACTAATATTGCACAGTTTGATAAGACAGACGACGGCTTGAAGGTTTATCCAAATCCTTTCAGCAATCAAATCAACTTTGATTATACAGGGGATAAAAATATTGTCGGTATCAATATCTATAACGCTACAGGGCAATTGGTGATTTCCGTAAAAAATATAAAACAAGCTATTGATGTTTCTTCATTAAATTCGGGGATGTATATCATTGAGTTTTTAAGCGGCGATAATAGCAAAATCTATAAGAAAGTTATCAAATAAATTGTTGAGAATTATAGGTTCACGAGGTGATGCGTTTGTCTGCTTCTTGACTCATACTATAAAATATTTTTCTTTTTTTTATTGTTGTAAGATATTTACCCTTATATTTGTAAAAAAATTAATATTCACCAACCAAAAACAAGTATTATGATTAGAAAATTATTCTTTTTAGCGACGTTCATTAGTGTTGCAATCATTGCAAATGCACAGACGTGGACGCAACAAAACACCAACTTCACGGGGACCTCCATTGGTGTGGACGAAATCAGCATTGTTGATGCTAGTATCGTTTGGGTGAAAGGTTTCAACGGCAGCGGTACAGGTGCCAAGATTCGAGCATACTCAAAAACCCTAAATGGCGGAACCACCTGGTCAACGGGAACTATCGGTTTGACGGGAACCATTATGCCCAACACCTTTGCCGCAAGCAGCTATACCAGAGCTTTTGTGGCATGTTTGGATACGGTTTCGAGTGTAGCTTCATTTTGGAGCACTGCCAATGGCGGCACCAGTTGGGCTCCTGTTGCAGGTATTTTGAACAACACAGGTTCCTTTGCGGATGGTGTAAAATTCTGGAACACCACAAAAGGCTTTTGCTATGGCGATCCTATAAATAGTCTGTATGAAATTTATACCACTTCTGATGGTGGTGCCACATGGACTCCTGCGGTAACTTCCGTTGCTCCGGTTCCTGCTGCCGAGTATGGCTACAATGGCGGCGAGTGTGCTTCCATCGTTCCGGGAACGGGCGTTGGAGTTTTTATGACCGACCATGGCAGAATCATTCGCACTACCGATTATGGTGTGCATTGGGCAGTAACGCCAACGGCTCCTTTTACAAGTTCAGTGTATAATGGTAATAAAGTGTATGCCTCAAGTGCCAATTATATCATCTGCGCCACCTACATAACTGCTACCACTACCTGGACATGGAAATATACCAGCGATGGAGGCACCACTTGGAACACCTATGCCCCATCAGGTTCATTTTATGATTATGCTATGTGTTATGTGCCTGGAACTCCCAATAAATTTGTGGCTACTTCGCCTGACGCTGCAACCATTGAAGGCGTTGGATATAGCACCGACGGCGGCTTGAGTTGGACTGACTTTACGGATGCTCTTTTGCAACCTTCGGGAGTTAATATTCAGTGTTTGGCTGTGGGTTTTGCAAGCGTTACGACTGGCTGGGTTGGCAACTATGACCAATCACAGCTTATCAATTCTATTTTGAAATATTATGACCCATTGGCTGGAGTGAATATGATGCAGACCGTGAATGGCAATGATGTGAACATCTATCCCAATCCAAGCCATGGCATGGTGAATGTGTCTGTCAACGGTCCGAATGCGCAAGATATAACAATGACAGTATTTGATTTAATTGGAAATAGCATTAGCAGCCAAATTCTTAACGTAAATGGCTTGACAAATGCATCCATCAACCTGACATCGTATCCTAAAGGAGTTTATTTGGTGCAACTATCATCCAACACGGAAACCATCACCAAAAAACTTATAATTCAATAAGAACCTTCATTAAGTTCTTTCTTTTAAGATAAAAAGAATGAAAGGCTTGCCACACTATGGCAAGCCTTTTTTATTACCACAAATCATTACTTCCTGCCAAGAGATAGGAAGGTTCACCTAATCACAACTACCTTTCCGCTGATTAATAACTCCGCGTTTTAACGCGGAGCCTGATGAAAACAACCTACACAAGGGCTTTAGCCTTGCATATTTTTGTCCTTTTCAGGGCTAAAGCCCGCCGCTGTTATCTTTGTTCATCTCCGCCTTGAAAGGCGGAGCTAATAATCAAAAAAAATATACCATATTATATATGGCTACTTTGTCTATATGCCAAAGATGGCTGTACCATTATGCAGACTGCATTGCCTACCACGCCGTTCGGCGGATGCCACCATGCAGACTGCATTGCCTATACCGCCGTTCGGCGGATGCCATCATGCAGGCTGCATTGCCTATAGCGCCGTTCGGCAGATGCCATCATGCAGGCTGCATTGCCTATAGCGCCGTTCGGCGGATTCCATATAGCAGACTGCATTGCCTACTCCGCTGTTCGGCAGATGCCATCATGCAGGTTGCATTGCCTATAGCACCGTTCGGCGGATGCTATATAGAAGACTGCTAAGCCTACCTTGGCACTTGCCAAATGCCATATAGCAATATTTTAACTAATAATAGCAATAACAAATACTATTAAACGATATTTTGGGTGAGCTTTTTTTGGTTATATTGTTGGATTGTTTTATTGTTCTATTGCTGAATTGTTTTTTTAACCACAGTGTAAACGGAGGAAAAACACAGGGGTACACGAAGGATTGTTTTATTGTTTTATTGTTTTATTGTTTTTTCTTCGTGCTTCTTAGTCCTGTCCCGTACCAGACCTGTCCCGTACTGAAAGTCGGGAGGTCGGGAGTCTTGGTGTCTTAGTGGTTTTCTTTTGGAGCTTTGGTATTTGGTATTTGGTTCTTAGTGTTTCTTAGTGTCCTTAGTGTCTAAGTGGTTTAAGAATCTAAATTCTCAAATTACAAACCTAAAATCTCAAATCTAAAATCAAAAATCTCCAATCACTTCAACAAAAAAAACAATATAACCATCCAACAATATAAC